>OJDO01000041.1_pt1 | contig 45342 bp, 49 predicted proteins | sample 1592801 | NCBI WGS metagenome assembly OJDO01 (sample SAMN05416793, study PRJEB24817) | seawater metagenome | isolation source: Sea water | place: Canada:Atlantic | collected 2013-11 | reverse complement strand
GCGCGACCTTGCCAAGGTCGAGGTCACGAGTTCGAGCCTCGTGTACCGCTCCAATCTTTTTATATCCTTTCAAAATTCTCTGTATTAAAAATCATAAATAAAATTATAATTTAAAATCTCTCTTATCTACTTTATTCTATGCGCAATATTCAGCATTAAAGTTTTGGTTGTTATAAATTATTACTTCGCGCGCCTAAGATTTACGTCTATAGAGTGACGTATTTTGAATCTATGAGGGTATGGCTGAAGAAAAACAGAGGTTAACATTTTAAACCGAGAAGCTTGTGTTAAAAAAGCTCCCCCTGAATAGTTGCTATAACTCGTCTAGAGCTACCAGAATCGCGATGCTCACCTAAATAAATACCTTGCCATGTACCTAACGCTAAATAACCATTTGAAATAGGAATACTTAACTCGCAGCCTAACGTACTGGTTTTTATGTGTGCAGGCATGTCGTCGTCACCTTCATAATCGTGGCGATAATAAGGCTGACGCTCAGGAACGAATTTATTGAAATGGCTTTCCATATCCATACGAACAGTGGGGTCTGCATTTTCGTTTATTGTAAGGCTCGCTGAGGTATGCTGAATAAATAAATGTAACAAACCAACTTTATAACTCGCCAGTTCAGGAAGCTGAGACAATATTTCGTCATCGATTATATGAAAACCTCGCGGGCGAGGCTTTAATGTAATTTGCTTTTGCTGCCAACTCATAATTTATCGAAACTAACTTCAATGTTTGCATTACCAGCATCACAGCTAAATGGCATGATGATTTTTTTACCTTGGCTTTTGTGAGTAATTGTATGACCCTTACCAGATACCACAATAGGCGTTGCCATATCAAAGTCGAAGCCTTTCTCGCCAAGTAAATTTTTAGCACCACCTGTTACCATGTTGGTTATTTCGCCAACCATATCAGTAACTTCTTCATCTATAGCATCAGGGCGTTCGCCAAGCATACGCTCCATGATGGTTAATGCTAGTTCTTCATCAAATGTAATTGAAAATGATCCTCGCGTTTGCGGGCCAACCATACCAATCAAACCTGATACATCACCACAGGCTATCTCATCAGTTTTAATGCGAGGTTTACCTGGCTTCAATTGAGTTTGAGCCATAGTGCTCAAAACATTGATTAAAGAAGATAAAAAAGGATTGATGAATTCTACATTCATAGTGGCTACTCTTAAATTTGTTCTGTGAAATGACTATATAGTTTGAGTATAGTCACTAAGGATAACTTTGAAGGATTATGATGCTCTGCAAGATTCACATTTACCATGTGCTTCTATTGTCTGCCCTGATACAACAAAGCCACCTTCGGCAGCTAAATTATTTAGCTCATGCGAAATTACACTCGAGTGTAATTCTTTGACAAAACCACATGTATCGCAAATTAACAATTGTACTGGGTGTATATGATCAAAATGATGACACAGCATAAATGCATTTGTGCTTTCAATTTTATGAATAAAACCTAGCTCAGCTAAAAAGTCTAATGCACGATAAATAGTTGCAGGTTTAGCACCCGTTTCAGTTATTTTTAATTGCTCAAGCAAATCGTATGCACCAACACCACCTTGTGCGCTGGCTAATAGGCGAAATACTTTCTCGCGGATAGGCGTAAAACGCGCACCACGGTTGTCACAAACTTGTTTTGCTTTACTTACGAGTGATTCTATATTCATCATTACTCTTATCCTTATGCTACCGTGATATACTAACATACTGTGTTGTAGTTGCAGCGTTTTTATTAAGCGCTTTTTACCTAGGAAACCCAGTAATGCACGAACTATTAGCTATATTTATTTTCTTTTTTGCGGTTATTGACCCCATTGGTACTGTACCTGTATTTATTGCAGTCACACGTGGTGATGATGAGAAATTTAAACGCAAAGTTATATTTAAAGCGGTAGGCGTATCTGCATTAGTGCTCTTATTTTTTGTACTTGCAGGTGAGCAATTACTTAACGCAATTGAAATTCCACTTTCGGCTTTTCAAATAGCCGGCGGTATCATATTACTTATTTTCGCGCTCTCAATGATATTTGGTGAAAGTAAACCAGAAGCCGAAATTAAAAGTGTACGCGACAGCACTGAAACCGCTATTTTTCCGCTTGCGATTCCCTCTATCGCGAGCCCTGGCGCTATGTTAGGCGCCGTATTAATGACTCGTAATGAAGAATATACCTGGGTTGAGCAGTTACTAACGTCTTCGATGATGCTTGCTGTATTAGCGGTTGTACTGGTTTTGTTACTGCTTGCAACGCATGTACATAAATTAATTGGTGATAGTGGTGCAAGTATAATAAGTAGAATTATGGGGCTTATTTTAAGCTCGGTTGCGGTTACCAATATTTTAAATGGCATAGCCCATTATTTTGGCTTGCAGGTTTTCTCTTAACATTGATGCTCGCTAGGCTTTTGTGTAAAATGCAGCGCCTTTTAAGCTGTGCTTAATAACTTTAATACCCTGAGGTTTGCTTTGAATAAATGTACTTTGGATAGACGCTTTTCTGTGGCCCCAATGCTTGATTGGACTGATTTAATGTTTTTACTTTAATTTTATCAATGTCTTAGCGTTTTCATGGTTTTTAAAGGGGATAAAAAGGGATTTTTTATATCGTAAGTGCAAACATAGAGTATAACAATTCAACAAGTAGCGTAATCACGCTAATATTATTTGCTAATAAAAGCATTTTATTTAATCTTAATGAAAAACTATAAATTTTAAATTAAAAAAGGGGACAGTTGCCCGTCCCCCTTACTGAGCTAACTCATTAGAAGCTATGCGCTTTCTTCCACTCAATTCTTGCACAATTACATTTATCTTCAATATACTGCGCTAAATCTTGAATGCTGACTAAATATGGGGCTTTTTGACTATTATTCAACTTAACAGCAGGAAAAGGTAATTCACAACTCTTAGCCCTGCGTTTTGCTGTATTAACGCTCATTCCTAACACTGATTGTGAGAGTTCATCGAGCGGTATCATTAAGCGAGAACCAAACTCAGCCATAAGAAGATACATTGTCACAGAGGTAGCATTTTTTTGATTGGTCATGTGAAACCCTTATTGCGTTAATATGCTGTCCAAGCTCAACGCAGGCAAATCACAAATAAGCACAGCCTTATGCTTTAGTGACAAATCATTGCCACCTTAACAACAAGCCAATTTAAAGTCACTTCTAAGCTTTATTTTTCTTAGAAAATTGATTTCATACACTATTAGTTTCAGATATCATCGATTCTATCGAAATTATTAGGTAGTAGTGGATGAACATTCAGGGATTGGTTAAAAAGTACGAGGATGATATACAGTATTATCGCTCTTCTAAATACAACGAAACTCAGGTAAGAACAGATTTTTTAGATCCCTTTTTTTTATTGCTTGATTGGGACATTACGAACTCTCGAGGTAAAATAACTAATGAGAGAGAGGTGTTGGTAGAAGAGGGGCTTAAAGCTAATAAAGGTGATAATACCAAAAAGCCTGATTATACATTTAGATTATTTTCTGAAAGAAAATATTTTTTAGAAGCTAAAAAGCCAAGTGTTGATATTAGTAGCGACCCAGCTCCTGCAAAACAAGTTAGAAGATATGGCTTTACTGCTAAACTAAAAATATCAGTCCTCTCTAATTTTGAGTATCTTTCAATATATGACTGTTCTTCACCAGTTCAAGAAAAAGAACTTGCTAACCACTCTTTAATAAAGATATACCACTATACTGAGTATGTTGAAAAATTTGATGAAATTAAAAAGCTATTAGGTCGAGATAGTGTTTACACTGGATCTTTTGATAAGACTTGGAGTCATATTGAAGATAAAATTAAAAAATTTAGCGTAGATGACCTATTCCTTGGTCAGATAAATGAGTGGCGTAAACGGTTAGCAAAAAACTTTATTGCTATTAAACCTGAGATTAATGATATTGAATTAAATGATTTAACTCAAAGCTATATTAACAGTATTGTCTTCTTAAGAGTATGTGAAGATAGGGACTTAGAAGAATATGAAACGCTATTTTCATATGCACAAAATGATGATTATAGTGCTCTAATTTCAAAACTATTGGATGCCGATAAAAAATATAATTCAGGCTTATTTTATTTACCATTTATTGATGAATTTATTAGTGATAGAAATTCATACATATTTGAAATAATTCAAAAGTTATACTTTCCTGAAAGTTCATATTCATTTTCAGTATTCTCTTCCGATATACTCGGTAGTATTTATGAAATATTTCTTAGTGAAAAAGTTACAAATAATCACGGGGTTATTTCAATAATTCCTAAAGATGAAAATGTTGATAGGGATATTGTTACAACTCCAACACACATTATCAAAGGTATATTACGAAAAACTGTTATTGAGTATTGTAAGAATAAAACAGATAAAGAAATTTTATCATCAAAATTTTCAGATATTGCCTGTGGATCAGGCGCTTTCTTACTTGAGCTATTTCAAGTTCTTCAAGATATATTTGTAGATTATTATATTGAAAATGATAAATCCAAGCTTCAACCAATTACTCATTGCTCGTTTAAACTAAAATATGAAATAAAGCAGGATATATTAGTCTCCTGCATCTACGGTGTTGATAAAGATCTTAACGCTGTAAAAGCATGCGAGTTTGGTCTTCTACTTAAGTTGTTGGAAGGTGAGGATAACAATACAATAACAGTTCCTGCATTACCGAAATTAGAAAAAAATATCTTCTATGGAAATAGCTTAATTGAGAGTAGCTTAGTAAAAACTGAGCATTTAGAAGAAATCAATCCTTTTGACTTTAACGATTTAAGGTTTGATGTTGTCGTTGGAAATCCACCGTATTTAGCAACAGAAAATATTAAGCAAATTACACCTAGAGAACTTGCTATTTATAACAAGACATATAGCTCAGCTTATAAGCAATATGATAAATACTTTCTGTTTGTTGAAAGGGCTATTAACTTGTTAAATGATAATGGTTACTTTGGTTATATCCTTCCATCCAAGTTTATGAAAGTTGGCGCAGGTAAAAAATTAAGGGAATATTTATCTAAAAACAAACTTGTATCAGAGATTGTATCATTTGGAGCAAATCAAGTTTTTAAGAATAAAACAACGTATACATGCCTACTCATAGCACAAAAATCGGAGTTAAATGAGTTTTCTTTTGTTGAAGTTAAAGATTTAGATGATTGGAAGGTTAGATCTGAAAACGACTTTAATTTAGGTGTTGTTGAGACAAAAACATTAACCTCTGATACTTGGATCTTGGAAAAAAACACACAAGACATTCTAAATGTTTTATCAGAAAAAACTGATTCTTTATTAGATATTTTAGGTGATAAAACCATTGAAAACGGTATTCAGACAAGTGCTAATAACGTTTATATCCATAAACCTACTGGAGAAAATGACCAATACGTTTTCTTTGAATATAAAGGTGTAGGTTATCAAGTAGAAAAAGAACTAACTCGGCCATATTTTCAAACTGGAAGAGGTGCAGATAGTTTATATACATATCGAAACCTAATCCCAAATGCATTTGTCATCTACCCATATCGTAAAGTAGAAGAGCGAGTTGCTCTTGTTGATTATGATGAACTTGAGAACAATTATCCTTATTTGTTTAATTTCTTAAACGTAATCAGAGATAAATTAGATAATGATAAAAGAGATATAAAACCAATACCTAAGACTACTAATGAGTGGTACAGGTATGGAAGAAGCCAAAGCCTAGAGAATTGTGACGTTCCTATTAAATTAGTAGTTGGTGTTTTGTCTAATGGTTATAAGTATTCAATAGATACTAAAAGAACTTTTATTTCTTCAGGTGGTACAGCAGGCTATTGTCCTATAAATGTCCCTGCCGATTGTCAGTATTCCATTTACTATATCCAAGCACTGCTATCATCAAAATACTTGGAGTGGTTCGCCTCTGTTTATGGTGAAATATTTAGGGGGGGCTTCATCGCAAGAGGGACAAAAGTTTTAAAAAGAATGCCAATAATAAAAATCGATTTTGACAATAAAAAGAAACGAAATCAACATGATGATATAGCCAAATTACAAAAAGAGATGAACGAGCTTTATGAAAAGTATGAAGAAAATATATCTAATGCTAGAGTTTCGACCCCGATAAAGAGGCAGTTTGATCGGAAAAAAATTGAAATGGCTTCAATGTTAAAAGAGCTGTTTGATTTAGGGCAACTTGATGATGAAATTCCAAGCATCTCTGAAATTTATAATAATGCAGATGAGTAAAATACTTCAAAAATAGAGAACCTGATGACTTTATTACAAGACGAAATAAACAATGCACGAATGCACGTTCATACTGACTCTTACCCAATGTCAATTGGTGAATTAGTTAACTTATATGAAGACGGTGAATTAGATATACACCCAGAGTTTCAAAGGTTATATAGATGGACTAATGAGCAAAAAAGTAAGTTGATAGAATCTATTCTGTTAGGTATTCCGCTACCATCTATATTCGTGGCTCAACGCCAAGATGGTGTTTGGGATGTTGTTGATGGTCTTCAAAGAATATCAACAATACTCTCATTTTTAGGTAAGCTTAAGTGTCCTGAACATAAACTATTAGAGCCTTTAAAGTTAGAGTCAACAAAGTACCTTCCTTCTTTAAAAGGAAAAGTTTGGGATAGTAAAGAAAGCCCAGAGGATGAGATTGATATTGAAATAAAAAGAGTATTTAAACGAGAAAAACTCGATATTAAGATTATAAAAAGAGAAAGTGAAGAAGATACTAAATATGAATTATTTCAAAGGTTAAACACGGGTGGTACAAAACTATCTGACCAAGAAGTTAGAAACTGCATGTTGTTAATGATTAATTCAGACGGGTATGAATTACTGAAAAGTTTAGCTTTAAACGCCGACTTTATAGCAACTGTACCTATATCTGATAAGCAAACAGAAGAGTGTTATGCTCAAGAGCTTGTTTTGAGGTTTTTAGTACAACGAAATAGTGATCAAAAAACGCGTAAAGAACATTCTGATGTTCGACCCTATCTAGATGCTGAATTAATTAGGCTATTTAGTAATAACTCTATAATTGATTTTGATACTGAAAGACACATTTTTGATAAGTCTTTTAGTTTGATGAACAATGCCTTAGGTGAAGATGTATTCAAAAAATATAATATAAGCAAAGAAAAGTATGAAGGAGCTATTTCGATACTGATATATGAGTTGATTGTTGTTGGAGTATCAAGATTAGTTGAATGCGCCCAAAAAAGTGATGAAGAAATTATTGAATTGATAAAGTTAAAATCTATTGAGTTAATCTCTCATCCTTTATTTATTAATACTATGGAAAAGCGAATTCGTCCTGTAGATAGAATGGTAGTTATGAGTGAATTAGGCTTGGAGCTCTTTTGTGAAGATTAAATCATTTGAGCAGTTAGAGTCAGCGCTTGATAATGATTTATCTTGGAGAAGAAAAGAGTTTACTACGATAAAGTTTTTAATTGCTGAATCTAGAAAACATCAGAAAATAGTACTTATAAGAGCTGGTATTGCACTTCTTTATTCTCACTGGGAAGGGCATGTTAAATTGGCCGCTGAAATATATTTGAGCTATTTAAATAATTTAGCACTTAAATATTCAGAAATGAAAGTTAATTTTATACAGTTAAGTTTAGCTGAAAAGTTCGCTAAAGGCTTTTCAATCAAGAGTTTTTCGTCTCAAAAAAGTATTTGTGAATATTTAACTCAAGGTCAAACTGAAAAATTCAAAGTAGATGAAAAAAAAATAATAGACACTGAATCAAATCTGAAATATGAAGTTTTGTTTAATTTAATAGGTCAACTTGGTTTAGATATTGAGCCGTTTATTCTTAAAGAAAACTTTATTAATAAAGTTTTGCTAAAAAACAGAAATAATATAGCTCATGGACAAAGAGTGAGTGACCATGAGCTAGAAAGTGCATACAATGAGCTTGAGGATGAGCTATTAGGTATGATAATAATGTTTCAAAATCTCATTAGAAATGCAGTCTCTAATGAGGAATATTTACTTTAAACTTCATCAGAGGAATAATGATCGTTTCTTTGTCTTCTATCTTTTAATCTTTTCCAAATTTTTAAAAGAGAATCTGATTCATCTTCAGAGAAGCCTAAAGCGCCAAGAATATGGTGCCCTTGAGTTTTAAGTATATTCTCAATATCTCCACCTTTAATTTTTTCATTTAAACCATAGATATCAAACTCAATACCTTCTGGAATTGGAATATAAAGCTCCTTTATCTCAGAAGGTACTAACTCTAAGACCCCGCCACCATAATATCTCCCTTCTAGTTCAGAAAAAATAGCCGTAAACGGGTTTAAGAAGCAACAAGCAAGAAATGATGGAGCGATATCATGAGTCGTAATCCTATAAGCTGTATCAGTAGTATAAGCTTCCGCTTCATTGTAAATTAGTCTCGGAGTATCATGTGATCTTTTAAGCATCCCTAGACTCTTGCTGTACACAGAGGGTACTTTATACCAAGGCTCTCGGATTCTACATTTATATCTAGTGTGTAAGTTTTGAGCTTCACCTAATTTTATATAGTCTTGGACATTTGATGGCAAGGAATCAAACTTATCTTCAATGTGTAGAAAGTTTGTAGATAAACCATTTTTTTCATTTTCTTCGTGCTGGGTTTTATCGTAGATGATTCCTTTGCAATGCTGGCTTTTACCAAACATAGGATGAGCGTAATTATGCAAACCAAATTTTTCGACCACTGACTTTTCTACAAGAAAAAATTTATTTGCGCCAGTTACTATACCAACTGCAACATCAGCAATCTCTGTAAATTTATGAACATTTATATGACTTTGAATTCTATTTATAAGGTCAAGTTCTTTTGGTTTAAGTAATGCTTTTGTCCACTTCCCAGCCACGACATCACCCTTGACCCCCTGTATAGATAAAAATAACTCTTCTGGGTCTTGGGCTAAGAAATCAAAGCCTTTTACGTGCTTAATTCCTACTCCCTGGAATATATCATTTGGGCTTATTTTTTTTTCTGCAAGAAGTATAACCGCTCCTTGTAATGTTCCCTCAAACCAAATTTCTTGGGGGTCTATAATTACGATCTTGGAGCATTGTTCTCCTAAATATGTTCGAAGAGTTTGGGCGTGCATTACGTGAATAATTTCAGATGGAATTACCATTCCAAAACGGCCCCCACAATTAAGCATTTTAATTGATGCTAAAATAAAGGGGACCCAAGCATTAGTATGCTTGGTAAACTTAAGATTAAGTTGTTTGAATATATTTTCAGCTTGTGTTTGAAACTCAGGCTCTAAAAATTGGTATCGAATGAAAGGGGGGTTACCAAGGATACCATCAAAAGATTCTTTCTCAGAAGAAATTGCTTCATTAGCCCAACTTAAAAAATCTCCTTCCGTTATTTCTGAATTAGATAAATTAAAACGCTCACACTTTTCAGCACTTTTCTTTGCTTCGGTATCAAATAGCTCAAATGCTTTGAGAGTAATATCACTCTTACACTCGTTGTTATAAAGGGCTTCAATAAAAGCTCCTTCTCCACAGCTAGGTTCAAGTATCGATGTAGGGTTATTGTTAAGCACCCACCTTGTAACGTAATCAGCCAATTTTTGAGGTGTGTAGTAACCACCTCTTAGCTTTTGTGCTGTTTGATCTGCTTTAAATTTCATGCTTACCTTTCTCAATCGCTTTAATTAGCTCACCTTTTTGATCAGCTATATACTGCTCAGCTTGTTCAATGAACCAATCTTTTAAGGTTTTTTGTTCTAAAGCGAGTAATGAATAGAGAGTTTTTTTTAGGTTTGGATCTACTTCTAAAACTATGCGACCTGAATCACCCTTTGCCATAATAAATTGTTTCCATAAAAAATGAATCTGATTGTCACTTATGTAACCTATGTTACATTGCGAGGAAGGTGAATGGAAGTTTTATAGTCCTTGACTCTTAACTTATAGTATTTGGAGTGTTTATTAAGTTGGTTGTTTTAAGTTTTAATTTTTTATTTAAAGACAGAAGGTTGAATTTAATCCTATTTTTATAATAAAAGTATGGAATATTTTTTAGGTTTTTTTAAAAGGTTTTAGCGGTTTACCTCTAGTTTTTTAAGTTATGAGTTTTAGCAACGTGACCTAACTGCTCTGAACCATCGATTGTGGACGCTTCATCAAGCGACATTTATTTTTAAAACAATTGGTTCAGAGCAAATGGACCTTTCTAATATAGAACTATCTTTTCTAAAACCTCAGAAATTAATTTTATTTTACTTTCTAAGTTTGGTAGCTATGGCGCAAGTTTTTGTATGTATTTCGTATTGAGATCCTGTAAAGAAAAATTATGATTTTTGACTATTTTCAACATTTTTATTTCTTCAAAACTTGAAAGGTAAAATTCGTAATTGATGATATAGTTTTTTCTCTTTAAGGATTCTAGTGCTTTTAGTAATGTACGATTTCTTTCTTTATTTAATTTGATATTTGATGTAACTCTATTTAATATATCTCTTTTATTTATGCTTATAATTTTTTGCGATTTGAATTTTTTTGTTTCTAAATAAAGGTAAAGCGCTTTTTCATATTTGCTTTTTAATTTGTTAAATATAGATAAATCTATTAGCTCAAAACTTAACCTTTTCATAGAGCTAATTAAAAATAGTCTGTTTATTTCGTAATGTACCTCTTTATTTTCTCTATCCCATATTAATTCTTTTATTAAGTAAGACTTTATATTTATAGTGGTATTTTCATTGGAGTTAAAATAATCAAGATCTATATTTGCTTTTTTTAACCTCTCAATACTATTTAAAATTTCTTTTCTTATGTTTTCGCGCTTTTCTTTGTTTACAGCCTTGAAAAGAAAGTTTTCTGAGATTACATTATTTGTACAGTTATTTTTTTGCGCATTGCCAATCAGAATGGAAAATACGGGGAAGTCATAAGTAAGGTTTAGAGGTGGACCATTATAAATTATTTGCTCATTTTTGGTTCTTTGATTTTCAACTATAATTAATGAGTTGTCATTTTTTTTACTATTTATAAAAATAGGAGCTGATATTAATGATGAGATTTGTAGAGATTCACTTGATTTATAAACTTGTATTTCTTTTTTCATTATTTGACTCTTTTAAGTTAGATGTACTAACCTAATAGGGTTGTTTTATTTAAATGCAATGTCCTTTCTTATCTATTTAAAATTTAATTTTTATATCCGTTATTTTTTCACTTTTTTTGTTTTTTAATTAACTTTTTTTGTTTTTTATTTTTTTTATATTGTATAGATTCCACTTTTCTTGTTTTTTATTTTTCTTACATTTTCTACTACCAAGTTCTTGCTTGAGCTTTGGGAGTTGTAACTAATTAAGCACAATATAAGCAATTTAAACAATTTAATAAACACGTTATCGTTTTTTGAACGATGCATAATTTTTGTAGTTAAAATTTTTTCTTAATGTTAACTCAGATAATTTTTTTAACTCACTTTCTATATACTCACTTTTGGTTTTAGCATCACATACTTTATTATAAAAAGTACTTATGTCTCTATTTTTTATCTGATATGGAAGAATCTCTTCATAATCAACTCTACATATAATATTTTTATTGTTTGGCTCTATAGAGATTATTTCACCAGCAGATTTGTTACTATTTTTCATTCTTAGATATGCATTACTAAATTTAAATCCTAAACTTAGCAGTAAAGTAAAAGACTCTAAACTTCTAAACTGAGGGTTTGTGTCAAGAAAGTAAAATAGCTCAGATTGTTTTAATTTTCTTATTTTTTGTATTTCTAAAAAGTACTCATCAATAATTGTCATTATAATTGATATATTTCCTTTTTTAATTTTAGGGGTTATATTTTTTAATAACGCAGGATGGATATTAAATAAGTGTATTAATGACTCAATAAACCAGCTTTGCTCACCTTCTTCACCTTTTTCACCTTCTTCTTCATTTAGATTTTTTATGAACTTATACGCTATAACTGATGATGCTTCTAAATTTTTCATATTTTCCTTTTTTTTATAGTTTCTATTATTGATTCTTCATCCGCTAACTTCTTTTTTAGTGAAATTTCTTTTTCTATTTTTTTTATTGACTCTATTGTAATAGCCTTTGTTTCTTCATCCTCAATTTCCAATATGATCTGTGCTGATATACTAGCTTCTACCTTTGAGTTTTCGTTTTTTATAATTTTATAAAACCATCTTGTGATATATTTACTCAACTCATTTCTTTTCTTCTTAATTTCACTTAATATTTTTCTATATCGTTCTTTTTCAATTTTATTTAAGTTGAGTAAAAAATTATGTTTCGAAAGATGCTTTTTCATTGTTAATAATTTTGACTTCCCTCTTTTAAAACCTAGGATTTTGAATGAAGAGTAAGCCATGTCTTGTATATCAACGAAATTTTTGTTTAATTCATTGGTTTTTTTTGTATCAGGATTGATTGACTTTTTATATAGGTTTCTTAGGTTTGATTTTCTACTTTTAAAATCATAATTAAAGAACATAATGTGAGCGTGGATATTTCTTATGAATTTTCCATTTGCATCATAATATCCCTCGTCGAGATGCAAAGACCCCCCGCAATTTGTAAAACCATACTTTGCAGAATAATTATTTGAATATGTTTTTAAACATTTTAAAATTTCTTTTTTTACTTTATCTCTACCATACTTACTTTCTAAGTTAGATACATGTTCTTCAGATAGTATGACAATATGCTCAAATAAAGTATTCATATCCTTTCTGCACTTTCTACCCGTTTCTTTTTTATATTTACTTAAGCACTTATAGTATGAGTCAAGAGGTGATATGCAGTTTAATGGGCTAAATGTGATATTTTCTTCTGTGTGTTCATTAAAAATATTTACTGAATTTGTTTTCTTAGTTCTTAATACATGCTCAAACTCTGATATGGCTGATTTGTAAGTTTTATCTATGAAGTTTGTATGAATTTTTTCTTCAATACTTCCATTCTCGCTTTTTTGGAACACCTTATTATTCTTTTTTATAGTTTTTTTTATTTTTTCATTTTTATAATAAGCAGTTCTAACAGAAACAAATTTTTTAGATTTCATGATGTTAATTTAGTTGTTACTTTTATAAAAACATAAATTATGAAAATATCAAGGGTGTGGTTAAATAAAAAGTTTTAACACACTAAAGCCTAAGTCCCTTAGGCGTGTGTTTTCATAGAATGAAAATAAAGATAAGAAAAAGATAAGAAATAAAAGATAAGAAACTATGAAGAGTAGTTATTGTTCCTTTAGAAACTTTTCATTTTCTTCTTTTGAGAATTTTTTGATTTCTAACGTGGAGTAAATATCATAAAGAATATTTAAATTTTTATGACCAGTAATTTTTGCTACTGTTCTTATGTCATAACCTTGCTCTGCTAGCCTAGAAGCCCCCTCACGTCTTAAATCATGATAGCGTAGGTCTTCAATCTCTAACTTATTTCTAACTCGTTGCCACCCTGCGCTTATACTTCTTGCGTTGTAAGGAAAAATTAAATTTGGTTTTTCAGGGTTAATGTGTTTATTCTGTTTCATAAGTATAGGGTAGGCCTCAGCTAATAATGGTACTTCCCAGTTATTATCTTCTTTTCGGCGGGGATCTTTCCTATCTCGCACAATAATTGTTTTATTCTCATGATCAACATCTGACCATTTTAAATTAGTGATTTCACCCACTCGCATTGCTGTAAAAATAGAAAACTGTAAAATATCACAGTAAGGAATTTTTGCAGATCTATGCTCTTCTCTTTTGCTTAAACCCTCTTCTAAAAGCTTTAGCTCTTCTCTTGTTGGTCTCCGATTTCTCTTTTTACTTCTTCCAATAAGCCCTAACTTTACAAGCAGGGGAATAGCTTCTTCATGGTACGAAAGATTTGAATTAACTTTAAAAATTGGTTTTGCAACCTTTACAACCGAATGCAGGTAGGTTACATCATGATAAACTGTTTGAGGCGAAGGAATGACTATTTTATTATTAATTTCCTGTCCTTGAAGTCTCGTTTCACAATGATGTACTAGATCATAATGAGTTAAATTACTAACTATTTTGTGAGAGATATCATAGTTCAATAGTGATTCTAAAACGAAACCTTTTGTTCTTCCTATATCTTTAGATGTAAGGGGATTAGATATGTATTTTTTTATTAATTCACCAACAGTTATTTCTGCATATTTTCGGTTATTATCTGAAGAGAAGTAGGTGCCATTAGCTATTTCAGTTTGTTTTTCTTCTAATTTCTTAGCTGCTTTGTCAGCCCATGCCCTAGCTGTTTCACGATTTTCAAAAGTTTTTTCTATTTTATCAATTACTTTTCCGAATTTCGTAATTCTAACTCTTGCTCTGTAAGAAACCCCATTTTTTAATTGACGTTTTTCAACTGAAATTGTAGCCATACTTTACTCTATTTCTGTTATATAATAATGCTTAAATATTATCAGAGTCGCTCCACAATATGAACATTTAAAATGTCCCCTTTTATAGTTCCCTAGGGGATAATTATTATCGAAATAGAGCGAAATATACAATAATAGCCAGTTTTATGAGGATGTTAAGTTGAAAGAAATTACCTTTAAAGTCATGTTTTATGGGGTTTTTAAGTGATTAAACCAAATCGTAGGTTTTCCGTTGCTCCGATGCTTGATTGGACTGATCGCCATTGTCGTACCTTTCATCGCAAAATGACTAAACATACTGTGCTTTATACAGAAATGATAACCACAGGCGCTATTTTATTTGGTCGAGGCGATTACTTACATTTTAATGAACACGAAGGCCCAGTTGCGCTGCAACTTGGTGGCTCAGATCCTAAAGCGCTTGCGCAATGTGCAAAGCTCGCAGGTGAGCGTGGCTATGACGAAATAAATTTAAATGTAGGTTGCCCGTCAGACAGAGTTCAAAATGGTCGATTTGGCGCATGTTTAATGGCTGAGCCTCAATTAGTTGCGGACTGTGTTGCAGCAATGAAAAACGAAGTAAACATTCCTGTTACCGTTAAAACGCGTATTGGTATTGATGAGCAAGATTCGTATGAGTTTTTATGTGCGCTTATTGAAGCGTCTCATAAAGTAGGGTGTGATGATTTTATTATTCATGCCCGTAAAGCATGGCTTAATGGTTTAAGTCCAAAAGAAAATCGTGAAGTTCCACCGCTTGATTATCCACGTGTTTATCAACTTAAAAAAGATTATCCGCAGCTAGATTTAAGCCTAAATGGCGGTGTTAAAACAATTGAGCAGAGCCTAGAACATTTGCAACATATTGATGGTGTAATGATTGGGCGTGAGGCTTACAGCAACCCATTTATGCTCAATGACGTTGATGAGAAAATTTATGGTGATGCTGCAAATACGCAGTCACGCCACGATGTAGTGCGTTCAATGTATGACTACATTGAAGAAGAAATGCGTTTGGGTGCTAATTTTTGGCATATTGCACGTCACATGCTCGGTATTTTTCAGGGGCAGCCTGGTGCGCGAGGTTTTAGACGCCACCTTTCTGAAAGTGGCCATGGCAAGCAGGCCGATTTATCGGTAATGGATAAAGCATTAAGCTTTGTACCAGAATAAAACTAAGCTTTAAAAATTCTAAATTTAAGCCACTTTCGAGTGGCTTTTTTGATCCTAAAAATTAGTCAAAATCATAATTTATTGGCCAATTACACTCTATGTTGTTCAGCTTAAAGTCACTAAAATTTAGAGTGGTTTTTATTTAATATTATGATTTTAAATGCTTTATTTTCGTTTTTATGGACTTGGCACAACTCTTGGAATCTTCTTGTTGAAATTAATTAAAAATCAACAGGAGAATACCATGGGAATATTTAACCGCGTAAATGATGTAATTCAATCAAACATTGTCGCCATGCTTGATAAAGCAGAAGATCCAGAAAAGCTTTTAAACCTAATGCTTACCGAGATGCAAGATGCATTGAATGAGTGTCGTAGTACAGCAGCCGCTTTATTGTGTGAAGAGAAAGTAATTAATCGCCAAATTGATACTAAAAAAACAGAATTAGCAGCTTGGCAAATTAAAGCAGAGCGTGCGATTGAGAAGGGCAGTGATGACCTTGCTAAGTCTGCCTTACTTGAGAGGCAACGCGTTAACGAAAGCATTGAAAATAAGCAAGCTCAACTAGAAACATTGCAAGACTCTATTGGAAAAATTAAGTCAGATTGTGAACGCTTGCAGCAAAAAATGGCTATGGCTAAAACTAAGCAAGCTCAGTTAATGCAACGCCATAATGTTGCTATTGCTAGAGGGCGAATCAGTACGCAACTACAAAGCGATAAAGTAGCTCATGCGTTGTCTCGTTTTGAACAAATAGAGCAGCGTGTTGAAGGTATTGAAGCTCAAGTAGAGGCTTATGAGCTGACTGATACAGCAAGTTCTACCAGTGCCCAAATTGAGTCATTAGTTAAAAATGAAAAAATTGATGCTGAGTTGGCTCGCTTAAAAGCGAACTTAAATACTAATTTAAAACACACTGCTTAGGAGATTGCTATGAACAGCTTTAATCGTCAACGAGGTTGGTATAAAGATACCCTGAATAAAAAAATATCGGGTGTTTGTAGTGGTTTAGCCCATAGATTGGACTTTCCGGTATGGGCAACACGCGTAGTTACTATTTTGTTGTTTTTGAGTTTTCCGTTTGCAGTTGCACTTGGCTATTTTATAGCGCATTGCTGCCTTGAAAATAAAGAGTATTAATACCAATAGGCATAAATATTTAAACAATTTAACGAATTAAATCACCCTATAACGTTGTTAAAAATTTTAATTTAGAACAGCTAAGTATAAAAATTTTTGCCTAGTTATAGCGCAATTTTCTTATCGTTAAATAGGCCTCATATATAAGCCGGTTGGTATAAGGAGAATTACTATGAAAGCTTTGGCAGTATGTGTATTTATCTATTTATTACTGTTTACTGATTTAATAACGTTTGTGCAGATTGATTCTTGGCAGTTGCCGTTATGGATTGCTGACATTAGTTGGGCTGGGCTCGAGCTTGTAGGTGCTTTGGCCGCAATTATTGCTGTAGTTGCGGTAGTGGCTTTAATTACTATGGGATTAGTTGGTGCGGGTGTAGTGGCATTAGCAGGGACTGTTTTAGCGCTTTTATTCGGATCTATAATGATTGCATGGCCGTTACTATTTGTTGCAGTGTTGTGTTGGCTTGTTGCCGATAACAAAAAAGTAGCCTCTTAATCCTTAATTTGACTGACTATTATAGGTTAACTATGTTAAATTTAGCCTGTAATTTAAAGTTTTCATAAGGATAAGAATGATGACGAAACTATGTTTTTCGATGGCTTCTGCATTAATATTTAGTTTTTTTTCGTCATCGTTGGCGGCGCACTCAGGGCACGATCATGGTTCTGATGTGGCTGTGCTCGAAGTAACTAACGCGCAAGTTAGAGAGTTTTTACCTGGCAGTACTTCAACTGTAGGTTATTTAACCCTTATTAATCACAGTGGAGCCGGAGCAACTTTAACTAAGGCAACTATTGATGGCTTAGGGCGTGTTGAAATACACGAGCATTCACATGTAGACGGCATGATGAAAATGCAACAAGTTGAATCGGTTGAAATTAAGGCGCACGAAAGTGTCAGCTTTCAGCCTGGCGGTTATCATTTAATGGCATTTGAACCACAAGAGCCATTAAAAGTAGGACAAGAACGTAAACTCACACTATATTTTAGTGACGGTAATCGCTTATTTACTAATGCTCAAGTCGTGTCGCTTGAAGCGCAAGCTAAGCAGTCAAAACCATCTACTCAACACGCTCATCATTAGGAGTACACATGTCGCAACATAAAGGAAAAATAGCAGGAATAATTGTTTTACTGCTTATCATTTTTTACGCAATTGCTGTTTATTGGAGTACAGAACCTTCACGTTTTGACGTTGTTGCAAACGCGAAAGAGCAAGCGCAGCTTCGTAATGAAAAAATAGTAACGGGTTATGTAACTACTTCTACATTAATTACGGTAGCCAATACCTTACTAGAAAAACCGGGTGGCTACTTATCAAATGATGTAATACCACCAAGTATTATTATGGATGATATGCCAGCGTGGGAATATGGCGCACTAGAAATGGTACGTGATTTATCGCTTTCTATGCGAAAAGATTTTAGCCGTTCTCAATCACAATCAACGGAACATGAAGCTCTTAAAAAGGCGCAGCCGCAGTTTAATATAAGCTCTGAGGCATGGGCGTGGCCAAGTGCTGAAGGTGAGTACCAAAAAGGTATTGACTACTTAATGGTATATCGTGGACAAATTGCTAATGAGCATGAGCGCGATAGCCAATTTTACGCACGAGCAGATAACTTACGTAGTTGGCTTAAAGAAGCTGAAAAACGTTTAGGTAGCCTAAGCCAGCGCTTAAGTGCCAGCGTAGGTCAGGAAAAAGTGAACACAGATTTAGCGGGTAATTCATCTAATAAACAAGCAACGCTTGCGCCACTGCAGCAGCAAGTAAGAACCCCGTGGTTAGAAATTGACGATGTGTTTTACGAGTCGCGCGGTGCAACTTGGGCATTACTGCATTTTTTACAAGCGATAGAGTATGACTTTAATGACGTTCTTGAAAAGAAAAATGCACGTGTAAGCTTGCAACAAATCATACGTGAACTTGAGGCAACTCAAGAAACAGTATGGAGCCCACTTATTTTAAACGGCAATGGTTTTGGCTATGTGGCAAACCATTCTTTAGTTATGGCAAATTATATTTCTAGAGCCAATGCGGCTTTAATCGAACTCAGCGAACTACTAGCTCAAGGATAAAAAATGAAAAAGTATTGTTTAGCAGCAGCCCTTTCAATGGCATGTTTAGCACCAGCAGCGCAAGCTGACACTCTACTAGGTTTATATGTAGGTGTTGATGGGTGGAAGTCAGATAACGATGGTCAATTTTCTTATAAAAATAATGCATCTCAAGATTTTAATTTTGAAGATGAGACGTTTGTAAGTTACTACGCGGCACTTGAGCACCCTGTACCATTAGTTCCAAATATTAAATTAAAGTATACCGAGCTTGAGTTAAATGGTTCTGCGCTACTTACAGATACATTTAGCTTTAATGGCTCTGATTATGTTGTAGGCTCTACGGTAAATACTGTAAGTGATTTAACACACATCGATTACATTTTTTATTATGAGATTTTTGATAACGATTTAATCTCAATTGACTTAGGTTTAAATGCTAAGCAGTTTGATGGTGATATTGTTGTAAATGGTACTACTCAAAATGGTGGTACTAACTTTACCGAAACAAAAGATTTCTCTGGTTTTGTTCCTCTTGCATATGGCCGTGCCGAAGCTGGCTTACCTTTTACTGGTTTAAGTGTATTTTTTGAAGGTAGCTTTTTGGCTATTGACGATAGCAAAGTACAAGATTACCAAGTAGGCGTAGCGTGGGAACTTATTGATAACCTAGCAGTAGATGTTGCTGTTAAAGCTGGTTACCGCTCTATGGTATTAGAACTTGATGATGTAGATGATATTACTACTGATATTGATGCATCTGGCCCATTTGCGGGTATTCAGGTTCACTTTTAATTAGTATTTTCTAATTAAACATAGCGTGGCATATTATTTTATTGCGTGCCACGCTAAATCAAACTCTCCCTCCAGCGCATTATTAATTAACTGCTTATAAATTTTATTTACAGGAAAATTAATGAGTTTAGATAACTCATCACCTGTTTGCGTGAATTTATAATAGCTCAATACCAAATCACTACTTTTTGCTTTTAACGTTACTTTTTGCGATAAAAATGAAAGGGTAAGTTCTTGTCCCGCTTTAAGCACTGCAGATTCAATTTCTTTTCTATACAGTAAATTAAGATCCATAAGTGTTAAAATGTCAGGAAAACTAATACCTGTTTTTCCTAGATTTAGAGACACTTTATTGCCTTTTCGTAGCAAATCAAACAATGACGGTTTTTTGTAAAAGCCTAGTAGAATAAAGTGGCTGTCGTCTTTTTCGTTATAGCCTGAGAGCGACACACATTTTTGCAAAGAGTCAGCTTCTCGCTGTGTCATATGCTTTAACGTTTGCAAGCTTTTAATTGAAAACGTACCAGGGTTGAGTGTTTCTCCCGTTAAAATTTTCGCCCATAAAGTTTGCATTGACGCATTTGAAGTATCTTCGCACAGTGCGATAAAATGCTCTACCCAATCAACATCAGGTTGTTTACTACTTGCTACATCGGGGCAAAACCCCATAGCCATTGCCAAAATTGACTCTATATTTTGTTGTTGTTTTATTAGTAGTAAATCTTGGCGCTTTTGGGCACGAGCTAAAACAGAGTTTTCACTGTTAATATGATAAAGCGGCTTAACTTGGCCTTTAATATCGTAACTTTGTTCAGAGGTAGGCAATATTCCGTTACTGCCAACTTTTGTTATAGGGTAACCAAGTAAGGATTCGATAATGTTAGCAAGGTTAATTCTCGCTTGTGCTGTCTTGACTGTCATGGCTGTGCATTGTCCTTTGTGAATGACTAAGCTGAGCAACAGTTTTAAGGTTATTTAACCCCATTGAAACTGTATTACGGAGCACATATTCGCTCAAAATTGCGGTGTAACCAGATATTAAAGGAGCGGTTGTTTGTCCGTTAATCTTACATATTAAAGTGACGATACCGTTTTGCTCACTAAAATTAAAAGTCCCTCTAATAATATGCTCAGCATTTAAAAGTATATTAAAGCTGACCTTATTTTGACTCACCGAAGTTATGATCATTTCACCATACCCCCATTTTCCCTTCCAAGACTGATGAGCACCTAGGCCAGAGCTAGGTTCGCCCAAGGTAAAACGTATACTGGGGTCTACTTTTTCCCAAGGAGACCATTTTTGCCATTGATTAAAGTCAGTAATAAGCGGTTTTACTGCGTCAATGTTTGCATTAATTTCTATTGTTTTATTTACACTATAACTTTGAGGAAGTATCAGCCCTACCAGTACTAATACCAATAGCAATAACAGTACGCCTTTGATCAATATTTTTAATGGTTTAATAAGCACACCTTTTATTAGTTTTTTGAGTTGAAATACAACAACTTTTTATTAATCGACTATAGTATGAATTAGATTATAAACCAAAAATAATTTATAAATTGCTACCTAGGAGAGCGAATGTCGTCAGATCAAAACGATTTTTTATTTTTTGAACAAGACTATGAAGATGATGCAGTAATTGAGCCGACTAAGTTTTGGGATATTTTAATTGTTGATGACGAACCTGAGATCCACTCTGTAACAAAGTTAGCTTTGTCTGGGGTTGAGTTTTTGGGGGCAGGCTTGCGATTTCATGATGCCTATTCGGGAGCTGAAGCAATAGAGATTTTAGCTGAAAATAACGATATTTCAGTTATTTTTTTAGACGTTATTATGGAAACTGACGATGCTGGCTTGCAGGTTGTAAAAAGGGTGCGTGACGAATTAAATAATCAACATGTAAGAATTATTTTAAGAACAGGGCAAGCTGGTAATATACCAGAAGAAAAAGTAATACGTGAATACGATATAAATGATTATAAAACTAAAACAGAACTCACTCGCTCTAAATTAGTAACATCGCTCATAACCGCTATTCGCTCTTACGAGCAGGTATGCCAGCTTGAATATCAAAGTGATGCAATGAACACGATTGTTTCTGCATCAAAGTCTATTTTAGGGCTTACTGATATTAAGCAACTATGCAAAGAAATCATCAAGCACATGAGTATTATTTTAAAGTGTTCACCTCGAGGGCTTGTGTGCAGCAAATTAGACGGCGATGACTTTATTCAAGTATTAGGTGGTTGTGGGCATTACGAAAACTACTTTGGTGAAAAATTAATTAATGTTGATAGCAAAGTATTTAAACAAGTCGAGTCGTGTTTTGATTTATCAAAGCATCAACATACAGACTCAAGTGCAACATTTGTATTAAAAAGTAAGCATAGAAAAGCGGCTTTATATATAGAATGTGACCATGTTCCTTTGCAAGCACAATTGCAGTTCGCTGAAATCTTCTTAACAAATGTGAGTGTTGCCCTCGATAATATAAGGCTGTTTGTAAAGTTAAGAGATGCAGCTTATAAAGATGTGCTTACAGGTATTTCAAATCGTACCAATTTTATTGAACGGGTAGAGCGTTATCAAAAGCCGCACGTGAATGATTATGTATTTGTACTACTTGATATAGTTAATTTTGCAGATATTAATAACGGCTTAGGGCAAGAGGTCGGCAATAAAGTATTAATTGGCATTGTGCAAAGGTTAAAAGAAAACTACCCAACAGCTAAATTACTATCTCGTATTGGTGCTGATGTTTTTGGTTTTATTATTCGCCGTGATGAACTCGACTTAAAAAAATTGAATGAGCAGTTAGGTGTTCCATTTTGCGCAGAAGAGCATACATTGCCTATCGATTTTAGATTGGGTTTATGCCAACAGCAAGACTTTCAAAGTAGCGGGATTGATACACTTAAAGTTGCTTATATTGCACTTAATCAAGCTAAAAAAACAAAACACAAAGAGGGAATTTATTACAGCGTAGACATGCAAGATAAAATGGCTTGGCGCATAGGAATTATTAGACAATTACGTCATGATTTTGCTCGAAACAAGTTAGAGGTATGGTATCAACCTCAACTTTCATTAGATGACTTGTCTTTAATTGGGTGTGAGGCATTACTTAGGTGGCCTACCGGTAATGGGTCGTATATATCACCAGCGGTATTTGTTCCACTTGCAGAAGATGCGGGCTTGATTGTTGATATAGGGCAGTGGGTTTTAGAGCAAGCTTGCCAACAACAAAAGCGCCTAGAAAATATGGGCACCGAAATTTGTATTGCGGTTAATGTGTCTGTTCCGCAGTTTAAAGTAAAAGGTTATGCTCAAAACGTTAAAAATACATTATTAAAATATGGTGTTAAGCCAAGAAACATAGAGTTAGAAGTCACAGAAAGCGTAGTAATGGATGAACTCGAAACTGTTATTAATACACTTAGAGAGCTTCAAGAGTTAGGGATTGAGGTTGCTATTGATGACTTTGGGACTGGCTTTTCATCGCTTAGTTATATACAAAGTTTACCCTTGGATAGGTTGAAAATAGATCGTGCATTTATTAAGGATCTGCCAAATGATGACACTGGCGCTATTGCTGCCTTAGTTATTTCTCTTGGTGCTAAGTTGGGTTTAAAAACGATTGCTGAAGGCGTTGAAACACAAGAACAAGCTCAGTTCTTAAAAAACTTAGGCTGTGATGAGGTACAAGGTTTTATGTATGCTAAACCCATGCCTGAGCATGAATTGATAGAATTTATAAATAAACGCTAAAAAAGATTAACTTATTATTTAAGCTAATGAACGATTTAGAATTTAAAGCGCGATATGCTTTGACTACTTTGTATATATAAAGAATTTAGTAGGGTATAATTCGCGCCTTTTGTTATTCTACGGCCACAATTATGAGCACACTCAAAGCTAAGCGCGCCTTATTTTCATACCCGAAATACTGGGCTGAATGTTATGGCACCGCGCCATTTTTACCAACTACACGTGAAGAAATGGATGCACTTGGCTGGGATAGCTGCGACATAATAATAATTAGTGGCGATGCGTATGTTGACCATCCTAGTTTTGGTATGGCTGTAATTGGCCGTGTACTTGAAGCGCAAGGCTTTAGAGTGGGGATTATTGCCCAACCTGCATGGGACTCTAAAGATGCATTTATGGAGCTCGGCAGACCGAATTTATTTTTTGGTGTAACAGCCGGCAACATGGATTCGATGATCAACCGCTATACAGCGGAAAAACGCATGCGCCACGATGATGCTTATACGCCTAATAACGTTGGCGGTAAGCGCCCAGATCGCGCCGTGATGATTTACTCGCAAAAATGCCGTGAAGCATACAAAGGTATCCCAATTGTTATTGGCGGTATTGAAGCCAGCCTTCGCCGTATTGCTCATTACGACTATTGGCAGGAAAAAGTACGTCGTAGTATTTTGTTTGATGCAAAAGCCGATATTTTAATTTACGGTAACGCAGAGCGCCCGCTAGTTGAAGTTGCACACCGTATTGCGGCGGGTGAAACGATGGATACGATTCAGGATATTCGCGGCACGGCTGTTATTCGAAAAGAGCCTCTACCTGGTTGGCGTGGCAGTGATTCTACCGCTATTGATAAAATTGGTAAAATCGACCCTATTCCAAACCCATATGGCGCGGATGATGTTGGCTGTAGTAAATCTGAATTTAAACAAGCGGGTATTGATTTAAAAGCAGAAGCGGCAAAACCAATCATGGTTCAGCCTGCACGTCCTAAGCCGTGGGAAAAAACCTATGTTAAGTTACCTGCTTATGAGCAAGTAAGTGTTAACAAACCTTTATACGCCCATGCCTCGCGAATTTTACATCAAGAAACAAACCCTGGTTGTGCAAGAGCGCTTTACCAACGACATGGCGATCGCTCTATTTGGGTAAACCCGCCAGCATATCCATTAGAAACACATGAAATGGATGCTGTATTTGGTTTGCCGTATCAGCGTATTCCTCACCCAAGTTATGGTGATGCTAAAATACCTGCTTACGATATGATTAAAACGTCAGTTAATATTATGCGTGGCTGTTTTGGTGGCTGTTCGTTTTGCTCAATTACAGAGCATGAGGGGCGCATTATTCAAAGTCGTTCGCAAGAATCTATTATTGAAGAAATTGAACAAATTAGAGATAAAGTTCCCGGCTTTACTGGTGTTATTTCTGATTTAGGTGGCCCAACGGCGAATATGTATAAGCTGCGCTGTACTAGTAAAAAGGCCGAGAGTACCTGTAGACGCTTATCATGTGTGTATCCAGATATTTGTAAACACATGGATACAGATCATACGCCAACAATAGATTTGTATAAAAAAGCACGTGAAGTTAAGGGTATTAAAAAGGTATTGATTGCTTCAGGTGTACGTTACGATTTAGCTGTACGCGACCCGCGTTACGTTAAAGAATTAGTAACGCACCATGTAGGCGGTTACTTAAAAATAGCGCCAGAGCATACAGAGGATGGTCCATTATCAAAAATGATGAAACCAGGTATGGGAGCGTACGATCAATTTAAAGAACTATTTGATAAGTACTCTAAAGAAGCTGGTAAAAAGCAGTATTTAATTCCTTACTTTATATCTGCTCACCCAGGTACAAAAGATGAAGACATGGTAAACATGGCTTTATGGCTTAAATCAAACGACTTTAAGCTTGATCAGGTACAAAATTTTTACCCATCACCTATGGCTAATGCGACGACTATTTACCATACAGAGATGAACTCTTTGCGTAATATAAAAAACAACTCAGAAGTTGTTCCTGTACCTAAAGGCGCACGCCAACGTAGATTACATAAAGCTATTTTACGCTACCACGATGCAGCTGGTTGGCCAATGATACGTGAAGCTCTACGTAAAATGGGTAAAGCTAATTTAATTGGTAAAGGGCCTAACTGTTTAGTGCCAGAAGAAGGGCGCGATGAAAAAGCAGGTAAAGGTGGTAAAAAAAGTGGGCGTCCGGCACTAACGCGACATACTGGTTTTAGCCAATTTAAAAAGGCAAACACTAAGCCAAAAGTAGGCGGTAATCGTCAAAGTACACGTTAGTAATTTTATTTGCTAATAGATAAGGCTAATTGCGGTACGCGCTTTTTCATACGCAAATTAAGTAAGCCTTGCTCTTTATTATCTATATTATTGTAGGTGATAAAGAGTGAGGTTTTAGAGCCCCTCTCTTTAGATATCCTGTGCTAAGTTTAGCTTTTTTTTAAAGCATTGATGATAACCACAAACGCAATTTAAGTGACCATAACGGCTGAATGCCGGTGAGTCCTTGCGTCATTTTATTATCTTTTAAGATTATATAAGATGGCGTGACTTGTCCCTGCCAATCGGAAAATATCTCCCCGTGTTGATCGTTAACAGTACTGAAGCTGTAGCCTTGCTCATTTAAATAATCATGCAGCTCTTGATCAGAGCCTGATTTTATCGCGATGCTCACGACGGGGTATTTATTTTCGTTTGCGAGTTCGTTTATGGCAGGGGAGGTAATACTGCAAATAGGACACCAAGTTCCCCAAAAATACACAAGCGTGGGTTTATCTTGGCTCATTGCTGCTAAATTAATGTTTTGCCCTTCATAGTCGATTAATTGTAATTGAGGATTTGCTGGCATGACAGGTTGCCGCCACCAATTGACGGCGGTATAAATGACGAAAAATATAGAGCTATACACCAGTACACTTTTTAATATGGATACGCTTTTTTGTTTTAGCGTTTTTTTAGGTATGTCATTTTTATGTTTGGTATCCGTTGCCATAGCTACTGATTTACCCTAAGTATTTTTGCTGTAGTTCTTTACATTTAAAGCGTTTAATTTATATCAGCAACCATGTAGCAGTACCTAAAAAGGCGAATATACCAACAATATCAGTCACCGTGGTTAGCACCACACTCCCTGCAAGAGCAGGGTCTATATTCATTCTTTTAAGAATTATTGGAATACTTGCACCAGCAACACCTGCCACCACTAAGTTCATAAACATAGCGAAGGCGAGTACGCCACCAAGCATAAAGTCCCACTGCCATAGCGCAATAACACCCGCAATTAATAGTGACCACAAAATACCGTTTAGCGCGCCAATGGCTAGTTCTTTCATCATCAAGAAACGTTGGTTTGTTTGGTTTATATGACCTACAGCAATACCACGGATAACAAGTGTTAATGATTGGCTACCAGCAACACCACCCATAGAAGGGACAATACCGTTAAGCACAGCCAAAATAGGGAGCACATCTAAAGTGCCTTCAAAAAAGCTAGCTACAAAAGCAGCTGCAAGTGCGGTTAGTAAATTAACTCCTAGCCAAACTGAGCGTTTTTTAGAGCTTTTTAGTACAGGCGCGAATGTATCCTCTTCATCATCAAGACCGGCTAGGCTTAATAAGCTATGCTCGGCATCTTCTCGGATTACATCAACGATGTCATCGATAGTAACACGACCGAGGAGTTGGTCGTTATCGTCCACCACAGGGGCCGATATCCAATTATGACGCTCAAATAATTGCGCTACTTCACTTTCATCCATTGAGATTGGGATAGACTCACAATCTTCATCCATTAAATCGCGGACAATTTTTTCTGGTGGATTAGTTAATAATGTACTTAGCGATAAAGCGCCTATAAAGCAGTTATGTTTATCAACAACATATAAATCATCTGTACCTTCTGGTAGCTCACCACGCAGTCTAATATAACGAAGTACAACATCGAGCGTCACATCAGGGCGAATGGTCACCGTATCGGTGTTCATTAGCGCACCAGCTGAACGCTCTTGATATGACAGTGCTTGCGTGGCACGTTCACGGTCTTGAATGTCCATCGCGCTAACAACGTCTTTATAGACGGTATCTGGCAGGCTACGTAATACTTCACCTAAGTCATCGTGGCCCATATCTTCAGTTGCGGCGGCAATGTGCTTAGGTTCCATTTGGGCAATAATACCTAAACGAACATCTTCAGATAATTCTTCAAGAACATCACCCTGCACATCAGGATCGACCAATTGCCAAAGCAGTCGGCGAATTTTATGCGGTGATGATTCTAATAATAATGCGGTATCACAAGGAGCCGTTTTTGCGAGCATGCGCCTAACTTGAACAAATTGACCACTATTGAGTGACTTCGTCACCTGTTTTAGTTGCTGTAGTGGGTAATCTTGTTCAAAAGCTTCAGGCATTGGCGTCCTTTATAAATTGTTATATTACTTTATGGGGGGAGGTGAGTTAACTGGCGTTACTAACCTATTTATTTTATTTATCTGTTTTAATTGAAGCATTAGTAATGCGAATATTATTTTTATAAAACAGGTTATTCTTGTTCATTAAAGCGTTGTGCTATTAATTCTCCAACAGCGTGTAAAGCTTGCTCAGAATCAGGGCCTTTACAAACAACTTTAACTTCTTTTCCTTGGCTACTTTCAAGTAACATTAGTGCAAGTACGCTATCGCCTGCTGCTTCTTTGTCATCTTGGAATAATGTGATTGTCGCATCAAATTGTACTGCTAATTGCGCAAGCACAGTAGCTGCTCTGGCGTGTAAGCCTAATTTGTTTTTTATTAAAAAGGTATCTTCACAATGCATAACTTACTCTACCTAAGCTGAACAGGTGATTATTCAGCTATATTATTTTTCTTGCTCGCGATGGCGAATTTTTACATTGGGATGTGTCATTGCAAAACTTTCACCGATAGTTTGCGCTAAATACACAGAGCGATGTTGCCCACCTGTACACCCAATAGCAATGGTTAAATAACTGCGGTTATTTCGTTCTAAATGCGGTAACCACGTTTGTACAAATGTTTGAATTTGCCATGTGAATTTTTGCACTATGCTGTGATTAGCTAAATAGTCTTTAACCGGTTGATCTAACCCATTTAAAGGCTTTAACTCTGGTTCCCAGTGTGGATTTGGCAAAAAGCGTGCATCAAATACGTAGTCTGCTTCTTTTGGTATACCGTGTTTAAAACCAAATGATTCAAATGTGACAATCAGTTGCTTATCTTTTTTACCTAAAATCTTTTCACGAATAGATTCAGCGAGTTGATGAACACTTAAATCAGTCGTATCTATCATAAAGTCGGCGCGAGTGGTTAATACATCAAGTAATTCTTTTTCTTTTTTGATGGCTAAATCAAGCGGCAACGAGTCTATTGATAGTGGGTGTAATCTGCGTGTTTCTGAAAAGCGTTTGATCAATGTCTGATCGTCGCTATCTAAATAAAACAATGTAGGGTTTGCAAAGCCTGGTAAGTATTCAAGAATATCGTTAAATTCATCTTGTTCTTTAGGGATGTTGCGCACATCTATGCTAACAGCAATTTTATCGTAGCTATCAGACACACTGCGAACTAATGAAGGTAGTAGGTTTACTGGAATATTATCTACGCAATAATAACCTAAATCTTCTACAACGCGCAAAGCAACCGACTTTCCAGAACCAGAACGGCCGCTTATGATAATTAACTCCATTTAACACCCTTTATAAAACTATGATTGTTCGACAATAACTTGGTAAAGCTCAGTATCAGATTTTGCACTGCGTAACTGTTTACAAAAATCTTTGTTGTTTAGTTTATCAGCAATGGTTGCTAGAGTCTTTAAGTGCTGCTGGTTATCGCCATCTGGTACGATGAGTGCGACAAAAATATCAACAGGGCGATTATCGATTGCATCAAAGTTTATTGGAGTTTCGCTAACGAGCACTAAAGCCAAAGGCTCTTCTGCACCGCTCATTCTTCCATGAGGAATAGCAATGCCACGCCCTATACCTGTACTACCTAATTTCTCTCTGCTCATTAAAGCATTAAGAATATCTTGTTGCGGTAAATACGGAAGTTTGTCGTGAGCAAGTTCGCTAATGAACTCTAAAATTCTTTTTTTGCTATTAAAAAGGACCGCAGCTTTGCTGCAGTCCTGGCATATAAGTGAACTTAATTTCATCATATTAGTGTCGAGCAAGCTTCTCTTTGTGTTTGATTACTTGGCGATCGAGCTTGTCGATCAACGAGTCAATAGCGGCATACATATCTTGATGTTCTGTAGAGGCAAATAGCTCAGCACCGCTTACGTGTATTGTGGCTTCTGCTTTTTGATTTAACTTTTCTACATCGAGAATGACATGAACATTATTAATATGATCAGAGTGTCTTTCAAGCTTCGCAAATTTAGTATTAATATAGTCTCTTAGTGAATCGGTTAATTCTACGTGACGACCAGTTAAGTTTAGTTGCATAAGCATTACCCTCTTAGTTTAGCGTCTTAAATCAGGCTTTTACGCTGATTTGACGGTGGAATAGCAAGAGATTCGCGGTATTTTGCGATTGTACGTCTCGCTACTTTAATTCCTTGCTCAGCCAATATATCCGCTATTTTGCTATCACTCAATGGTTTTGCTGAGTTTTCTGCTGCGATTAATTTTCGGATAAGCGCACGTATTGCTGTAGATGAACATTCACCACCGTTTTCAGTACTTACATGGCTTGAGAAAAAATATTTAAGCTCAAATATACCACGGGGTGTATGCATGTACTTTTGAGTAGTCACGCGCGAAATTGTCGATTCGTGCATTTCTACCATTTCAGCGACATCATTTAAAACCATTGGTTTCATGGCTTCAGGGCCATGTTCAAAAAAGCCTTGTTGTTGCTTAACAATACAATTAGTAACTTTTAATAGTGTGTCGTTTCTACTTTCTAAGCTTTTAATAAACCATTTAGCTTCTTGTAAATGTGAGCGAATAAACTGGCTGTCGCCACTTGATTTTACAGTGCGAGACATTGCCGCGTATTGGCTATTAACACGAATTTTAGGCATGCTATCTGGGTTTAATTCGACAACCCAGCGGCCTTTAATTTTTTTAACTGACACATCAGGAATAACATACTCAGATTCTTCCCTTACAATAGTATCTGCAGGTTTTGGGTTGAGAGTATGTATTAGTGTCATCACTTCTTTAAGCTCTTCCTCTTTAAGCTTAGTTTTTTTCATTAATGTACGATAGTCGCGAGCTGCTAATAGATCAATATGCTCGGTTAAAATCATTTTCGTTTCATTAATGTAAGGTGTTTCTTTATCAAATTGATTAAGCTGAATACACAAACACTCTTGTAAACTACGTGCAGCAATACCCACAGGATCAAACAGTTGGATGCGTTTTAATACCGCTTCAATTTCATCAAGTTCGACTTCGTTATCATCTTCGTTTTCTTGATTAAAGCTTTCTAAAATCTCTTCGCAGCTTAATGTTAAAATACCTGAATCATCGACGGCCTCTACAATCGCAATAGCGATGGCTTCATCGGTAGGGCTAAATGGCGTTAGTTGTAATTGCCACATTAAATACTCATGGAGCGTTTCAGTAGAGGCGCCTTGGTATATTGATTCGTCTTCAGGCATTGGACCTGATGAGGCTGCAGGAGCGGCACTCATGTACTCATCCCAACTAACATCCATAGCCATGTCGTCACTTAGCGTGTCTTTTGCAAGTGCTTCACCAGTATCTTGTTCATATTCGCTCGGAGCATCATCAGCAGATGCGCTGACAGTTATGTCATCGGTATCAGCTTTTTGCTCGTTTTTACCAGCAGCGTCTTCAGAATAGTCTGCCTCTTCAACCTCTAATAGTGGATTACTGTCGAGAGCTTCTTGTATTTCTTGCTGGAGATCCAATGTACTGAGTTGCAACAAACGAATAGCTTGTTGCAGCTGTGGAGTCATTGTAAGTTGCTGGCCCATGCGCAGCTGTAGTGATTGCCTCATGTATCTCTAACAATCCTTTTATGTTGTTATAATTAATACTAGCAGATGCTTAAAGACATGGCGTAAATGTTACAGCCTAAATTGCTCGCCTAAATAAACATCGCGTACTGTTTTATCATTTAATACGTGTTCTGGAGTACCTGATGCAATCAGCTCCCCATGAGAAACAATGTAGGCTTTTTCGCAAACATCAAGGGTCTCTCTTACGTTATGGTCGGTAATTAATACTCCAATCCCACGATTTTTAAGATGTTCTATTATTTTCTTTATATCTAATACCGAAATAGGGTCAACACCGGCAAACGGTTCATCCAGTAATATAAATTTAGGATCTGCTGCCAGCGCTCGTGCTATTTCTACACGACGACGTTCTCCACCCGATAATGCCATACCTTGGCTATCACGAATGTGTTGTATGCTAAATTCATCTAATAAGTTATTGAGCGTGTCTTCTCTGGCTTGTTTATTTAGTTCTTTGCGCGTTTCTAAAATGGCCATTAAGTTTTGATAAACAGTCAGCTTTCTAAAAATTGATGACTCTTGCGGTAAGTAGCCTATGCCTAATCTAGCACGACTATGCATAGGTAAAAGAGTAATATCGTTATCATCAATAGATATTTTACCTTTGTCGCTAGGAACAAGCCCAACAATCATATAAAAAGTCGTTGTTTTACCAGCACCGTTAGGGCCAAGTAAGCCAACTATACTGCCAGCTTGTACTTCAAGGCCGACGTTTTTTACAACTTCACGACCTTTATAGCTTTTTGCCAATAGTTCTGCTTTTAATGTGCTCATGGTTGACCTTTATCGCCTTTTTTACTTTTTTTAGTTTCGATCGGTACTAAAATTGTGTGAACGCGGTCAGTTGAGTTTTCATCTTTTTCGGCACTGATGAGCTGCTGCTCTATGTCGTAGGTAATGCTTTTAGCATTTATTTTTTGTCCGGCTTGCGATACTTGTGCATTACCAACAAGCGTTAAAAAACGCTTAGATACATCATAACGTACTTCATCAGCACTGGCGCTCATAGTCGTGCCGTCTGATTGCTTTTCTTCAAAGTGCGCAGGGCTACCTGTGGCAATTAATAATTGTTTATTATCACCAAGTTCATCACGTTTGTGTACTTCTAGGCGATCGGCTGTAATGCGGCGATTACCGTGAATAATCTCAACGTTTTTCTCAAAAATACCCACATTAGCTTTCAATTGACCTTCTTGCTTGTCGGCACTTATTGAAATTTGATTGGCAGCAGGTTGCGTGTTTTGTTCTGCAGCACTACTATTAAACGCTAGTATAAGTGTAGGAATTATCAGTGATTTTAATATTTTATTGGTCATAATATATGGTTCGCGTATGGTTAATTAGTTTTATCACTTCGGTTTTTAAGTCGGCTTCTAGGCCTTTACCGGTGATTTTTAAATTGGGTCCAGTGATAATGACGGGTTGCTCCGAACGCATTGTTAATAACTTTATATCAACCTGAATATTATCAGCATTGATTTTGTCTATCATGGCGTTATCGGTTAAATTTTTGGCAACCACATTACCTTCTAAAATTAATTGTTTATCTTCGTATAATGTTGCTTCGTCTGCATTTATTTGCCACGTTTGTTGTTCGTTATATAAAGTAAAAATGGGTTTTTCGAAAAACGTGAAACCTAATTGCTGGTATAGCTCCATTTTAGCCGCAGTGACTTTGTGGCTAATTTTACCTTGCTCATCATAGGCTGTCTGTTTGAGCTCAATAGCTATGTAATCAGGCTTAGCAACAACTTCAGGCTCAGCCTGAGGCACAATATTTGTTTGTGTAAAATAAGGGTACCAAAGCCAAACCATACAGCTAATGAATAAAACGCTTAATATTATGCGCGCTGCATTCATGAACTAGTGCCTTGTGTAGTCAATGCTTTACCATTTTCAAGCATGAGCAAATCGGTGAGTTCTCTCACAGCACCAAAACCGCCAGGCATTTGCGTTACATATTGTGACAAACGCTTAATAAGTGGGTGGGCATCATTTACTGCAACGGCGAAGCCTACTAACTCCATAACAGGCATGTCAGGACCGTCATCACCAATATAAGCAATTTGTTCATCGCTAAGGTTGAGTTTATCTTTTAATTCTTGATAGGCAATGAGCTTATTTTCTTGGCCTTGATAAATATGCTGTACGGTTAAGCTGCTCATACGTTGTTGTACTATCTGTGAATGACGACCAGTAATAACAGCTACTTCAAAGCCACTGTTTATAAGTGCTTTAATGCCAAAACCATCTTTTGTATTAAATGCTTTTAGCTCTTCACCTTGATTGCCAAGGTAAATACGGCCATCAGAAAATACACCATCAATATCGCATATAAGTAGTTTTACTTTTTTAGCGCGTGCTTTTGCATCATCGCTCAGCGGTTGATAGAGTTCTTCAAATTGCATTTATAACACTCCTGCTTTTAATAGGTCTTGCATATTTAATGCGCCAATAGGTTGGTTTTTCTCATTGACGACGATTAGGCCATTTATACGTTTACGTTCCATAATATTGAGCGCTTCAGCGGCTAAAATATCTTGCGTAGCTGTAGTGCATGACTTAGTCATAACAACATCTATTTGTGTTGTATGAATATCAATTCTTTGTTCTAAAATGCGACGTAAGTCACCATCGGTAAATAACCCTACGAGTTGCTGATTTTCATCAACAATGGCTGTCATACCTAACCCTTTAGCTGACATTTCAATTAGGGCATCTTTAACTGTTTGTGAAACATCAATAATAGGTGTATTTGCGCCGCTGTGCATAACATCTTTTAAAGTAAGTAATAAGCGCTTGCCTAAACTACCACCTGGGTGAGATAGCGCGAAGTCATCAGCTGTAAAGCCGCGAGCTTCTAATAATGCAACAGCCATGGCATCGCCCATCGCAAGCGTTGCAGTGGTACTTGATGTAGGGGCTAGACCCAATGAACAAGCTTCTTTTTCTACTTTAATGCACACATGTACATTAGCAAGGGTTGCCATGGTTGATTGCGTATTGCCAGTCATCGCTATCATTTTGGCACCAAGTCGTTTTAAAACCGGAATGATATTTAAAACTTCGCTGGTTTCCCCTGAATTAGAAATAAGCATAACCACGTCATTTTTAGTGATCATACCTAAATCACCATGACTTGCTTCACCAGGGTGAACAAAAAACGCAGGGCTGCCAGTGCTTGCAAGAGTTGCCGCTATTTTATTGCCTATATGGCCTGATTTTCCCATGCCAATAACAATAATACGGCCTTCACAGTCGTACATTAATTGGCACGCATTATGAAAATTTTCATCTACATATTGTGCAATATCACTAAGTGCTTGGCGCTCAACATCTAAAACGCGAAGGCCTTGTTCAATAAAGTTTAGCGTTGCCATCATTTACCCTACTTGACTAAAAATATACCCTTGGTAACCCAAAAACGCTATTAGCAATAAGCCGCCTTCTACCCTATTGATACGCTGGGTGCCTCTAAAGTTCAATGACATAATAATAAGAGCAAGTGTTGCACCAATCATAATTAATATATCTCGGCTTACTAACGATGGATCAATTGCTGAAGGATTAATAATACCTGCTAAAGGTAATACAGCTAAAATATTAAATATGTTTGAGCCAACAATATTACCTAGTGCTAAATCATCTTCATTTTTAAGTACACCTGCAACCGAGGCGGCAAGTTCAGGCAAGCTAGTACCAATGGCAATAATTGTTAAACCAATGACTAAGTCGCTTAAGCCGAAGTATTTAGCAATATCAACAGCTGAGCCGATTAAAAAATGAGAACTAACCGGCAAGAGTATCATGCCGAAAATTAACCAAAATACCGCTTTTTTAGTAGGTACATCGTTTGGTACATCGTCGCAGGCTTCTGAGACAAATGGGTCATCTTGGTTTTTTGCACGCATAGATACAATAATTAACCCACCGATGAATACGATAAAGCCAACTAAAAGCGCAACACCTTCACTAAATGAAAAGTAGTTATCTGAGAACACATACCAAGTAGCTAAAGATACGAGCATCACTAATGGCATTTCACGTTTTAACGTACTAGATGAAACTGAAAGAGGGCGAAATAGAGCTGTGATACCTAACACAAGTAAAATGTTTGTAATATTAGAGCCAACAGCATTGCCAACGGCTGTGTCGGTTTTGTTAGCTAGAGCTGCAGAGGCTGAAACCATCATTTCAGGGGCTGAAGAGCCCATGGCTACAACGGTCAAACCAACAATAAGTGTAGGTACACCAAAGTTTTTAGCAAGAGCCGCAGCCCCATAAACAAACCTATCGGCACTCCAAACAAGAGCTGCAAAACCAAGAATTAAAATAACAAACGAGGTAACCATTGTGTTAAGCCAGTTATACAAAATACGGATGGCGCGAATAGTAACAAAAGCCAAGATGAAAGTATAAATAAAAGAGTAAGGTCAACTAGGTAACAATGTTGCTTTTAAACAGCTAATTTAAAAATTTAAGCCGAGGTTAAGCTGTTTTGAGCGAGTCTTATAATCCTTTTCATGGGTGTATTACAAAATCTTACGAATTGTTTTTTCCATCTTTGACAAAAAAGCTTTAAAATAGGGGCACTAGTGAACATTTTTATGGAGAGCGACTTGTCGCAATCAATAGTAGAAGTCAAGGATGTTAGCTTTTCGAGAGGCAATAGAACCATATATAAAAATATGAGTTTTAGCGTTCCTAAAGGTAAAATTACTGCGATTATGGGGCCAAGCGGAATTGGCAAAACCACTATGTTGCGTTTAATTGGTGGTCAGCTTAAACCAGATTCAGGTGATATTTTATTTGAAGGTGGCAGCATTCCTAAAATGTCTCGTAAAGAGTTATACGAAGCACGTACTAAAATGAGTATGCTTTTTCAAAGTGGTGCGCTGTTTACTGATATGTCGGTATTTGACAATATCGCGTTTCCTATAAGAGAGCACACAAAGCTAAGTGAAGACCTGATTCGATTAGTTGTGTTAATGAAATTGCAAGCGGTTGGACTACGTGGCGCTAAAGATTTAATGCCATCTGAGTTATCCGGCGGTATGGCAAGGCGTGCTGCACTTGCACGCGCTATAGCACTTGATCCAGAGCTAATCATGTACGATGAACCATTTGCAGGGCAAGATCCTATTTCGATGGGCGTATTGGTTAAGCTAATTAAGTCGCTCAACGAAGTATTAGGTTTATCGTCTTTAATCGTGACGCACGATGTAACAGAGGTAATGAGTATTGCCGAACACGTTATAATTATCGCCGATCAAGGGGTAATTGGTTCTGGTACTCCAGATGAAATGCGTAATCATGAATCTCCTTTAGTTCAACAGTTTTTAAAAGGCTTGTCGGATGGTCCTGTACCATTTCATTTTCCGGCTCAGGCTTATGCAGACGAACTACTTGGAGAAAAAGCATAATGTTGGATTTATTTCAAAAGCTAGGACATAAAACGCTAGGGCGCTTTGCGGCCCTTGGTCGTTCTGCTTATATGCTGTTTAGTGCATTAGCGCATGTTCCTAATTTTAAAAAAGGCACACCGTTACTTGTTCGCCAGCTCTATATGGTTGGTTCGCAATCGTTACTCATTATTATGGTGTCGGGTTTGTTTATCGGCATGGTGTTGGCTCTACAAGGTTACACCGTATTGGTTGGTTATGGCGCTGAGGATAGTTTAGGGCCGTTAGTGGCACTGAGCTTATTGCGAGAACTGGGCCCGGTTGTTACTGCATTATTATTTGCAGGACGCGCAGGTAGCGCTTTGACAGCTGAAATTGGCTTAATGAAAGCAACAGAGCAACTTTCATCACTTGAGATGATGGCAATCGATCCGCTAAAACGTATTATTGCACCGCGCTTTTGGGCGGGTTTTATAAGCATGCCATTGCTTGCATTGATATTTTCAGCTGTAGCAATTATAGGCGCTCATTTAGTGGGGGTAGATTGGCTGGGGGTTGATACAGGTAGTTTTTGGTCAATCATGCAATCGCAAGTGTCATTTCAGCAAGACATACTAAACGGTATTATTAAAAGTTTTGTATTTGCGATAGTGGTGACCTGGATTGCGCTTTATAAAGGATATGACTGTGTGCCGACCTCAGAAGGGATCAGCAAAGCAACCACCGAAACGGTTGTTCATTCGTCATTAGCAGTTTTAGGTTTTGACTTTATTTTGACAGCGGTAATGTTTACCAGCTAATAGGGTATAGATAATGAATTCACGGAAATTAGAAATTTTAGTTGGTTTTTTTGTAGCACTTGGCATTTTAGCTTTTGCGATGCTTGCACTTAAAGTTGCCAATTCAGGTATTAGTGGCTCTGGCGAAACATATACGCTTAATGCCAAGTTTGAAAACATCGGCTCGTTAAAAGCGCGTGCGCCGGTAAAAGTAGGTGGTGTTGTAATTGGTCGTGTTGAATCAATTTATGTTCACCCACAAGAGTTTTTACCAGTCGTTAATATGACCATTGACGCACAGTACTTATGTCGTTTTTCAGACACAAGCTCAATTTCTATTTTAACGTCGGGTATTTTAGGTGAGCAGTACTTAGGTATTCACCCTGTAATTTCTCCAGATTCTGCTAAGCAACGTTGTTTAGGCGAAACAGTGACAGAAAACAAGCAAGATGAAGCAATTGACGATTTATTTGGTGTGGAAAGTAAAGCACTAGGTGATGGCGATTCAATCACTGATACTAAGTCTGCCATTGTACTTGAAGAATTAATCGGGCAGTTTTTATTCAACCAAGGTAGTGAGTAATTATTATGTTGAAAAAGTTTTTAGCTATTGTAGCAATTGGCACAATGACGCTAACTCAAAGCGTAAGTGCAGCAGATGTGAAATTAGTCGATCCTAATAAAATGGTACGCCAAGTTGCTGATAATACATTTGCGCGCATTAAAAAAGATCAGCCATTAATTGTTAAAGATCAGGAATACCTTCGCGTAATAGTTGAAGAAGAATTAATGCCTTATATCGACTATAAATATGCAGCACTTCGTGTACTTGGTAGTGAAGTATCTAAAGTACGTGCAATTACCGATGAGGCTGAAAAGGCCAAAGCAATTAAAGAAATTCAACGCTTTATTGGTGTATTTAGAGAGTACTTAGTTGCTACTTATGCAGGTGTATTTACTCAATACACAAACCAGAAAGTTGAGTTTGGTGCAGAGCAAGCGTTTAAAGGCAAAGACGTTGTTGTTGTTAAGACTAAAATTATTGAAGACGGTAAACCTGATATCAGAATCGATTTTAAAGTACGCGAAGACCGCGACGGTGAATGGCGCGCGTACGATATGATTGCCGAAGGTATTAGTTTACTAGATGCAAAGCAAAGCGAGCTGCAAGGTATTTTGCGCCAGCAAGGTATTGATAATGTAAGTAACCTTTTAGAGCAAAAGAGTCAGCTACCAGTTCAGTTTAGAGGCAGTAACTCGAATGACTAAATTGGCAATAAGCCAAGTTGATGGACAACATTTTGGATTAAGCGGTGAGCTTACTCGAAATTCAATTGGCGATGAACAGCTTCTGAACAATAAGTTATTAACTAAGCATAAAATCATCTATTTCGACCTAAGTGGAGTATCAAGGGTTGACACAGCTGGCTTAGCTTGGTTAATTCACTCTTTTGCAGAATTAAAGCAGCAAGGCATTCGCCTTGAATTGCAAAACCTACCTGAGCAATTGCAAAATTTAATGCAATTGGGTCAGGTTACAACCCTATTTGAGTGAGAGTTATGGAAACTAGCCAAGTCGAAACATTATTACGCGAAGAACTTCAATTAGCTGAAGTACATGTAAAAGCCAATGGTAGTCATTATGAAGTTGTTGCAGTAGGCGAATGCTTTGACGGTTTAAGCCGAGTTAAAAAGCAGCAGCTAGTTTATGGTCCATTAATGAATACAATTTCAGATGGGACAATTCACGCAGTATCTATTCGTGCATTTACTCCTGTAGAGTGGAAGCGTGAACAAAAATTCATTTTACCGCAATAACTAGGGCCTCCTAATGGATCAATTTGTAATTCAAGGTGGCACTTCACTTGCTGGTGAAGTGACTATTTCGGGCGCTAAAAATGCCGCACTGCCTATTTTATTTGCTTCACTATTAGCTGATGGCAAAAGTATATTTACTAATGTACCGCGTCTTCGCGACATAGTGACCACTGAAGCACTATTAAAAACTTTAGGTGCAGATGTTAATTGGCAGGGCGATACGCTAGTAATTGACGGTGCAAAGGTTAATAAAACATTAGCGCCTTACGACTTAGTAAAGCAAATGCGCGCCTCTGTGCTTGCATTAGGCCCTCTAGTTGCACGTTTTGGTGAAGCTCAAGTGTCTTTACCTGGTGGGTGCGCCATTGGCGCTCGCCCAGTTGATATTCATATTCAAGGTTTGGAGCGCATGGGCGCACAAATAAACGTTGAAAATGGTTATATTAATGCCAAGGTAAATGGTCGCTTAAAAGGCGCTGAAATTTTTATGGAAATGGTAAGTGTAGGCGCTACCGAAAACCTATTAATGGCAGCGGCCCTCGCTGATGGTAAAACCATACTTGATAATGCGGCACGCGAGCCTGAAATAATTGATTTAGCTAACTGCCTAATTGCTATGGGCGCTAAAATCACAGGTGCAGGTACTAGCCGTATAGAAGTTGAAGGCGTTGAGCGTTTAGCTGGCTGTGAACACAGTATTTTACCTGACCGAATTGAAACTGGGACGTTTTTAGTCGCAGCAGCAATGGCTGGCGGTGAAGTACTTTGTAAAAATACAGACTTTCATTCTCTTGAGCCTGTGATTGAAAAGCTACGTGCTACGAATGCACACCTAGAAGTACATAACGATAGTATTTATCTTGATATGCGCGGCCGAGAACTTAAAGCCGTGAATATTAAAACAGCTCCACACCCAGGTTTTCCTACGGATATGCAAGCTCAGTTTACAGCATTGAATGTAGTAGCAAAAGGTAGTGCAACGATCACAGAAACGATTTTTGAAAACCGTTTTATGCATGTACCAGAGTTGCAGCGTATGGGCGCTAATATTCGTTTAGAAGGGCATACCGCAATTTGTGGTGAGACTGAAAGCTTAACGGGTGCGCAAGTGATGGCAACCGATTTACGCGCTTCAGCTAGTTTAATTTTAACGGGTATAGTGGCACAAGGTGAAACGGTTGTTGACCGTATTTATCACGTTGATAGAGGTTATCAGCGCATTGAAGATAAACTAAGTGCGTTGGGTGCAAACATTAAACGTAGAAGTAGCTAAGTAGATAACTAGTTAAGCTATTTTAAAAAGGTCGGATACGCAAATTGCTATCCGACCTTTTTATTGACGATTGGTATTACTCTTTATTAAAGCTTTGTTTCAAGCTCAGCTACCACCACCATGATTTTTTCTATTTTCCCATCTCTGTATAGCTCAAATTCTATTTCTTTACCGGGCTCCGTATTACCTATTTTTTCAAGCACTTTTTGCGGGTTTGCTACCGAAAGCCCTGCAATTTTAATGACGATATCTTGCTCTTCAATACCCGCTTGCCATGCTGGCCCCAAAGGGTCTAAATTAGTAATGCGCATGCCGGTAACCGGCGTTAGGCTGTCGTTTACTTCTTTACCTGTGCTATCTACTGCAGTGCCTTCAAAGCCTAAATAGCCGCGTACAACGCGACCGTGACGAATGAGTTTACCCATCACTTTTTTAGCAAGTGAGTAAGGAACCGCAAAAAATATTCCTTGAATATTCAAGTTCTCACGCGTTTTAAACTGCGCAGAAGTAATGCCGACTAAATCACCATTGGAGTTAACTAATGCGCCGCCGGAGTTGCCCACGTTAATAGCTGCATCCATTTGCAATAAGTTATTGTAAGGGCTATCTGTAATTTTTTGCTTACCCGTTGCACTAATAATGCCTTGAGTGATTGTTTGTCCTAAGTTAAGCGGGTTGCCTATAGCAAGTACAACATCGCCTACATTTGATACATAGCTATCGTTTACGGGAATCACTGGGAGGTGATCTGCATTGATTTTAAGTAAGGCTAAGTCAGTAATGGTATCAAAACCAATTAGTTGCACATCAAAAAAGCGTCGGCCATCGGTTAAGATAACCATAATTTGGTCTGCATTATTCACAACATGGTAGTTAGTAAGAATATAACCGTCCTGCGACATAATGACGCCAGAGCCTAGCTCTTGTACCGTGTTTTTTCTTTTATAACGAGGTTCTTTGGAAATGCTTTCTGAAAAAATAGTAACTACAGAAGGAGCTGCTCGTTTAACTGCATCAGAAAAACTCAGATGACTCGCACTCATCGCGCTTGGAAGGGGAACATTAGGAAGTAAGGCGGCTCGCATATTAGGGCTGAAAAAAACCACTAAAAAAGCAATACTTAGACCTGCAAATAAAGGGGGAAGAATAAATTTTATTAATTTCAGCACAGTTTTCTTATTATGTAAGTGAGCAATCTCTTTATGATGACATAAAAAAAATAACAGCGGCAAGTGCCACTGTTATTTTTATTACATTAATAGTGCTATTTATTACTGAATTAAAATAAATATAGACTCACGACCACGTTGCACACCAAGTACGATATTACCTTTGGTGTTTTCGATAATCTTATTCATATCACGAATAGTCTCTACTCGTTGGCGATTCACTTGCATAATAATATCACCTTCTTCAAGGCCAACACGGGCAGAAGGTGAGCGAGGGTCTACAGACGTAACCTCAACACCTTTATTACTATTTTTTTGCACGTTTTCAAGTGTCGCGCCTTGGAACGCAGGATGCAGCTCTTCGCCTGTCGCTGTAATACCTGATGCACCATCAAGAGTTACTTTTACCGTTTTAATTTTACCATCGCGGTAAATACCTAGTTTTATTTCGCGGCCTTCACCTAGCGTAGCAATTTTGCTGCGTAGTTCATGGAAGCCACTAATATCACCGCCATTAATGCTAACAATTACGTCACCTGCTTTTATACCTGCTTTACTTGCGGCAGTGTCGTCCATTACTTGCATTACATAAGCACCTTGTTTAACGTCAAGTTGCTGCGCTTTAGCAAGGCCTGCATCAAGTGGGCGGCCAGAGATACCCAGCGAACCTCGGCGTACTTCACCGTGTTCAACAATTTGATCAACTAAGTTTTTCATCATGTTTGATGGAATGGCAAAACCAATACCCACGTTACCGCCAGAAGCACCTAAAATAGCAGTGTTAATACCAATCAATTCACCGTTTAAGTTAACTAATGCGCCACCAGAGTTGCCTTGGTTAATAGCAGCATCGGTTTGAATGAAATCTTCGTAGCCCTCAATATTTAAACCACTACGACCAAGAGCACTAACAATACCAGATGTGACTGTGTGGCTAAGTCCAAATGGGTTACCAATAGCGACAGCAAAGTCGCCCACTCGTAAACTATCTGAATTTGCGAGTTTTATTTCAGTTAAGTCATCAGCGTCTATTTGTAAAAGAGCGATGTCTGATTCTGTATCAGTACCAATTTTAGTTGCTTCAAATTCACGGCCATCTTCGAGGGTTACTACCATTTTTTCGGCATCTTGGATTACGTGATTATTAGTGACTACATAACCCTCATCAGCATCAATAATTACCCCAGAGCCTAATCCACTAAATTGACGCTTTTGACTGCGAGGCTGTTGCTGTCCAAAAAAGTATTCAAGCGGATCTGCACGGCGGCGTACTTCTTTTGAGCCTGAAACTTGGATACTTACAACACCTGGAGATATTTTCTCTAGCATGGGGGCAAGAGTTGGTAGTTGTTGACCATTTACTGCAATTGGCATTTTTGCATAAGACGCTACAGGGCTCATTAACAAGCTTGTAGATAGAATAGCTGCGCTGATAAGTGATAATTTCATTTTCATAGTCAGGGGTAACTCCACTTAAGATAAAGCAAAACAAAAAGGGCTACTTTACAGCAGCCCTTTTCGGTTTATTAAGATAAAACAACAAAGCTGTTATATCTAAAGACTATGGGGTCAAAAAAAAGTTCATCAAGATGCTTTAGAATGTTCTGAAACTTTATTTTGACCAGCAAATAAACCTGATTCACCTGATACATAATCAGCTGGTTGTGCTGCGGCTGTAGAACGATCGCATTGACGCTCTTTTAATGAAGCCTGCAGTTGTTCTGTTGTTTCTTTTGAAAAGAATGGTTCAGCTGGTGCTTTATTTCTATCTTCTAGAAGAAGCTGGTTTGTTTCTTCAACGTGACTAAGCAGTTGATCATAATTTTCTTTCATTTTATTTACGAGCTTACCAGTATTCGCTAAATGATCAGCTACATCTTGACGATACTGCTCTAACGCATTTTCAGCTTGCTCTGCTTGCTCTTTTAATTCATCTTGTTTGAACTGTTTTTTAGTAACAAATGCGCCAATAAAAAATGCTACAACAGCAACAATAACAATCAAACCTACCCACATAACTGTGCCCATAAAAACTACCCCTTTGGGAAAATAACTAACGAATGCCGATTCAATTATAAATCATACTAAGTGTAATATACCCCGAGTTATGATGCGTGTTAATATGCTTTGCAAATTAAACTGTGTTTTAACTGTAAATAGATATGACTCCTTGGCAAACATACCAACAAGACTTAAAGCGAGATGACTTTGTACACGACGCAGCACAAGAAAATGCTGTACGCCATTTACAACGTCTATACGATGACCTAACTCAGACTAAGCCAAAACAAAAAGGCTTTTTTGCTAAGCTATTTAGTAAAGAAGAACCTGCGCCTGTAAAAGGTTTGTACTTTTGGGGGGGGGTAGGGCGTGGTAAAACTTATTTAGTTGACACTTTTTACGAATCATTACCGGGCACACGTAAAATGCGTGTGCACTTTCATCGATTCATGCACCGAGTGCATAACGAGCTTAAAAAGCTAAATAATACGGCTAATCCATTAGAAAAAATTGCTGACACTTTTAAAGCAGAAACAGACATTATTTGCTTTGATGAGTTTTTTGTACAAGACATTACTGATGCCATGCTATTAGGTGGCTTAATGGAAGCGCTATTTGCACGGGGCATAGTACTTGTAGCAACCTCTAATATAGTGCCTGATGAACTTTACAGAAATGGCTTACAGCGAGCGCGTTTTATGCCAGCAATCGAGCTTGTTAAAAAAAATACCGAGATAGTTAATGTAGATTCAGGTATTGATTACCGCTTACGTACTTTAGAGCAAGCTGAAATTTTTCATAGTCCGTTAGATGAAGATGCGGATAAGAACCTATTTGAGTACTTCGATAAGTTATCGCCAGAGCCAGGACAATTAGATGAGCCGATAGAAATAGAGGGCCGTTTAATCAAAACGCGTAAAGTAGCTAAATGCGTTGTGATGTTTGAGTTTAGTGAATTGTGCGAAACAGCACGTAGCCAGGTCGATTACATGGAGATTAGCCGCTTATACAATACGGTGATTATTTCTAACGTAAAGCAGCTAGGGCAAACTAATGATGATGCTGCTAGACGTTTTATTGCTTTAGTGGATGAATTTTACGAGCGCCATGTAACTTTAATTATATCGGCTGAAAAACCTATTACCGAACTTTATACCCAAGGTAATTTAAACTTTGAATTTAAGCGTTGTATTAGTCGTTTACAAGAAATGCAATCCTTAGAATATTTAGCTAGAGAGCATTTAGTTTAAATAAGTAAGTAAATGTGTAATAGGGCAACTATAAAAAAGAGGTACATATATAGTACTTCTTATTTCTGAAATTTCTTGTGGAAAAAACAACCGGCGAGTAGCAATGTGTTTTAAGTGCTGGTATACTCCCGCGTCTGCCACGTTGCGTTCTATGTCCTCATATAGTCTAGCCACTTGTGAGCGGCGCAAAAGTCTAAAACTCGAAGGGGTTATAGCAAACTTAGAGCAGTAG
>OJDO01000033.1_pt1 | contig 51778 bp, 40 predicted proteins | sample 1592801 | NCBI WGS metagenome assembly OJDO01 (sample SAMN05416793, study PRJEB24817) | seawater metagenome | isolation source: Sea water | place: Canada:Atlantic | collected 2013-11 | reverse complement strand
CTGGGGTATATTGAATTTGATTGCCAACTACTGAGGCTGAGCCAATATCAGCTGATGCTGTGCTTATGGCAAGGCTGTCGCCATCTTCATCTGAGTCATTGGCTAATACGTTTATTAGCATTGGCGCTGCATCTTCCGCCATAGTTGCCGTGTCAGCATTTGCTATTGGAGCATCATTTACAGGTGTAATAGTGATAGTTAACGTTGCTGTACTGGTGCCACCGTTGTTATCGCTTACAGTATAAGTAACTGTTGCTAAGCCGTTGTCGTCGGCTGCCGGTGTATATTGAATTTGATTGCCAACCACTGATACAGAGCCAATATTAGCTGATGCTGCGCTTATGGTAAGGCTGTCGCCATCCACGTCTGAGTCATTGGCTAATACATTTATTAGTATTGGCGCTGCATCTTCATCTATTGTAGCTGAGTCTGCGTTTGCTATTGGAGCATCGTTTACGGGAATAATAGTAATTGTTAAGTTAGTAGTTGTAGTACCGCCGTTACCATCACTTATTGTGTAGTTAATAATTGCTGTTCCATTTGTATTAGCAGCAGGCGTATATTGGATTTTATTATCAACAACAGATGCAGAACCTCTATCTGCAGTAGCAGCTGTTATCACAAGAGTATCGCCGTCAATGTCGGAGTCGTTAGCTAATACGTTAACTAATAACGCAGGAGCATCTTCGTTCATCGTTGCTGAATCATCTTTTGCAGTAGGGGCATCATTAACGGGTGTAACAGTAATCGTCACACTTGCTGTTCTGTCGTTTATACCTTCATTACCAGTGCTATAACCATCGGTAATGGTGTAAGTCAGTACTATCTCACCTGAAAAATTTGCTGGTGGAGTAAACTGTATTTTTCCGGCGACAATAGTCGCTTCACCAGCAGTATTTTCTATATTAGAAATAGTAATTGTATCGCCATCTGCATCAGTGTCGTTAGCTAGCACATCTAATAAAGATGCAGAGCTGTCTTCGTCTAACGTATATTGATCGTCATTGGCTTGTGGAAAAGTATTAACGCCGCTTTCACTTAAGGTTACTTGAGCTGTTGCAGTTAAGCCTTGCTCATTTGAAATTGAATAGGTAAAGCTATCTACACCAATAAAACCTAAGTCTGGCTGATAGGTAAACGAGCCATCAGCATTTAATGTAAGTTCCCCATTTTGAGTTGTATTAATTGCCGTGGTATTAACCGATAAATCACCAGCCTCAATATTAAAGTCGTTAATTAACAAGCCATTTTGTACTGTTACTTCAAATAGTTTATTTTTGCTAAATTGATAGGCATCATTTTGTGCAACAGGGTTATCGGGTTCGCTGTTTATTACTAAAGTTACTGTGGCTGTAGAGGTTGCACCTAATGAGTCTATAGCTTGGTATTGAAATTGATCAACACCATTAAAATTAGCATCCGGCACATAACTAAAGCTGCCATCAGTTGCTAATAATAGTTGGCCATGTGTGGGTGCCACCATAAACGTTTCATCAACTGAAAAACTGTCATTATTTGGGTCCGTATCGTTACTAAGCACACCATTGGCTGCTGTAACCACAAGTGTTTCATCTTCGCTTAAACTATAGCTGTCATTTTTTGTTACAGGGGCTACGTTAGTGTTTGAGCTTACAATAGTTACATTTGCAATAGCCTGAGCACCTTGTGCATCAACAACTCTGTACTGAAAACTGTCTTGGCCTTGCATATTTTGCTCGCCTTGGTATTCAAAGCCACCATTATCAAAAAGGGTTAATTGTCCTCTTGTTGGTTCGCTAACCGGCGTTGTATCAACAGTTAAGTCATCTAAGTCTATATCGCTATCGTTTATAAGTAAGCCTGGCGATAGGACAACTAAGGTTCCATTGTTTGTAACGCTGTAAGTATTATCAAGCGCTATAGGAGCGTCGTTAACAGCTAAAATGGTTATCTCTACAACTGCGGTGTCTGTCATACCTAGCTCGTTAGCAACTTGATAGCTAAAGGCATCTTCACCATTAAAGTTTGCAATAGGGATATAAGTAAAATCCCCATTTTCATTTATATTAAGAGTGCCATGCTGCGGTAGAATTAATGCATCTGCATTTACACGTAAATCGCCACTGTATTGATTCGTATCATTTGTTAGTACGTTACCTTGCAGAGTTTGATCTTCACTTATCTGAAACTGATCGGCATTTGCCTCTGGTGCAAATGCAAGCTCTCCACCCACTGGCGCTATGTTTATTATATTAGCCAAACCACTTTCACCACTGCCATCAATACCGGTAATAAGTACTTGGTAACTTTTATTAGTAAGTGACTCGGTAATGCTTAATGCAGTATCTTGAATACTTAAAAATTGTTGCCCATTCTCTAATTCATTAATATTAGTGGATGAGACTCCAGCTTGAGTTGCAATATAAACGTTGTAACGATTAAGTTCGGGGTTGGCTTGCCACGAAAGATTAATATTATCTTCGTCTCGTTGTGCTGTAACACCTTCAATTTGATATGGTTGCCAGTTAAAAGTGATTGCATCAGCAAGTGCTTGATTATTTAAAGTGTCAGTTATCCATATTTCAAGACGTATTTCACCGGGAATTACGCCATAAAGCGCAGGGTTGAGGCCTATAATTGACTTTTCGTAGTCAACACCACAATCAGAAGAACAAAGTGATATGCTTTTATTAACACTAGGGAGCACTAAATTAACTTCAGCAATGCCATCAGTATCCGAAGCTTCAAGTAAAAAAGAAACATTACCTTGTACGGTGTCGTTTGTTTGTGAGAAAACAATATTAGCGCGAGTATTTGCTAAACTTGCTCCAACAACTCCTCTACTTGAAGTGACAGCACCTAAAACTTTTGTACTCTTGGTTTGATTACTCGCTATAACACCAGCCAAATTAATATAGCTAGTCACCGTTGGCGGTATTACTTCAGCCGTAGGTGATTGTATTGCCTCTTGAGTGGGACTTTCTTCTGAGCCTCCACAGGCACTTAACAAAAACACCATAGAACCAAGCAAAAATATATTTTTTGCTGTCATTTTAAATACTCCATAATAAAAGCTTTGTATCCAATGTGTTTATGGTTCTAATTTAAAAGAACCGCTAGCATTTACATCAGGATTATTTATTTCGTTAAGATTAAAGTTGCCAGTAATGTTGTCTAAGTCATTCAAAAATATTGCATCAACATCGCCCTCGGCTTTATTGTTACCATGGGATGCAAATGTAACGGCTAGCTCAAGTTCGCTTAAATTTATTAAACCGCTGTAAGCTGCATACCAATTTCCACCCGCGTCATTAAAACTAATTTCGCCATCAGGTACGGTGCCATTATCAAAATCAACTGCCATAGTCATAGCAAAGTCAGTAACAGCACCCACACTCGAATTTACATTAAAGCTTGATGCCTCATAGTTAAATACACCTTGGCGTTGAGCTATTTGATCAGCTAAATATGCGCTGCTAACAGTTTGAAATTGTTGTTCAGAATATATATCCATAGTATCTGTATCTGCTTCAAAAGCATTTACTTCAACTTCAGTTACCGATGCTTGCTCAGTTTCTTCTTCGCTGTCGTCTTTAGAGTCAATTGCTACTATATTTTGATCAAACACGCGTGCCGCACGTGTCGTTTTAAATACTTCACCAGTGGCTGTAATTTGTGCAAACGAAAATGCCTCGTTATCACCCAAAGAAACCACGTTATTATTTTCGAGTGTTAAATCTATTGCGCCATCCCATACCGCTAAAAACACATCACCTTTAACCAGCTGAACTTCAAAATGCGTTCCGCGTATACCAATAGAGCCTACGGGAGTTTTTACATTATAAGAGCCGCCATTTTTTTTAATTACGCCGGAAATAGAGCGTAAACCGCCTTTAAGTAACTCAATAGAAGCAGAGCCTTGTTGGGTATTGTCATTAAATTCGTAGTTAGCAATATTTAATTCTGAATTTTCTTTTAAAGCGATTAAACCACCATCCGACATTGAAAATTGCGCTTTGCTTTTCTCTCCAGTCGTAATGCGATCTACACCAAAAACGGTATCTCTGCGCTGCAACTGCCGTTGTTGTTCAGAGCTTCCATCAACCGCGAGTACAGAGCCTCGTGCTAAAATAGTTTTACCAGCAGGGTCGTTTGCTTGTGTATAAAAACTTACACAAAGTAAAGTGGTAATTACAGGGAGTAAATGTTTCATAAATACCTTAAATTAAAATGAGTAAGAAGCGCTTAAATTTATATCTAAACGGTCATATTCGAATAAAGAAATATTACTGGATTTATCTTGATAGTTGGCAGCCAACTGTATGGCTAAATCGCGATTAACTAAGTAGCGAACAGAAGTTGAGAACATAAAGAGGTTATCGGCACGTTCTTGTAAAAATAAAGGGTGATCATCTTTATAATTAATCCATTGGTATCCAGCAAGAGATAACAACTGCCAATGTTGAGCCAACTGAGTGTTCACTTGGTAGTACAAGCTCGTAATATTACGGCTATTAAATTCACCTTCAGTAATGTCAGCTTCCTCGCTTTTAGCGTTAATGCTTAAGCTTTGAAACCAATTTCGAGCTGCATAGCTAGCACCTGCATTTATCGCATAAAATGAGTTATCGAGCTTTTCATCAAATCTATTGTTTAATACACCCGTAGTCGTGGAGCTAAATAAATTAACTTGTTTATTTAGCGTAAAATTAGCTCCGGCCGTTAAAGCTGATTCAGTACGATAAAGTTCGCCATCAAGCATCAACGGAGTGGTAGCAACTCGTGCAAACCAACTTATGTCATTTTGTTTATATTGATAGGCGGCATTAATGTGCGCATTTATACGATCGTATTGACTGAGTTCTTCAAACTTGTACCACCCGGTATCAATACTTAAAGTGATTAAGCTTTTTTGATCGATAGGGTGAGAGTACTTTCCTCTGTAATTAAGTCGTGCATAGTTGTCCTGCGTACTTTTACTTTCAGGCGATAACAAAAACTCACCAATATTAGGAATTATAATCGTATTTTCTGCAGTACCTGCGTTTACGTTGCCATCTACGCCAAGGGCAAGCTCAATATTTTGTTTATAAGAGCGTCCAGCCTCTTGTTGCTTAAGTGCTGCAGTTTCTAGCAATGACTGTGCTGAAGACTTTATATTATTAGGTGTGTCAGGTGAGTTGATTAGTATTAAAGCTTGAGTATCGGCAGCAGGTAAATTATTAACTGTTAAATAAGCGCGAACTAAGTACAAGCGAGCTTCATACCATCTAGGATTATTTTCAACCACGCGTTCAAAGGCAAATACAGCTGGCGCCGCATGCCCTGTTTTAAGTGCACTGACCCCTAATAAAAAGTCGTATACGGGTTCGCCCAGGTACTGGTATTCGCTATTACTTTTTTGATAAGCCTGAGTGTATTTTTTTTCAGAAACTAATTTTTGAAGCTCAATCAATAGCTTATTGAATTCATCATTGCTTTGAGCCAATGAGTTAAAGCTCATTACAGCTAAACAACTACACAGTAAATTTCCTAAAACCTGTTTAATCATGCTTAATTTTATATCCCAGTAGAAGTTTGATGTTTTGTAATAAAATGATGTTGGTACTAGAAACCTAGCACTTTTTGTATTGAAGTACAGCCAGTACAATCACATTGGTTAAATAAATGTAATTTAATTGCAGGCTGGATACTTGTTTAATAAATCTTCGCGCTAAACTAATTTTAATAGGGAAGGTTGCTGAAAAACTGTTTTAGTTTAAAATATTAATTAATTCAGGTGATAAAGCTTTGGTTTGCTGTACGGGATATTAAAAGAGATAAGTAAGGGAGATTATTCAATATAAAGATAGGATATTACTAATATAAAAAAAGTGGGGCGATTGACGGGGCTTGAACCCGCGACAACCGGAATCACAATCCGGGGCTCTACCAACTGAGCTACAACCGCCACTACACACACCTCGTTTGGTGTGGCGCGCATAATACATAAAATAATAATTGTTGTGAAGCCCAAAAGTGAAATAAATTAAAATAATTTAAATCAGGCAAATATAATTAGTATTTAGTCGTTAATATTTTTTCAAAGTAGGCTATGTTTTATCGCATAAATGCCTCTAAAAAATAGAATATACTTGCATTTAATAGTATTAATTCATTATTTCATGAGAATAAATTGTAAATTAATGTATAATAATGCCCGAAAACGCTTAATAAAAAACATTTGGAGTAAATATGGATTCAGTACTTAATTGGCTTAACGATAACTCAGGCCTAATTTTACACTACGGTATACAAGCTGTTGTTGCGCTTGTTATCTTTTTACTTGGTAGTCGTGTTGCTAAGTTTTGTTCTAACTTAACTGAAAAAGGTTTTGCTAAAAAGAAAGTAGATAAAGCTGTCGGTTCATTTGTTTCAAGTATTGTGTACACACTTGTATTTGCTGTAACTATTTTAATGGCACTTTCGCAAATTGGCATTGAAACAACTTCGTTCATTGCTATTTTAGGTGCTGCCGGTTTAGCTGTTGGTTTAGCATTACAAGGTTCATTATCTAACTTCGCATCAGGCGTACTAATTATTTTACTTCGTCCATTTAAGTCTGGTGACTTTGTTGAAGCAGGTAATAAAATGGGTACGGTTAAAAAAATCGAAATATTCTCAACTGAACTACGTACTCCAGATAACAAAGTAATTATCGTACCAAACTCTCAAATAATGTCTGGTGCTATTACTAACTTTTCACGAGAGTCTACTCGTCGTATCGATTTAGTTATTGGTGTTGGCTACGATGCTGATTTACGTCACGCAAAAGAAGTATTAAAATCTGTATTAGATGCAGAAACACGCATACTTAAAGATCCAGCTTACAATGTATCTGTAAATGAGTTAGGCGATTCAAGTGTTAACTTTATTGTTCGTCCTTGGGTTAACGCTGCTGATTATTGGCCTACTTACTGGTCATTAATGGAAAATATTAAAATCGCATTAGATGATGCAGATATTACTATCCCATTTCCACAAATGGATGTTCACTTTCACAAGCAAGACTAATTTTAAATAGTTATTTAATTAAAGTTATCTTTAATTGTTATAGTGCTAAAGAACTATTAAACATAAAATTTTCATGCGGTATTTGCTGCATGAAAATTTTTTACATTATTACTTAGCTGTTTAGCTTGCTCTAACAAGTAATGCTTTAATAAAATAGATGTACATTTATACAAAGGTTATTTTTTAATGAAATTAAAGCTTTTATCAGTTTTAGTTGCGGCTTCTGCTGCAACAAACGTATTTGCTGCAGACGCAGAACAAAGAACATGGGAAGTTACCAGTGAATTAGGTGCTATTGTCACAAGTGGTAATACAGAAACGACCACACTTAAAGGTGGCATTAAAGTTCAGCACAACCTAGAACACTGGAACAACGAATACAAGCTAGACGGCATCTACAAAGAAGATGAAGTTGAAGATGCTAATGGTGACAAAAACAAGCAGCGAACTAACGAGAAGTATTCAATTTCTGCACAAGGTAATTACAAATTAAATGAAGATCATTCTCATTTATTCATTTATGGTTCACACGTTTCAGATTATTTTGGAGCGTATAGAAGTGAGTCAGTAATTTCTGCAGGTTACGGTTTACGTTTATTAAACGAAAAAACTATGTGGCTAAGTGCTGAAATTGGTCCTGGTTATAAATACTTTGAATACCCAGATGATAGCACTGAAGTTGATGACAACGGTAACTCTCTTGCTGGTGAATTTGAAGGCGAAGTAATTGCCTTGGGTAAGTTAGATTACAACTGGCAAATTTCTGAGAATGCACGTTTTACTCAATTAGTTGCTGTTGAGTACGGTGATACAAACACTAAGACTCGTTCTGAAACTGCATTACTTGCAAAAATAAACGGCTCGTTACAAATGAAAGTCGCTTTTAATGTCACTAACAACTCAGATGTTGCTGACGATAAAGAAAGCACTGACACTGAAACGTCATTCACGTTGGTTTACAGTTTTTAACCAATGTAGTTAAGTTAATTACACTAAAGTGACAAAAGGGACGAAAGTCCCTTTTTTATTTGCTTAAAATTAAGGTATTATAGCGGCCAATTTTGGTTGTAGACCTAGGGATATACCTACTCGTGAAAGTTTTTACACAATTTATTAGTGCTTTTATTCTACTTTGTAGTTTTAGTACTTTGGCTTTTACGCCAACAGCGTCTCAAATTGAGCAATTTAAAAAGTTACCTAAAGCTCAACAAGAAGCCCTCGCAAAACAGTACGGTGTTGATATAGCAACGATCACTGGTACAAACCAATCTAATAATCAAAATAATACACAGCAGCAAAATAGTATTGGTGAGCGCGCAGAACCCGAAAAAGAAAAGCTTACAGGTGAAGAGCGCTTTAAACCAAAAACAGACGAATTAAAGCCATACGGTTACGAATTGTTTGCAGGTGAACCAACTACATTTATGCCAAGCGAAAATGCCGCAGTACCAGATACATATATTGTGGGCCCTGGCGATCAATTAAAAATAAACTTTTATGGTAAAGAAAGTGACAGTTTTGAAGTCATAGTTGACCGTGAAGGACGTATTAGTATTCCAGATTTAAGCCCTGTAGAAGTGGCCGGTTTAACTTTTGCTGAAATTAAAGAATTAGTAAAAGTAAAAATAGAGCAAGAGGTAATAGGTGTAAAAGCGTTTGTATCGCTTGGTCAGCTTCGTAGCATGCGTATTTTAGTGCTAGGTGAGGCTTACAAGCCTGGTAGCTACAGTGTTTCTTCATTAACAACTGTTTCGCACGCATTATTTGTAAGCGGTGGCGTGTCTGATATTGCTTCTCTTCGTAATATTCAAGTTAAACGCGCAGGCAAGGTTGTAGCAAATTTTGACCTTTACGACTTACTTATTAATGGCGATAGCAGCAACGACATCGTATTAAAGCCGGGTGATGCTGTATTTATACCATCAGTTGGCGCTCAAGTAACAGTTGAAGGTGCAGTTAAACGTCCCGCTATTTTTGAACTTAAAAAAGGAGAGTCTGCTAAGCAGTTATTAGCGATGGCCGGAGGCCTTAAACCTAATGCATACGCTAAAAGCGCAATCGTAGAGCGCTTTAATTTCGATCGTAAAGAAGTACTCTCGGTCGATTTTTCAAAACCACAAATTAACTATATCCCACAAGATGGCGACCGCATTCGCTTTAATTCAGTTAGCTCGCAATATCAAAATTCAATTAGCTTAATTGGTGCAGTAGCACGCCCAGGTAATTATCAATGGCACCAAGGCAAGCGTATTTCAGATGTACTTAAATCTATACGCGGTGACCTACTACCGCAAGCCGATTTAAGCTACGGCCTCGTAATCCGCGAAATAAATGTAAACGGCGATATAGAAGCGCATCAGTTCGACGTTGCTCAAGCGATTATTAAAAACCCTGAAAACAACTTACAACTTAAAGCTAATGACAAGATAGTTGTATTTAGTCGTTTTGAAGAGAAAGAAGCAGAGCAATCAGCTCTAGCAAATATGGCCCTTAGCCAAGAGCAACAAGAGCAGCAACAAAAAGCAGAGCAATGGCACAAGTTTGAGCAAAAAGAGTTCGAAAAATATATTGGTGTTAATCTAAAAGATGAAGAACTTGCTCTTGAAGACAATAAAATACTAACAATTGCTGAAATTTCTAAACGCAAAGCAAAAGAAGAAGACCAAGAACTCAAACCTGAAGATTACGCATTATTTAGCCGCCATAACTTATTAGCGCCAATTATTGCTAAATTTAAGCAGCAAGCATCAGTGCAACAAGCTATGCAATTAGTTGAAATCAGCGGGAATGTTACTTTTCCTGGTGTTTATCCACTAATGATTGGTGGTGAGGTAAGTGATTTAATAACAGCAGCCGGTGGCCTGCTAGAGTCTGCCTACGTAAAACAAGCTGAAATTACACGTATTGTAGCCAACGATGGTTCAAAAATAGAACACTTACGATTTGATCTTGAAAGCGCCATGAAGGGCGATCTTCAAAGTAATATTACGCTACAAAGCAAAGACAGCATAAACGTATTCGCTATTCCAAATTGGCAAGAAAATGTAAAAGTAGAATTAAAAGGCGAGCTTAAATTTCCAGGTACGTACACTATACGCCGTGGTGAAACATTAACAGAATTGCTTGAGCGTGCAGGTGGTTTTTCACAATTTGCAGAGCCAAAAGCAGCTGTGTTTACCCGTACATCAATTAAAGAACAGGAACAAAAACAACTAGCGCGTTTATCCACAGAGCTTCGCCGTGATATAGCTTCTAAAAGCTTCCAAAACTCGGTGAGTAGCAGCACACTTTCTTATGAAGAAATGAATATGCTGTTAGACGACCTCGCAAGTGTTGAAGCTGTAGGACGTTTAGTAATTGATTTACCTTTAATTGTAAATAATCAACAAAACTTAGTATTGCAAGATGGCGATACACTTTATGTACCAAGTAAGCGCGATTCAATCAGCGTAATTGGTGAAGTTAACTACTCAACGTCACATCTATATAAATCAGGGGTTAGTGTTGACGATTATATAGCGCTAAGTGGTGGCCTTAAAGAGCGTGCTGCTGAAGATCGAATTTATATTATTAAAGCCAATGGTTCAGTGAAAATACCAAATACAGATGGTTGGTTTGCAGCAAACAACGAAGACCAATTGGAACCTGGTGACACTATTGTTATTCCTATGAATGCAGATCACATGGATCGACTCACACTTTGGAGCACCGCAACTCAGATCCTTTATCAGCTTGGTGTAGCAGTTGCCGCTATTAGTGGTATTTAAAAACAATGCGCGGCTTTACGCCGTGCTTTGTTTATAGGCGGGATTTTACATCGCGCATTTATTTGTAGCTGAGGCTCTACGCCGCGCAGAATGAACATGAGATTTACATGGAAAATAGTATAAATAACCCAAAACAAGCAAGAGAGCAATTCATCGCTAATGACGAAATAGATCTTCGTGAACTATTTACTGTTATTTGGCAGGGTAAATGGATCATTATCGTAATTACGGCATTATTTGCCGTAGCATCAGTTGCTTATGCCATTACTCAGCCTGATATTTATAAGTCTGAAGCATTACTTGCACCAGCGCAGCAGGATGATACTGGTGGCTTAGGTGCATTAACAGGCCAGTTTGGCGGACTAGCTAGTTTAGCTGGGGTAAATTTAGGTGGAAGCTCCAGTAATAAAGCCCAGTTAGCTATAGAGATATTAAAATCGAGACAATTTACTAAAGACTTTATTCAAAAACATAACATATTGCCCGATTTAATGGCTGTTAAAGCTTGGAATAGTGAAATTAACATAATTACTTATGATGAAGAGCTTTATATTGTAGAGCAAAATAAATGGGTGCGCGAAGTTGATGCTCCATTTAAACCAAAACCTTCTATGCAAGAAGCTTATATAGAATTTAGTGAAATCCTTACCGTCAAACCTGAGGAAGAAACTGGTATGGTAATAATTGCTATAGAGCATAAGTCTCCTTATATAGCTCAGCAATGGGTAAATTGGTTAATAGAAGATATAAATCAGACTATGAAGCAGCGAGACGTTTTAGAAGCAAATAAAAGTACTGAGTTTTTAACAAAACAAATACAGCTGACTAAAATTTCCGACATACGTGCTGTGTTATATAACTTAGTAGAAGAACAAACAAAAACTATTATGTTTGCTAATGTGCGTGATGAATATGTATTTAAGACAGTTGACCCAGCTATAGTGCCTGAGAAAAAATCAGGCCCTAAGCGTGCATTAATATGTATTTTAAGTGTTTTTTTTGGTGCTTTCTTGGGGGTAGTACTCGTACTTATAAAGCGAGCTGTACAAAAAGATTAAACTGTCGCAGGTAGTATTATTTACCTAAAAGTTATAAATTAAATTTTAAATTTAAGGATTAGCGTGAAAATTATTGTTACCGGTGGCGCAGGCTTCATAGGCTCTGCTGTAATTCGCCATATCATAGAAAACACTAATGATTCAGTTATTAATATCGATAAATTAACTTATGCTGGTAATTTAGAATCATTAAATTCTATTGTAAATAATGAGCGTTATAAATTTGAGCAAGTTGATATTTGTGACCGTGCAGCCCTAGACCGTGTGTTTGCCGAGCACAAGCCAGATGCTTTAATGCATTTAGCTGCAGAGAGCCATGTTGATCGCTCAATTACAGGCCCCGCTGAATTCATTCAAACCAATATTGTAGGAACTTACACTTTATTAGAAGCTGCTCGCGAGTACTGGAATTCACTCGAAGATAGCGCAAAGCTCGCTTTTAGGTTTCATCATATATCTACTGATGAAGTGTATGGTGATTTACCTCACCCAGATGAGCAAGCGGGTAATGCGTTGAGTAAAGCGCTACCTCTGTTTACTGAACAAACATCTTATGCACCAAGCAGTCCTTATTCAGCAAGTAAAGCATCTAGCGATCACTTAGTTCGTGCATGGCTACGTACTTATGGCTTTCCTACAATTGTAACCAATTGCTCAAATAACTATGGGCCATATCATTTCCCTGAAAAATTAATACCATTAGTAATACTTAATGCCCTTGAAGGTAAAAAACTACCGATTTATGGAAAAGGTGATCAAATTCGTGATTGGTTATATGTAGAAGACCATGCTCGAGCTTTATATAAGGTAGTGACTGAAGGTAAAATTGGTGAAACATATAATATTGGTGGTCATAATGAAAAGCAAAACATTGAAGTTGTTAAAAGTATTTGCAGTATTCTAGATACTTTAGTGCCTAAGGACTCCCCGTACTCAGAACAGATAACATACGTGGCAGATCGCCCTGGTCACGATAGACGTTATGCTATTGATTCATCAAAAATGAGTGCAGAGCTAAACTGGACACCGGTCGAAACCTTTGAAACAGGCCTACGTAAAACCGTTCAATGGTATTTAGATAATCAAAGGTGGTGTCAAAACGTACAAGATGGTTCATATCAGCGTGAGCGTCTGGGCGAAATAAATATGACAGCTAAAGGAAAATAGCATGAAAGGAATTATCCTTGCCGGAGGCTCCGGTACACGCCTTTATCCAATTACTATGGGTGTATCCAAGCAGTTACTCCCAATTTATGATAAGCCAATGATTTACTATCCGCTTTCTGTGTTGATGTTAGCGGGAATACGTGAAATCTTAATTATTACTACACCTGAAGATCAAGAATCATTTAAACGATTATTAGGTGATGGCTCACGCTTTGGCATTGAGCTTAGTTACACGATACAACCAAGCCCAGATGGCTTGGCTCAAGCGTTTATTTTAGGTGAAGAGTTTATTGGCTCTGACGACGTTTGTTTATTGCTAGGCGATAATATTTTTTATGGGCAAGGGTTTTCACCTAAGTTAAAGCATGCGGTTGAGAATGCTAAGAACGGACTAGGGGCGACTGTATTTGGCTATCAAGTAAAAGATCCGGAACGTTTTGGTGTTGTTGAATTTGATGAGAAGCAAAAGGCTATTTCCATTGAAGAAAAGCCTGCTAAACCAAAGTCTGATTTAGCAGTAACCGGTTTATATTTTTACGATAATTCTGTTGTTGAAATAGCAAAACAAGTTAAGCCCTCGCATAGAGGTGAGCTAGAGATAACGTGCTTAAATGAAATTTATTTAAAGCAAAATAAGCTTAATGTTGAAATACTTGGTCGCGGCTTTGCTTGGCTTGATACTGGCACGCATGAAAGCTTACTTGAAGCGGCTCAATTTGTAGAAACAATTGAAAAGCGACAAGGCTATAAAATAGCTTGCTTAGAAGAAATTGCATTAAATTATGGCTGGTTAACAAAGCAAGAAGTTTTAAGACTAGCTAAGCCACTAGAAAAAAATAGTTACGGGCAGTATCTAAAAAGTATTGCCAGCTGAAATTATAAAGTGAGTTAGTTATGAAAAAAATAGCTGTAGTGACTGGTGCTACAAGAGGTATTGGTTTAGCTATATCCCAGAAGCTAAGCCAGGATGGTTTTTTTATTGTTGGTATATCAAGGGCTGATAATCAAGAAGCAAATGATTCTTGGGTAAATTCTCTATCAAATGATTGTCGCTTATTTAAGTGCGACGTCACAAGTTTATTAGCTGTTGAAGAGATGATTGCTAAAATTAGTGAGCTTGAAGGTTCAGTTCATTTACTTGTAAATAATGCAGGTATTACAAGTGATAGTTTTTTTCATAAAATGTCATTGGAAAGTTGGAAAAGTGTAATCGATACTAATCTAAATTCATTATTTTATATTACACAACCGATATATAAAATAATGAAAGAGAACGGCGGTGGAAAAATAATTAATATTTCATCTGTTAACGGTCAAAAGGGTCAGGCAGGTCAAGTAAATTATTCATCTTCGAAGGCTGGTGTCCATGGATTTACAATGGCATTAGCGCAAGAAGGTGCTAGAAGTAATATTTTAGTTAATACAATATCTCCGGGTTATACAAACACCGAAATGATGAAGAATATTAGAGTTGATATATTGCAAGACATAAAAGATAACATTCCACTAGGACGACTGGCTGAGCCAAAAGAAATTGCTAATGTAGCTTCATTTCTTGCGAGTGATTGTTGCTCATACATTACAGGTGCGAATATTCCTGTAAATGGTGGTTTATTCATAGGGTAATTATAAAATGGCATATTTAACAGATATTGAATTACAAAGCGTTGGCTTTAAAGCGCTTGGTAAGAATGTCAAAATTAGCGACAAAGCTGCAATATATAATCCTGACCAAATTGAGATTGGTAATAACAGCCGAATTGATGATTTTTGTATTATTTCAGGTAATGTAAAAATAGGTCAATATGTCCATATAGCACCATTTTGTCTAGTTGCTGGCGGTGAGAAAGGTATTCAAATGGATGACTTTTCAGGTTTAGCTTATCAAGTACAAGTATTTAGTCAGTCGGATGATTACTCTGGTCGAACTTTAACAAACCCTACGATACCGACTAAATATAAAAAAGAGACAAAAAAACATGTGCATTTAGCTAAGCATGTAATTGTCGGTGCTGGATCAATTGTTTTTCCAGGAGTAAAGCTTGCAGAGGGCTGCTCTGTAGGTGCCATGTCTCTAGTAAACAAAACGACTGAGCCTTGGGGGATTTACGTTGGAAATCCAGCAAAGCGTGTAAAAGAAAGAAAGAAAAATTTACTTGAACTAGAAATTGAATTTTTAAGAGATAACAATGGTTCCTTTTAATATACCTCCTAAAGTAGGTACAGAATTAGCGTATATCGAGCAAGCGGTTGCATCAGACAAGTTATGCGGCGATGGTTATTTCTCTAAAAAATGCGAAAAATGGTTTGAAGACAGCTTCAACACAACAAAAGCATTACTGACTCCCTCATGTACAGCATCGTTAGAGCTAGCCGCTATTTTGATTGATATTCAGCCTGGTGATGAAGTTATAATGCCCTCATACACATTTGTATCTACAGCGAATGCGTTTGTATTACGTGGTGCAAAAATTATATTTGTTGACGTTCGTCCGGACACAATGAATATTGATGAAACACTCATTGAAGCTGCGATTACGGCTAACACAAAAGCAATAGTGCCAGTACATTACGCAGGTGTAGCTTGTGAAATGGATACAATACTTGCTATCGCAGAAAAATATGAATTGTGGGTAGTAGAAGATGCAGCGCAAGGCGTAATGTCTACCTATAATGGTAAAGCACTAGGAACTCTAGGCCATATAGGCTGTTATAGCTTTCATGAAACTAAAAACTACTCATCGGGTGGTGAAGGTGGGGCTATTTTAATTAATGACCCTAAGCTAGTTGAACGAGCTGAGATTATACGTGAGAAAGGAACAAACCGTAGCCAGTTCCTACATGGTATTGTCGATAAATACACATGGCAAGACATAGGCTCGAGCTTTTTACCAAGCGAGTTACAAGCGGCATATTTATATGCTCAACTGGAAGCAGCAGACACGATAAATAATTTCCGTTTATCAATATGGGAACGTTATTACAATAAACTTAGCCTAAAACTAAAGGCTGAACAGCTACCTCATATTCCGGATTCATTAACACATAACGCGCATATGTTTTATATAAAATTGAGCTCCAATAAAGAGCGAAATGACTTTATAAGCCATATGAAAAAATTCAACATTACTACGCCGTTTCACTACATACCCTTACACTCAAGCCCAGCAGGAAAGCAGTTTGGTGTGTTTTTAGGTTGTGATAATTACACAACGGTTGAAAGTTCAAAGTTAGTTCGTTTACCTCTTTATTATGGCATGACAAATGAGGACCTAGACACGGTTATAAAAATAGCTTTGGAGTTTTTTGTTTGAAGGCAAAAACAATATTACAATTCTCTATAGGGCCCATAGGCGCTGCTTTATTAAGTTTAGTTACCCTACCATTTGTGGCATGGTTTTTTTCGGTAGAAGATGTTGGTCGCTTAACTATGCTGCAAGTTGTGCTAAGCCTATCAGTATCATTGTTTAGCTTAGCTATGCATCAAGCTTATGTACGTGAATATCATGAAGAGGATGATAAGCAAGCCTTATTTAAAGCTTGTGTTATCCCAGGCTTGGCAGCTTTACTTCTAGTGAGTGGTATTATAATTATACTGCCATTTTCAATGTCCAAACTGCTATTTGGGATTGACTCAGCTTTACTTACTTTTCTGTTGTTGGTAGGAGTCTTAGCTAGTTTTTTTATTAACTTTTTAGTGCATGTTGTAAGGATGCAAGAACGTGGTTTAGTCTTTTCAGCAACTCAATTAGCTCCAAAATTATTTTTATTTATATTTATTAGTTTAATAATGATATTGAACTTAAAAGCTGATTTTGAAACATTGATGTTAATGAATATTCTCGCTGTTTTTTCATCATTGCTGGTTTTTTTATGCTTGACTAAAGATACTTGGCTGCCAGCTCTTAAGAAAAGTATAAATGTTGTGCTTTTAAAAGAAATGCTTCATTTTAGTCTTCCATTAGTTGCAGGTGGGATAGCATATTGGGGGCTGACGACAATGGACCGGTTTTTTTTACGAAGCTTATCCGGCTTTGATCAATTAGGTGTTTACGCATTAGCTGCTTCAATTGCTGGTTCAGTATCTGTTGTATCTAGTATTTTTTCTAACCTTTGGCATCCAATTTTATATAAATGGGCTAAGAGCGAGGTTGATCAAACAAAAGTGCAACGTGTAATTGATAATATGATTATTCTGGTAGCGTTCATATGGTCTTTAGCTGGGATTGGCTCCTTTCTAGTACCTTGGTTTTTACCACCGCAGTACCAAGCTATTGAATATTTACTTGTAGCTTGTATAGCGATGCCGTTATTTTATATGTTAAGTGAAACAACAGGTGTTGGTATTGGTATAACTCGACGCTCAAAGTATTCAATGTATGCTTCACTTTCAGCGTTTTTGGTTAATTTTTTGCTGAACTTCTTGTTAATTCCGAACTTTGGCGCAGCTGGAGCTGCATTAGCTACGGTATTAGCATTTTTTGTTTTTTTTACTTTTAAAACAGAAGCTAGTATGAGCTTATGGCGTAAAATACCACGATTAAAAATGTATATGATCATACTTTCGTATGTTGTTGCTACATCTATAATGGTGCTAACAAGTGCTAGCTTAGAATATTTCTATTTGATATGGGTTGTTTTATTCACTTTTACTTGCTTACTTTATGTTAGTAGAGTTTTTGAGAATGCAATAATATTAAAAAACTTAATAATAAAAAGGTAGTCAATGTTATTTATTTATGGAGCCCTAACTGTAGGTGGGATCGAGACTTTTTTCGTAAGAATGGCAAAAGAGCGATTTAAAAATAACTTACATACATCTATTTTGCTGCTATCGAAACCCGAACTAAGTAATGCCGAGTTGCTATCTGAAATGAAAAAATACGCTAATGTGATTTTTCCAAAGGATATTTTTCATGGCCCAGCACTTTTATGCCGTCGCTTACCACTATTATGTCAAGTGGATGAAGAAAGGCTTGTAGCTAATTTAAAATCGATTGATCAAATTCATGTCTATCATGGTATGCATGCTTTACTTGGTTACAGGTTAGCTCAAAAATTAAAAAAAACCATTCCAGTTACAGTTGGCTTTTATCATTATATTAAGTACCTGTGGGGCGGTGATGATGTTGCTTGGCATGAAAAGTTAAACAGGAAATTCATATTTAAATATCTTCCAGAGGAATCATTGTCTTTCTTCTCAGAAGGTAATAGAGAGCTGTATATTAAGCATAAAAAGCAGAAGTTTGAGAAATCAAATACATTTAGACTAGGTGTTATAGATAAAAAGATAATAACACTATCTGGTGATCTAGTAGCCCCTGTTAAAATTGCAGCTGTCGGGCGATTGGTTGAATTCAAAACCTATAATTTTTATATGATTGATGTGATAAAAGAATTGAGACTCAAAGGTGTTGATATACAGTTCGATATATATGGAAGTGGGCAATTAAAGCATCAAATTCAAGATAAAATAAATAAAGCTAATTTACAAGATCGCATTGCTCTAAAAGGCACCTTAGATTATTCAAGTTTTGATTCAACTGTATCGAACTATGATTTATTTATCGGTAGTGGTACTGCGATTATCCAAGCATCATCATTAGGCGTCCCTAGTATAGTTGGTGTAGAAAACATGGTAGAGCCGAATACTTATGGATATTTCTGTGACGTTTGGCAGCATGAGTACAATTTAAAAGGGCTAAATTTACCACTACTTAAGATTGAAGATATTATTAATGAATTTATTAGTATGGAAAAAGATAAAAGGGTAGAGTTAAAGGAGAAACATCTCGATAGTATTAATATGTTTACAAATGAAAGCTGCCAAAATTCAATGGACGTATTGAAACACATTGAAATGCCTTTAGATGACTTTAAATTTAATAAATACTTTTACGAGTTATCTAGAATTTTTGACTGGTTCAACATAAAGTTCAATAGCAAGCATCCGAGAAGAACCCAGTTTGAAGACTATAGAAATATTAATGAAGATTGATTAGCAATAATGGTTTAACTCTTCGTTAAGGTTTTTGCCTTGACTCATCTAATAATAGTTGTACTTAATAGTTCGTATTTTTAAACTAAATAAACGTTAAAGGGTATAAGTCTTACACTTTAAGAGGAATTATATGAAAGCTATAGTTCGGTTTAAGAAAGGCAGGGCTTTAGCTAATTTTTCTTTAATATCTTAACCACCCATGCCTCCAATGAATTTACTCATATAGGCTTTAAACTTTTCTACATGGGAGATTTAATAAATTATTAGCAAAAACTTTTATTAGGCGCTGTCTATTAAGTGTTAATAGACATTGTTTGGTAAATGAGCTGAAGCTGATAGCTTAGGGAATATAAATTAGGGTTTGATAATTATTAGTGAAAGGCTGGATATAAGCAGCGTTGATTAATATGTACAGGAAAAATAATTTTACTTATTGGCTTTGGTTAGTAGAGAAGCAGTTATACTGCAAATGCTACTTCGAAACGGTAAATTTAACTAAAAGGCCTGAGACTCTCTGTAATTTCTCTCTTAGATTTAACCTTTCGAATATAACTGAATATTATGTTCCCATTTTGAGTTTTTTATGATTTTTTATATCGTTTTTTTTGTTTTTGTTCTGCTTTCACTTTTATCAATCGACAGGCATTCAAAAGAGTCTTATCTCTATCTCGTTACATTACTTTTTTTTACATTTCTAGTTGGGTCAAGGTATGCTTCTACAGATTATTTTCAGTATCAGTACATATATGAAAACATAACCGATATTTCGAAATTAGGTCTATTTATATATCCAGTTTCTATAACAACGCCAATTGAGTCTGGTTTTGCATTATTTGCTCTATTTATTAAAGCTATAGGCGGAGATTTTTTCCTATTTATTTTTGCTTTTTCTTCTATTTCTATTTATCTGAAATTTAGAGCTTTTCGCAAGTTATCGCCTTTTTTTTTAGTAAGTATTTTAGTTTATATTTCAGATGAATACTTTTTTAAGGATATGGGGCAAATTAGAAACTCTATGGCCTCCGGTATATTACTTTATTCTTTTTATTGTATTTATCACGGGTGGTTTTTCCGACACGTAGCAGTGGTTTTTTTAGCTGGTATGTTTCATAGTTTCGCTTTTATAGCACTTTTTCTTTACTTTGTAAGATATTTTAAGTCCAGAACTGTCATGACTTTAATTGCCATTGTGTCTTTTATCATCGCGGCTTTGGGCGGTGTTGGTATGATGATCCCTGAAGTAGCCAGCGGATTTGGTTTAGAAAATACATCAAGAATAATCAAGTACACAAATAGCGAGTATGCTGACGGTAAAAGCGTGCTAAGTGGGACGGTTTTATTTCATATTTTTTGGTGCTTTTTTTACATTAAGTATTACCACCTACTGAAAAATAAATGGTCATATAATGATATTCTTATTCCTATTTATGTATATGGTACTTGTATTATGCTGGTATTAATTGATTTTGGTATAGTATCAGCAAGGGTTAGAGAAATGATTTGCTTACCGGCAAATGCGGTTTTGCTCCCCTCATTTTTGCTTCTTTTTAAAGGGCAAGATAAAATCCTTGGTTATTTAGCTATTTCTGGTTATTGCTTATTGTATTTCTTAGCATTGATGAGCGACTTCCCTTATAACTATCAGTTATTTTTTTTACGGTGAATAGATTGAAAATTCTTTATTTGGTATCAACATTACAAAAAGCAGGCCCTACATCTCAGCTTTACTATATTATTAGTAACCTCCCTGCGAATATAACGCCAGTACTCGTAACACTTTCACAAGAGCCTGCTCAAAGTAGGTTAAATGACTTTAAGGCGTTGGGTATTAAACATTATCAGCTTAATCTGTCACGGTTAGAGGGGGTGTTTTTAGCCAAAGGCAAAGTGAAGAGTATAATTGAAAAAGAGCTACCTGACGTAATCCACTCACAAGGCCTTCGTGGTGATGTGCTTGCATCCAAGTTCACAGATGAAGTGCCTGTCTTGTGTACTATACGAAACTTTCCCCAATTAGATTTTCCAATGACATATGGCCGTGTTATCGGCAGTATTATGGCTTACCAGCAAATCCGAGCACTGCGACAAGTATCACAAGTATGCTGCGTATCTGATGCTGTAAGAGATAATCTTGAAAAAACTTACAATATAAATGATGCTGTTACAGCACTTAATGGGGTTGATACACTAAATTTTTACCCTGCTGATTCAAAACAAAAATCGTCTCTTCGAAAAACGTACGGTATTAACGAAAATAGTAATGTGTGGATATCATCTTTGGGCAAAGATAATAGAAAAAACTCAGTAACTGTTGCGGCTGCTTTTAAGCTATTTTTAACCGAATATCCTGACGATACGTTGATTTTTATAGGAGATGGGCAGCAAAGAGGTGAGTGTCAAAAAATTGCCGCTGAGAGTTCACAGTTTAAATTTTTTGGTAAAGTAAGTAACGTATCTGATTACTTACGAATGGCAGATTATTTCATATCAGCTTCTCGTGCTGAAGGTATGCCTAATGCCGTGCTTGAGGCGATGTCATGCGGGTTACCATCTGTTTTGTCAGATATAGAACCACATCAAGAAATTTATGCTTTGAATCCAAATGGGTGTGTAACGTTCAAAACAGAAAGTGACACTGATTTATATAGTAAGCTCGTAGAGCTAGTAAAGTTCGACAGGCAATGCATGGCTGACGCTACGATTGCCGTTGTAAACCAACACTTTAGTAGTGGTACAATGTCAAAGAAATATCAACAAGCTTACCATGAAGTGGTAAACAGTAATGGGTGATCCTGAATTGAGAAATAAATTAAGTACTGCACATATTGCGACTTTCGCAAAACATATGCTTTGCCCTTATAGTGTATTGTACCCAAATCAAAATACCGAGCTATCAGAGCAGGGCTTGGAAGATTTTACTAAGTACCCTTATCGTATGCTATCTGATTCCTATGAAGCTGATAGTGATGCTAGTGAAGACATTTTGCTTGATGAAATTGCAAAGTCATTAAAAAATGTTGATAGTTGTAAACGTCCTTTATTGTTATTGAGCGATGGAAAAGACTCAATGGGCCTTGCTTTAGGTTACTCACACCTAGGGATGAAAATTGATACTCTAACTTTTTTAAGGCGCGATGACAGCAAACTAAAAGACTATATTACAAATATTTGTAATAAACTTGGTCACACTGCACACTTTGTAGAAGTAGACGAAATTATAACTAGCTTTGATAAAAGTATTTTTCTTTCAGCTTGTGAAAATATGAATACTCCGGTTTTAGATCAAGGTTTTTTATTCTTTTTATTTGGCTTGCGAACTTTCTTTAACAACCCTAACTTTGACCCTAGCGACTATGTCATAATTGATGGTCTCGGAAATGATGAAACATTCGGGTACTTGCCATCAGAACATCAGATTCGCTCATTTAAGTTGGCAAAAATGGGTATTTGGAAGATGCTCCCTAAATCTTGTCACAGTTTAAAATGGTACTTACGCTCACCAGCTGAGTCTCATGGTGATTTGTCAGCACTTGCGTGTTTTTTTCCAATTGGTTCAAGCTATGACCTTAATAAGTATTTTTCAAAAATAGAAGCCAAAACACAAGAGTTATCTTTTATAGATTTTAGAGCTTTTTCACGTGGTGCTTTTCATGATCACCAATGTATGATGGGGAAAACGGTTGCATCTACAAAGCACTTAGGTGCCGATGTAAACTTCCCTTGGCTAGCATCAAGCTTAGCTAAATATGTGTTTAATCTTCCTAAAAATAAAAAATTTGATTTTAACTCCTTAACGAATAAAGTCTTACTTAGGGAGTTACTAGAAAATAAGCTAGGTTGGCACCAGCAAAAAAGAGGAGTGGACTTATATTTCGATTTGGATCTAGATTCATTTAAAATTAACGTATTAGACAAGATTATTCCCGAGAAGATAACGAAAATAATCAAGAGCAATAAACTATTGCCTAGCTACGTTAAGCAGCGAGCATATTTAGAGCTGCTAAATTTATATGGCTTCTGTATCGCTCAAGGCATGGCGAGCTCTGATATTGAGGATATATTGTTAAAATGACACCATTTTCAGTATTAGTCTCAGTTTATGCTAAAGAAAAACCCAATTGGCTAGCTGAGGCATTAGATAGCATACTTGTTAAGCAAAGTGTGTTGCCTAGCGAAGTTGTATTGGTTGTTGATGGCCCCATAACTGATGAGCTGGAAGCTGTTATATTAAAGTATAAATCTCAATATAGTGAAACTTTTGTTGTTCATCATTTATCTTCAAACTATGGGTTAGGCTATGCATTAAATGAAGGTTTAAAAATATGTAAGTATGACTTAATAGCAAGAATGGATGCTGATGATATTGCTCAGCCAAACCGTTTTAAGGTGCAACTGGCTTTTATGCAAGATAACCCAATCGTTGATATTTTAGGCAGTCCTGCCGAGGATATTAATGAAAGTGGTGAATCTATAGCGGTGAGGTCTGTACCCTCAGAACACGATGACATATACAAGCTTATGTGGACCTGTCCACTTATTCATCCATCTGTTATGTTTAAAAAGAATGTTGTGCTTAATGCAGGTTCTTACACAAAAAGTCTGAAACGGCGACAGGATTATGAGTTGTGGTTTCGTTGCGCTCAACAAGGTGCACATTTTGCAAACATTTGTGAGCCGTTAATTCGCTATCGAATTACAGATAACACCTACGCTAGAAATAGTTTAAAAGTAGCATGGCAACAAGCAATGATTGGTTATAAAGGTTGTAGAGCTTTATCTTTAGGTTTAAAAGCACACATTGGTGTTTTTTATCCTGTTTTTAAAGCATTACTGCCATTGAAAGCTAGAAAGGTGCTAGAGGGGGTGATTAAAAATTTCGATCCTAGGGGGAAACATTAATGTCAGTTGAGCGTATTTTATTAACAGGAGCTAATGGTTTTGTAGGCGGGCAGCTTTTAACAGAGCTCAATGATAACGAAGTTATTATTTTAGGTAGAACTCCTTTGTTACATAGTCAGCATAAGTTTTTTCAAAGCGAACTTAGTGATAGCGCAGACTATACAATAGCTCTCAATGGAGTTACTCATGTTGTTCACTGCGCTGCCAGAGTACACGTTATGAAAGACCCATCTTCTGATCCACTTTCTGAGTTTTGTGCTGTAAATACCCACGCCACGTTAAATTTAGCGCGTCAGGCCGCAGATGCGGGCGTAAAGCGATTCATTTTTTTAAGTTCTATCAAAGTAAATGGTGAGTCTACATCAAACGGTCTGCCTTTTTCTGTGTTTGATAAACGTTTGCCCGCAGATCCTTATGGTGTTTCCAAAGCTGAAGCGGAGCAAAGTCTAATTAAACTTGGTGAAACTACGGGGATGGAGATTGTAATTATTCGTCCACCATTAGTTTATGGAGAAGGCGTAAAGGCAAACTTTGCCTCACTTATGCGTTTTATAGGAAAAGGTTTTCCATTACCTTTTAGATCGATTAAAGGCAACAAACGTAGTCTAGTGTCAGTATATAACTTAGTTGATCTGCTTAAAATATGTATAGAACACCCAAAAGCTGCGAATCAGATATTTTTAGCGAGCGATGATAATGATTTGTCAACAGCTGAAATGGCAGCTCTAATGGCAAAAGTGCAAAATAGAGAAAACCTTGCTTTGCCAATACCTGTTTGGTGCTTTAAATTAGTGGGCAAGTTGCTCAATAAAAGTGATATGGTCGATAGACTTATAGGCTCATTGCAATTAGATATCACGCATACGAAAGAGACACTTAATTGGAAGCCGCCATACTCAGTTGAGCATGGTTTTAAGCTTGCGGCTAAAAAATAATTAATGGATTTATAAATGATACGCTTACTCGACTTTTTGTTATCACTTTTAGGGTTATTTTTTGCGATGCCGTTTTTAGTGATTTTATACCTTATTGGTTTATTCGATACGGGCTCGCCTATATTCATGCAAGAGCGTGTTGGGAAGAATAAAAAGCCTTTTACCTTGATAAAGTTCAGAACAATGTCAGTGGATACTGCATCAGTTGCTAGTCACTTAGCAAGTACATCATCTATAACGCCATTTGGTGGCTTTTTGCGTAAAACAAAATTAGATGAAGTACCACAGCTATGGAATGTACTAAAAGGTGAAATGAGTTTAGTTGGACCTCGCCCAGGGCTGTTTAATCAAGACGAGCTAACAAAAGCTCGTGATGCTAAAAATATATATGATGTTCGCCCTGGTATTACAGGTTTAGCTCAAGTTAACGAGATTGATATGTCTACACCAGAGCTATTAGCTGAGACTGATTATAAAATGATTAGCACATTAAATTTAAAAAACTACTTTAGCTATATATTCCAAACTGTTGCAGGTAAGGGAAGCGGTGATAGAGTAAAATAGTAAGCCGCAATAGTACAAAAAATTACAAAAAACAACCAAATACATAAAGACTATATAAATATTTACATATAGTCTTTATTTATTAAGTGCAATAGTTGTTCATCTTGTAGTAAAATTGTAATCAATAGAATAGTAGGCTTACTGCTAGCTTCAGGGAAATGTATTGTGTCTTTAAAATTTTTAGTTAATTTACCTCGTCCTCAAAAAAGAATTATTTCTCTCCTCATCGATAGCGTATTTATAATTGTAGCTTTTTGGCTGGCTTTTTTATTAAGGCTAGACAGCACCGCCGTTTTAAAAAATACACATACTTGGATTTTATTATCAGCATTATTGCCGCTTAGTTTATTAAGCTTTGTAAAGCTTGGGCTCTACAGGGCTGTGCTGCGCTATATGAACACTCAAGCTATGTGGGCCATTATTGCCGGTGTAGTACTTTCGACCGTTTATTTAACTATTTTATCTTTTTTTCTTAGTGCAGCAGTACCACGCACCGTTCCTTTTATTTATGCCAGCTTTTGTATTTTATTTGTTGGTGGTGCAAGGCTAACCGTGCGAGCTGTAGTTGGCCAAATAACTATGCGTCGCAAAGAAAGCGTAATTATTTATGGAGCAGGTTCTGCTGGCCGCCAATTAGCAACTGCCTTAGCAAATGGCCCTGAATACTCACCAGTCGCATTTATAGACGACGACCCTAAAAAGCATTTATCGTTAATTCAAGGTATTTGTGTGCATGCACCGTCGCAAATTGCTGAAATTGCAAAGCAAAAGTGTGCAAATAAAATATTATTGGCGTTACCAAGTACATCTCGCAGTCGTCGAAAAGAAGTGCTTAACGCAATAGAAAAATTTAAATTACAAGTTATGACTGTTCCTGGTATGGCAGATATTGTTGCAGGAACAACTAATCTTGACGAAGTAAAAGATGTCGAAATTGATGACTTGCTAGGCCGTGATTCAGTGCAGCCTCGTCAAGATCTAATGTCGGAAAATATAGCTAATAAAGTTGTAATGGTTACAGGTGCTGGCGGTTCTATAGGCTCTGAGCTTTGTAGGCAAATAGTAAAAAACAGTCCGGCTAAATTAGTGCTATTTGAGCTTTCTGAGTTCGCGCTTTACGCAATTGAAAAAGAGTTATCAGAGTTTTGTGCCAAAAATGACTTAAATATTGAAATACTGCCAATACTGGGCTCTATTCAAAATAAAAAATTAGTTGAGTCAACATTTTCTACTTTTAGTGTTCAAACTGTTTACCATGCCGCAGCGTATAAGCATGTACCTTTAGTTGAACATAATGTTGTAGAAGGCGTACGTAATAACGTTTACGGCACCTATAATTTAGCAACTGCGGCCATATATACAAAGGTAGAAACTTTTGTTCTTATATCAACAGATAAAGCAGTACGCCCAACAAATATAATGGGTACTACTAAGCGCATGGCTGAATTAGTACTGCAAGGGCTATCTGAAATCCAAGACACAACACGCTTTACCATGGTTCGATTTGGTAATGTTTTAGGATCGTCAGGTTCTGTTGTACCCCTGTTTAGAAAGCAAATTAAAGCAGGTGGTCCAATAACACTAACCCACCAAGACATAACCCGTTACTTTATGACAATTCCAGAAGCAGCTCAGCTAGTTATTCAAGCCGGCGCAATGGGTGTGGGAAGTGACGTGTTTGTACTCGATATGGGAGAGCCTGTTAAAATTAAAGATTTAGCTATTAAAATGGTTCACTTGTCAGGGCTTGAAGTTAAACACGCAAAACGACCAAATGGCGATATAGAAATACAATGCACAGGTTTACGCCCAGGTGAAAAGCTTTTTGAAGAGCTCCTTATAGGAGACAACGTTATTGGCACCGACCATCCAAGAATCCTAAGTGCACAAGAAATTAAAATGCCATGGAGTGAGCTGTCTCCATTTTTAGATAAACTTAAGTTAGCCTGTGACGAAACAGATCATCAAGAAATACGTAGATTACTTTTAACCGCACCTACTGCTTTTTCACCAACTGACGGTATTTGTGATTTAAACTGGAAACAAAAATTTAATAATCAAACGAATGTTACAGTTTTACCAAACGTAAGTGGCTCCTAAAGCGAATAGATTGCAATAGTTTGATGTTTGTAGGGAATGACATGCCTACGTGGATTTTATCCCCGGCGTATGTGACCATGTAGGCGCTTTGCTTGCTGGCGCACTAAAAGCGCAGCTTTTACGTATTTATTTAATTGCGTGAGCAAGCTTCTCGCCTACAATTTACCAATCTCTATTTTAACTTCACTACTTAATATCTCTTTGTACTTATCCGCTAACGCGTTTTTTGCATCATCATCGCCATGTACAATTTTTATATGGCTTGGCTTTTTATGCATACCTGTTACAAACTTAATTAATCCGTTTTGATCGGCATGGGCGCTATAGCCACTAATTGTATGAACTTTGGCGTTTATAGTAATGCGAGCATCGTTTATAAAAACATAGCCATTACGTGGGCCATATTTTTGAATTGCGCGACCTAGCGTTTTATTACCTTGGTAACCTACAAACAATACATCAGTGGTTTTGTCATTTAAAAATCGCTCAAGATAATTAACTATTCGCCCACCAGTACACATACCGCTTGCCGCTAATATTATTGCTGGTGTTTGCCGCGTACTTAAATAGTTAATAACAGCCAAGTGCTCCTTGTGTGTATCAACCGTAGTTAGGTTTTTAAAATCGAGCGGGTGCCTACCATTTGCAACTTTGCGTTTAGCTTCGCTATCCCACAAGTGTTTAAAGTTTTTGTATTGCTCAGTAAAATTGGCTGCCATAGGGGAGTCGAGTATTACGTGAATGTCTCGCCACTTAGACTTTTTAGATGAGCCATGTATGAGTTGCTCAAGCTCATATAGCAGCTCTTGTGTGCGGCCAATACTAAAAGCCGGTACTAAAATAACGCCGTTGTCGGCTACTGCGCGTTCAATAATGTTTTTTAGCGTTTTTGTACGCTCTTTACGGCCTTGATGATTTTTATCACCGTAGGTTGATTCAATAACTAGGGTGTCGGCTTTATAAGGCGCTTTAGGTGAAGGGAGTAGCGGAGTATACGGTGCGCCTAAATCTCCCGAAAACACAACGCGATGTTTGATGTTATCATTATTTGTAATATCAATTTCAACGTAGGCAGAACCTAATATATGCCCCGCACGCTGAAACCTCGCCTTAGCTTTGTCGGGCGCTTTGCAAGGTAATTCAAACCACGTTTTATAATCAACAGCAACTATGCGTTTATTTAATAAGCTTAAGCAGGCAGCTATAATTTTAGGGTCGCGGGTTACACCTACTTTTAAAGCATCTTCAATTACCAAAGGTAATAAACTGGCCGATGCAATACTTGTAAAAATAGGGCCTTTAAAACCGGCTGCTAACAAATAAGGAATTCGACCAACATGGTCAATATGGCAATGGGTAACAATAAGCGCAGTTACATGGGTAATATCGAATTCAATTGAAAGATCTGCTTTAGAATCCTCACCCTGAAATAACCCACAATCAACAAGCACACTCGTTTGCTCGTTAATTACCAGTTCGTGGCACGAACCGGTAACTCCATTAACCGCACCATGATGAAGTATTTGCATTGCGCTTCCTTGTTATCAAGTTGTTACATTGAATTTTAAGGTAGAAGCAAAGCCATAAATATTCAAGGTTATAGCGCTTGAGCTAAATTAGTAACCTCAACTGCAAATATGAACCAACCTGTAGGTGCGAATTTACTTCGCGCTCATGTTTTAACTACTTAAAAAGCGAGGTATAAAACCTCAACTGAAATATGAACCAACCTGTAGGTGCGAATTTACTTCGCGCTTTTATTACTTTTATCACTTTGCGTTCTTACTTAAATATTAATTTTTTAATCATATAAATTCAGGTTTTTAATAAATTTATTACCTTTTCCTAAACTTTTGTTTAGCTTGCTCTAAACATTGCTTTATAAGCGCTAAACCAGCGTTAAAGCCTTTATTTCTCTTAAATTCAATAACATTGTTTACTAATGTGAGTGCCTATTAACCACTAAGGCTTATTTACATAGGCACTCTATGGTGGTTATAATGCCGCCGTTATTTAGTTTAGCGTTGTGTTTTTTGCAACTTAGTTATGTGTTAAGGACTATTATGGAAAGTTGGTATTTAGTCGTATGCAAACCTAAGCAAGAAGAGAGAGCCAAGACTAACTTGCAAAATCAAGGGATTGAAGCGTTTTACCCCAAATTAACTACCGAAAGGTTGGTTAAAGGTCGGCGTACCGTCAAACAAACCGCTTTATTCCCTAATTATTTATTTGTATGCCTTGAGTCAAAAAACGGTAATTTTTCTGCTGTAAAAAATACACGTGGAATTGGTGGCTTTGTATCCTACGGATCACAGTATCAATTAGTTTCTACACATATAATTAATCAGCTAAAAAATGAGCGTTCACACACCACTGAGTCACTAATACCAAAAGCAGGTGATGTAGTAAGTGTGAATAACGATTCATTTAGTAATATACAAGCAATATACAAAGAGCCAGACGGCGACCTACGCAGTATTTTACTAATTAACTTACTCAACCAAAAAATTGAAGTAAGTGTAGATAATAAAGATATTAAGCAATAATAATTAAAAGCGTAACAAAATAGCTATATATCAGTACATAGGAACTGTAACCTAAGGGCGGAAGCGTGCCTAAAACACTGTGGTTAAGTTGATTTGTAGACCACAGCTTGCTGGCGTGACGAGCAAAGCTCGTAACAAGGGTTATTCACAAAGAGGTTAAGAGCACGCTGCGCTTTAGAGAAGTAAAAAGCCATAAAGCACTTGTTTAAATGGCTTCTCATTTACTCCTCATTCGCTTCTCTTTATGCAATCATATTTTGATTTATTCATAAAGAAGTTAAGAGCGCGCTGCACTTTTTACATGAAAGCCAAACGGCAAAGTTTAGCACCGTGGTTAAGTTCACTTGTAGACGCACAGCTTGCTGGCGTGACGAGCAAAGCTCGTAATAGGGTTATTCACAAAGGTTAAGAGGCCACTGTGCTTTAGAGAAGTAAGCAGCCATAAAGCACTTGTTTAAATGGCTTCTGATTCACTTCTCTTTGTGCAATTATCAATAAATTTACTCAAAAAAAGTTAAGAACACGCTGCACTTTTTACGTGAAAGCCCAACAGTAAAGTTTAGCACAGTGATTAAGTTCACTTGTAGACGCACAGCTTGCTGGCGTGACGAGCAAAGCTCGTAATAGGGTTATTCACAAAGGTTAAGAGGCCACTGCGCTTTAGAGAGGTAAACAGCTATAAAGCACTTGTTTAAATGGTTTCTCATTCACTTCTCTTTGTGCAATTGATGATGAATGCGTTAAGTGTTTAACTAAAACGGCTTTCAATTAAATTTATTCATAAATACCTTGTGAAAATACTGATATAATTTTAGTGCTAATTAAAAACTTAGTTACAAAGCTTTTACAAAGCAAAGGCTATTGCTTCACAATAGTGCGCATGCTTTAATTAGTCGGCTAAAATAAAAGTGCTCACCAAGGTTGGTGAGTAAGTGCAATATTAAAATAATTTTGGGATTCTACAATGGCGTTAAGCTGTAAATCACTCGCATCAATACTCGCAATACTAAGCATGACCGGCTGTACAATAGTTCCAGGCAGCCACTTTGAAGGTATAGACTCAGGCGAGCAAACACAAAACCTCGAACAAGATCTCGAAAAAGTAAACATTCAAATAATTGACTCGCAACTAATAAATAAACAAAATCAAGCGCGTATAGCAGCTAAACCAATTTCAAGCACTGCTGGTTTAAATGTAAGTAACTACGAATACAAACTAGGTGTTGGCGACGTGCTAACAATAGGCGTATGGGATCACCCAGAGCTAACAATACCGGCAGCAGTACAACGCACAGCAGAGTTTGACGGCTTCCGTGTACAACGAGACGGCACCATTACTTACGCTTATGCACCAAATATACCCGCAGCGGGTAAAACAATAAGCCAAGTACGTAATGAGCTTGTTAAACGCCTAAGTCGAGTAATAGAAGACCCACAAGTAGATGTAAAAGTAGTTGGCTTTAGAAGCCAAAAAACCTACGTTACCGGCGAAGTAAACAAGCCAGGTGTATACCCAGTAACCGAAATTCCACTTACCTTAATTGATGCCTTAAACCAAGCCGGCGGCTTAACAGATGCAGCCGATTGGCGCACAGTAACATTTACCCGTGGCGACAAAACAGAAATTATTAAACTTGATGACTTTTATGCCCATGGTGATATTTCGCAAAACCGTTTATTACAACATGGCGACATAGTGCACGTAAACCGCAACGATACACAAAAAATATTTGTATTAGGTGATGTTAAAAAAGCAGGCTCAGTAACGCTTAACCGTTATGGCTTAAACCTGGCCGAAGCGCTAAGCGACTCGGGCGGCTTAAACGAAGCAACAGCAGACGCCAATGGCGTATTTGTCCTGCGTAAAAGTAACGTAGAGCAAACCGGTATTATTGCAAACGTATACCAATTACACGCTAAAAATATAGCTGCAATGGTATTAGCTGAGCAGTTTGAACTACAACCGCGCGATATTGTATATGTAACATCGGCACCGCTTGCCCGTTGGAACCGCGTAATAAGCTTACTGTTACCGTCAATTGCTACTGTAGATAGTGTTGACGATATAACTGCAAACTAAGGGTTTTTAAAAATGTTTGATTCAGTTTTAGTAGTGTGTGCAGGTAATATTTGCCGAAGCCCAACAGGTGAGTATGTTTTAAAGCAAAAGCTTGAAGGCAAAAATATTAAAGTATCGTCTGCTGGTTTAACTGCACTTGAAGGAAAACCAGCAGATGCAAAAGCAAAGCAAATAGCACTCGCACATGGCGTTAATATGGATGCCCACCAAGGGCAACAGCTTACATCAAGCTTAGTAGCGCAAAACAGCGTAATACTTGTAATGGAAGAACGCCATTTAAACGATGTACATGCTCGTTACCCAGAGGCGCGCGGTAAAACGTTTTTACTCGGTAAGTGGATTAATAACGCTGAAATACCAGATCCTTACCGCCAAAGCCAAGAGGCTTTTGAACACGTTTATACATTAATCGACAGCGCATGTAGCGCTTGGCAAAAGTATTTATAAGGAATGGCTAATTTAATGAATACCCAGCCGAATAACAGCGCTAGTAACGCTAATAATAAAAGCACTAACAACACACAACTAACGCAAGAAATTAATTTAATGGCGTTACTAGGCGCTCTGCTCGATCGCAAATACTTTATAGTAGCCGTAACGGCACTGTTTATGTTTGTGGGTGTTATTTATGCAGTATTAAGTACCCCTGTTTACCAAGCAACAGCCATGATACAAGTTGAAGACGGCGGCGCATCAGTCCCAGGTTTTGACGATATGGCTGGTATGTTTGAGAGTACATCGGCTGCAGTAACCGAAATAGAGCTACTAAAGTCGCGCAGTATAATAGGTGAGGCCGTTGATACGCTAAAGCTTGATATAATAGCAGAGCCCAAACTATTCCCGTTTATCGGTAGCCGAGCTTACCGTACTTTTACCCCAATGAAAGATGGAGACTTAGCTGAGCCAAGCTTTGGTGCTAACAGCTACGCATGGGGCGGTGAGAGCATAAATGTATTTAGGTTTGACGTACCACGTACTGCTGTTAATCAAACATTTACATTGGTAGCGCAAGCTAATAATAGCCTTATGCTTTTAAATGCAGATGGCGAGCAAATATTATCAGGTAAAGTGGGTGAGGAGCTTACAAACGGTAAATTTAACTTAACAATACGTACTTTAAACGCACGACCTGGTACAGAGTTTACAATTAGCCGTAAAGATCGCCTTAATACTATTTTAGACCTTCAAACTGCAATTGGTGCAAGCGAAAAAGGTAAAGACTCAGGCATAATTAACTTAAGTTTACAAAGTATTAAACCAAGCTACGCTGAAAAAGTCCTTGATAAGGTAGCGGCTATTTATGTACGCCGTAATGTTGAGCGTAACAGCGCTGAGGCGCAAAAGTCGCTTGAGTTTTTAGAAGTCCAATTACCTGAAATTAAAAAGCAGCTTGAGTACGCAGAGCAACGCTTTAACGATTATCAAATAAAACGCCAATCAATAAATATAACGCTAGAAACCCAAGGTGTGCTTGAACAAGTTGTAAAGCTTGAAACTAAATTACAAGAGCTAAATCTAAAACGCTTAGAACTTGGCCGTAAATTTAAAAAAGACCATCCTACATATCAGGGCATGCTTGAGCAAATAGATGCGGTTGAAAGCCAAAAGCAAGAACTTGTAGGTGAGGTAGGTAACCTACCCGAAACTCAACAAGAACTACTACGCTTAAAGCGCGATGTTGAGGTAAGTAATGAAATTTACACATTACTACTTAGTAAAACACAAGAGCTCGATATAGTTCGCGCAGGTACTGTAGGTAACGTACGTATTATTGACTACGCAGAGGTAAATACCAGCAAGCCAGTTAAACCTAAAAAAGCATTAATTGTAGTAATGGCTACTATGCTGGGTGGTATGTTAGCTGTGGCAATTGTGCTTATACAAAAAGCAATGCACAAAGGGGTTGAAGACCCAAGCGAAATTGAAGCGCTAGGCATACCTGTATACGCGAGTGTACCGCACTCAGATTATCAAGATAAACTAAGTGGCTTTGCCGAGCGAGCCCTTAAAAATAAAACAAGTAAGCCTAAAAGTATATTAGCGCTCGATAACCCAGCCGACTTGGCAATTGAGGCACTACGTAGCTTACGTACTAGTTTGCACTTTGCGATGATGGAAGCTAAAAACAACATTATTGCTATATCGGGCCCAAGCCCAAGTGTGGGTAAATCATTTATATCGGTTAACTTAGCAAGCGTACTTGCGCAAAGCGGTAAAAAGGTACTTATTATTGATGCCGATATGCGCAAAGGCTACTTACAAACACAGTTTGGTTTAAAGTGGGACGATGGATTAAGTGATTATCTATCGGGCCGTTTAAACCTAGAGCAAGTTACTAAATCAACTAAGGTAGATGGCTTAAGCGTTATTACGCGTGGTCAAATACCGCCAAACCCATCAGAGTTGCTAATGCACTCAAACTTTAGCAAATTAGTTGAAGAAGTAAGCGCTGCTTACGACATAGTAATTATAGATACTCCTCCAATACTTGCAGTTACCGACCCCGCAATAGTAAGTGCGCATACGGGTACCACATTACTTGTGGTACGTTTTGGGCAAAACCACTTACGCGAAATCGACCTAACCCGCAATCGCTTTGAACAAAACGGCATAGACGTTAAAGGCGTAGTATTTAACGGTGTTGTTAAAAAAGCGAGTAATGCTTATGGGTATTACGGTTATTACAATTATGAATATAAATCGGATAAATAAAGGAAATTCATGAAAATTCTCGATTGCACATTAAGAGATGGTGGCTATTACAATAATTGGGATTTTGAGTCTGAAGTTGTAGAGGCATATTTAAATGCAGTCAGTGGCGCAAATATAGACTACGTTGAACTTGGTTTGCGCAATTTTCCTAAAGAAGGTTTTTTAGGTGCGTATGCTTATACAACCGAGTCGCATATTAACTCCTTAGACCTGCCACAAGGGCCTGTTTATGGTGTGATGGTTGACGCTAAAACTATTTTAGAATCAGGTCTTAGCATTGAAAATGCAGTCAGTAAATTATTTGTGCCAGCTAGTGAGAGTAAAATTGGTCTTGTACGTATTGCAGCCCACTTCCATGAAGTTGAAGAGTCAGGTTTAATAGTTAAGCAGCTAAAAAAATTAGGCTACTTAGTAGGCTATAATCTAATGCAAGCAGGCGGTAAGGCTGATGATGTAATTGCTGAAAAAGCACGCCAAGCAAAAGAGTGGGGAGTGTTAGACTCGTTATACTTTGCTGATTCATTAGGTAATATGGACGGAGACGAAGTAACGCGTATAGTTAATGCATTGCGTACGCAGTGGGATGGTCCGTTAGGTATACACACTCATAACAATATGGGTAAAGGCCTTGATAATACACTTACTGCTAAAGCATTAGGAGTTACATGGCTTGATACTACCATAACAGGTATGGGCCGAGGTGCAGGTAATACACCAACAGAAAGCTTATTAGCTGTTCTGGATAAAGAAACCTCTGTATATAAATCAAAGCCTGTTTACGAATTAGTAATACGCCATTTTGAGCCAATGCAAAAAAGATATGGTTGGGGTAGTAATTTACTGTACTTCTTAGGGGCTCAAAACAACGTACACCCTACCTACATTCAAAACTTATTATCTAATACTCATTACGGTACGGATGAAATTGTAGGTGCGATTGATTACTTGAGTAAATTAGAAAGTACGACTTCATATAATGGTGCGGTGTTAAATACTGCGTTATCGTTTAATGCAAGTAATGCTGAGATTTCAGGTACTGAATCTGTAAGTGGGATATTTAATAATAAAAATGTACTTATTATTGCCAATGGGCCAAGCACAAAAAAATATTTAAATGCGATAAAACTTTACATTAAAAATTATAAACCAGTGGTTATCTCAATTAATATCAGCGAAGTTATTCCAGCTGATTTAATTAATTATTATGTGATTTCCCATAACTCTAAATTTTTAGCTGATGCACACCGTTATAAAGTATTAAATAAACCAGTAATACTACCAATACACCGTTTTACTGAAAATGAGCTTACGCTCATTAATAACCTTGAGTTGCTTGATTATGGTTTAGAAGTTAAAAATGGAGAGTTATCAGCTAATAAAATACATGCGATAGTTCCTTCAGATATAACTGCAGCTTACGTGTTAGCTATATTGATGGAGTCAAAGCCGCAGTCGATTAAATCTATTGGTTTTGACGGTTATGATAAAAATGATTCTCGACAGCAAGAAATGATTAAAATTTTAGATTTATATACTAAGCATGAATCAAATTTAGAAATTACCTCTCTAACACCAACAACATATCCGCTTACTAAGGGGTCTGTTTATGCACCAAATCTCTAAATTCGATATATATATATTTGATTGTGATGGAGTGATTTTAGACTCCAATCAACTGAAAATAGATGCAATGCAGCATGCGCTTGAATCTACTATTAGTGATTTAGATAAAGTTAAGGCATGTGTTGATTATTTTCGTAATAATTTTGGGCGTTCTCGTTTTCATCATGTAGATGTATTTATTGAGCAGTTTTTAGAGCTTGATAAAGTAACTGAGAATAAAGCTAAAGAAAATATTCTTAAAGAGTATTCAGCCCAGTGTAAATCCCTTTATTTACAATCAGATATAACACCTGGGTTTATCGAATTTATTAATCAATTAAGTGGAAAAAAATATATTGCAAGTGGTTCTGAGCAGCAAGAGTTACGAGATGTACTTAAAGCGAGAGGGTTGAATGTATATTTTGATGAAATTTACGGCTCTCCTACCAAAAAGTCTGATTTAGTAGCGGGTATACTTAAATCAGGTAATAGCCTGAATGCAGTTATGTTTGGTGATGCTATCTCTGATTTAGAGGCCTCACAAGTTAATAATATCGAATTTATTGCTTATATTCCTTTTTCTAATGTGCCTATTGAACTAGCTAAAAGAAGTCAGATGGCTAATTTCACAGTAATAAAAACATGGTCAGAGCTCTCAGAGGATAAAATATGAAGTATGCTGTTGTTATTCCAGCACGTTACCAATCAAGTCGTTTTCCAGGTAAACCATTGATCGATTTATGTGGTAAGCCAATGATACAACATGTTTGGGAGCGCTGCTGTGCAGCTGTAGGAGAAGAGTTTGTTTATATAGCTACTGATAGCAAGAAAATTGAAAGTGTATGCACTGATTTTGGTGCCCAGGTGATAATGACATCATCAAATTGTATGACAGGTACAGATCGACTGGCAGAAGCTAACAAAATATTACAAGCCGACTTTATAGTAAATGTACAAGGTGATGAGCCTTTGATTAATCCAAGCGATATTTGTGAAGTGATTAACACATATAAAAATAATCCTAATACAATAGTAAATGCAATGTGTAAAATTGAAAGCGAAGATGATTTTCGATCTTTCACAGTACCTAAAGTTGTTGTTAGTAAATCGAATAAATTACTATATATGAGTCGCTCTGCCATCCCTCTTAGCAAAGTAAATCAGTTTCATTTTGCATATAAACAAGTATGTATTTATGCTTTCTCAAAATTTCACCTTGAGTTTTTTGCTACTTACAAGGCTAAAACTGAAATAGAGGAGGTAGAAGACATTGAAATACTAAGATTCTTAGAAAATGATATTACGGTGCAAATGATAGAAGTAGATAGTTCATCATTTGCTATTGATATTCCAGAAGATATTCCAAGGGTTATAGATAAATTAAACTGTACAGTTAAATAGTCTTAGTTAAAGGTACTACATCCATAATATGACCTCTACTTGATACAGTCCTTTTACTATAATATAGAAATTATTATGAAAAAAAATACAGTATATATTTGTACAAAACCCTTACAATATTTTAACTGTCTTAATTTATCAGCTACAGTAGACAGAAATAAATCTAAACTAACTTTAATTTTAATACCAAATTTTTCAAACTCTGAATATGTAATCTCAAAAATCAAAAAATTAGATAAAAGCTGGGATGATATTAAAGAGTTTGATACTAAAGAAAAAGCTATATTCTTTTTAAAAAAAAACCAAGTAGAAGAAGTGTATGTTGATAACGATCTACATAGTGAAGGTGCTTTACTTGGAAAGTTGGGTACTAACGTTGACTTTTATGTCTATGAGGAGGGGGTTGGATCATATAGGCGTTTTATATCAAATGTAACTAATAGTAAAATAAAAAATGCATTAATATATATATTAGGAAAAGCAAAGATATTTAACTCAATACACGGCGCAGGAAAATATACTAAAGGCATATTCTTATATAATAAAAAAGCTTATGATTTTATTCATCCGGCCTTGTCATATAAGTCAAAGGAATTTTTTCGAGATTTTATTTCTAACTATGAGAATAACCGAGATATATTAGATGAAATTTTCGAAATAAAAAAAATAAATTTACCCAGCAGAAAAAAAGTGGCTGTTTTTCTTACTTCAAATAATAGAAATATAGATTTTGAAACTGAATTTTTAAATAATGTACATGTAAATGATTATGAATTAACAATATTTAAGTCCCATCCAAATGTCTCGGATCTATATGGTCACCTAAACTGCGTTGCTACACAAAGTATACTTGCTGAATTTATAATTTTAAAATTATTAGCTGACTCAAATCAAGTAACGATATATCACTATAATTGTTCTGCAGTAATGTATTTATTGAAGAATGGTGCAGACGAAGTTAATCTATCTAGAAATACTGATGAATTTACTAGGATTTGTAATTTATGGAGATGATTTTTTTATATGGAAATGCTTTAATTTCTTCTATTTTTATTATTTTTTTATTGCAAAGTAAAAATCATATTCACTTTATTGGCTTGATTTTAGCTTTTTTTAATTTAACTTTTTTCTCTATAATACCAATCCTACAAGTAAAACTTGATAAGTTTTTATTTTTAAATACTCAGCTCGACAGTTCCTATATCGAGAATGCTGCTCTTTATTGTTTTTGTTCTGGCTTGTGTGTTTTCTTTTCTTACGTACTTGCTCTTGAACAACGTGAAAGTGTTGACAATATTGTTGCTGATGATAAAAAAGCTGTTTTGTCATCTATTATTGTTGTTATTGGGTTATTGATTTTCATATATATTACTATTAAAGGTTCTTATTTAACTTTATTGATTCGAGGAGCCGATAAAGGCATATTCTCTGTTATTAATAATCAGTCGCTGGCCCTGATTTTTCAGAATCTGTTTAGGCCTTTAACGCTTTTTCTGCTTTTCTATCATTTATCTCAAGAGGCGAGTACTAGAAAATTATTCTTATACGGTGGAGTTGCTCTTTTATTTAACAGCCCTATTGGTACATCGCGTTACTATGCCTTTTGTGTACTCTCCTCTTTTTTAATTTTTTATTTATTGTATTACAAAAAAATAGCCTTCAGGAATTTTAACATTGTTTATTTTCTATTTTTATTATTTGGTACTTTCTCATCTTCTTTTTTTGGTATATTTAGAGCCTGGGATAATTACTTAGAAGGCAATTATAAACAAAATAATTTTATAGAATATGTTTTCCAAGGAAATTTTGATGCATTTGAAAATTTTGCTTTATCTATAAAAATGATTGATAAAATCGGATATTTCTACGGTGAAACTTTTTTAACTGCATTACTCTTTTTTGTACCTCGAAGTTTTTGGGTGGATAAAATGGAGGGAAGTGGTGCTGTTTTATTCGAAAATATTTTGTATGGAGGGTATTTTGCAGGTACTAATTCAAATATAGCGAACCCGTTGGTATCTGAATTTTTCATTAATTTTGGCTTCTTTGGAATTATAATGGGCTCAATAGCTTTAGGCATACTTTCTGCAAGGTTAGATAATAATATGAAAAATTTTGCGTCAAAAGGAAATATTTTCATGATTTTATCTTGGGGATTTATTGGTAGTCATTGGTTATTAATCTTGAGGGGTGACTTTTTGTCTGCATATGCATATGTTAGCGGAGCCATTTGCGCGTATTTAGTTTTTAGATATAGGTTTGTTATTAAGTGAAAAGTGATATGAGAAAAAAATACGATTTACTATTTGTTACCAATTTACCTTCATTTTATAAAGTAAACCTTTACAATGAGTTATCAAAAAAATGTTCGATAAAGGTCATTTTTCTTTCTTTTACGTCTGAAATCAGAAGTTCAGATTTTTCAAGTGCAGAGATTAATTTTGATTATGAAGTTTTGAGCTCTAAAGATTATGAAAAAAGAAATATATTTAGTACAGCACTAAAGCTGATACATATTATCTGTAGAGTCCAGTTTCATAAAGTTATTTTCTCTGGTTGGGAAAGCCGTGAATTGCTCCCTATCATGATTTTTTTGCCTAGACGGTTATGTGGAATAGTAATTGAAAGTAGTATAATTGAATCTAAAACTAAGGGTTTTTTTTGGTTGTTAAAAAAGATCGTTTTAAAAAATATGTCAGTAGCTTTCCCTTCTGGGTTTTTACAACAAGAAATTTTAAATAAAGCAAAGTTTAAGGGAATAATAAAGGTAACGCATGGCGTCGGTGTTATGAATAAGCACAGTGAAAGGCTATGTAACTCTAACTATAATATTAATTCGTTTAAATACTTGTATGTTGGTCGTATGGCTGAAGAAAAAAATTTAAGATGCCTAGTTAACTTATTTAATAAAAGTAAAAAGTCGCTTACGATGGTTGGGGGGGGGCCTCTATTTGAGGAGTTAAAAAAAACAGCCAACAACAACATAAAATTTTTAGGTTATATTAATAATAAGAACTTAGCCGATATTTATTTATCGCATGATATATTTATCCTACCCTCTAACTCAGAACCTTGGGGATTAGTTATAGATGAAGCCTTGTGGTTTGGCTTACCAGTAGTTGTTAGCTGTAATGTAGGTTGTTCTGAAGATTTAGTTATTAAGGCAAAAACTGGAACCGTATTCGATTTAAACAATGATTTTAGTTTCAACAATGCTCTATCTGAAGTTGAGTTGAATTATAGTAAATACAAAAAAAATGTAATGAAGATAGATTTTGATAAAAGAGATCAAGATCAGATCGACTCATACTTAAGTTGAGCCTTAAATGAAAAATAAAACAGTAAAGGACTTTGTAAATTATTTTTTTTCTGATTTATTTGTTAAAGCATTCCTTTTTATATCGCTGCCTTTGCTATCTCGCATTATGGACCCTTCCGAGTATGGGAAATTATCATTAGTTAATGCCGCAATATCAATACTCTTTGTCTTTTTAAGTTTTAATATTCAAAATGCTATAACTAATCAGTATATGCGCGATAGCAAAAATTTTGGGAGTTATCTCTTTTCGAGTTTATCGTTTTTAATTCCAGTTCAAATATTTGTCATTTTATTATCTCCATTTTATTTAAGCTATCTTGCACATTGGTTTGGGCTATTGGAAAGAGATTTATTTTATGTATTAATTATTTGTTCTATGTTGACACTCTTTAATGTTTATACCGGGTATTTATTAGCTTCCAGAAATAGTAAAGAATACTCTATATGGAATGTCATAAGTAAATTAGCAGAGTTAAGTCTTATTTTTATTTTTGCTTTTATGATGGTTGATAACCAATATCTATCAAAAATTTATGCTCAGTTATTGGTAACTGTAGTTACACTTTTATTTGTAGCACCGAAACTATATAAATTAATGATAATAAAATTCAACATTAGCTATGTCCGTGCCGCACTTCTATTTGCTTTACCGTTGATCCCTCATGCAATAACTAATAATCTTTTGTCCCAAGCAGACCGCTTTTTGATAAATGCAGAGTTGGGTGCGACAGCTACTGGTATCTATTCTTTTTCTTATAATTTAGGCATGGCTATAGTTGTTGTCATAATGGCTTGGAATGCTTCATGGCAACCTAAGTTATTTCAATTGTTAAACGATAGAAGTGAAAAAAATATTAGTAAAGTGATATACAGTAGTGCGATTTTAATACTCTTTTTTAGCATGTTAGCCATTTTTTTTAGTGAAGAGACTGTGATTATATTGGCCGATCCATCTTATTATGACAGTGTTAAGATTATACCGATTATAGTAATAGGAAATGCTTTAATTCATATATATATGTCTTATGCAAATTTTGTTTTTTATGAAAAGAAAACATTTTATATCTCATTTTCAACAGCAATAGCATTATTAGTTAACGTAACCTTAAATTTGTGGTTAATACCTATATATGGTGTTGAAGGAGCTGCTTGGGCAACCGTTGCTTCTTACTTCTTTTTGTGCTTATCCCACTATTTAACCTCAACATATTTGTTAAAATGTAACCCCATTTCTATATGGTTACTTATAGTATTTACGGCATCACTGTTGTTTATATATTATGCTTTTATTTTATTGTCACTTTTACCATATGTGATTTTTCTTACTAGTAAAATTACTCTTGTGTTGTTGTTTACAGGTCTTATTTATAACTATAGGAAAAAGCTTAGCTTTAACTAATATGAAATTATTAATCAACGCATCAAATTTACACATAGGTGGTGGTATACAGGTTGCTTGTTCGTTTATTGCTGAGTTGAGCGAGTTGCTTAATTCGATTGATGAGACGCATGATATATCGGTTATTTGTTCTGAAAGAGTTCATGCAAACCTCCCTGTAAACTTTGATAAAACGGCTTTTAGAGAATTTAATATTTTAAATGTTCACGGGATAAAAAAACCTCCGACGGAAATAAAAGAAAAATTTAAAGGTTTTGATGTTTGCTTTACTGTTTTTGGCCCATTATATTTTTCTCCAGAGGTTAAATATCATATATGTGGTTTCGCTCAAGCTTGGATAGCTTATCCAAAAAATATAGCGTATAAAAAACTTTCATTTTTAGAGTATTTGAAATTTAAATTAAAATTTAAGTTACAGTTGTTTTTTTTCAAACGATATGATCACTTAATTGTTGAGCAAAAGCATATCAAATCAGCTCTAAGTGAACTTGGTTTTAAGTCGGACAATATTTCTATAGTTAGTAATTGCGTATCGTCTATTTATGATGATCCAAATAGCTGGGAAGCTCTAGATTTTCAAACTAGTGTTATGCTCGAAAATATTACTTTAGGTTTTATTGGGCGTGCTTACTCACATAAAAATGTATTCATACTTAATCAAGTTAATGACATTTTAATTTCAAAGTATCAAATGAAATGTAATTTTTTATTTACATTTACAAGTGCAGAAATGAAGTTATGCGGCTTTGAAGGACACGATAATTTCTATTCAGTTGGCGAAATTGAAGCTTCACAATGCCCTAATTTTTATAATGCATTGGATGCATTAGTATTTCCTAGTTTATTAGAGTGCTTTTCAGCTTCACCTATTGAAGCCATGAAAATGAACACTACCGTTATTGCTTCTAATTACCCTTTTGTTAAAGAGGTTTGCGGAGATAGCGCTTTTTATTTTGACCCATTAAGTGCTGATAGTATCGCAAGTAGTATATTTGAGGCTTTTGCAAATAACGATGTAAGGGAAGATAAAAAAAGGTTAGGCCTCGAATTGGTTGCCTTGTCTCCTACAGCGAAAGACCGAGCAGTATCTTACTTAAATATTATAAAAAATAGTATTAAATCTAATTATTAAGATTGAGAGTTATCATGTTTAAAAATAAAATATTATTAATAACCGGTGGTACAGGTTCGTTTGGCAATGCAGTATTAAAACGTTTTTTAGATACGGATATTAAAGAAATTCGTATTTTTTCGCGTGATGAAAAAAAGCAAGACGACATGCGTAAAGCTTTTAATAATGAAAAATTAAAATTTTATATTGGTGATGTACGCGATCCACAAAGTATTTCTACTGCAATGCGTGGCGTTGACTACGTGTTTCATGCTGCAGCTTTAAAGCAAGTGCCTTCATGTGAGTTTTACCCGTTAGAGGCCGTTAAAACTAACGTACTAGGTACTGAAAATGTACTGGAATCGGCGATTTTTCATGGTGTTAGCCGCGTTGTATGTTTAAGTACCGATAAGGCCGTATACCCAATTAACGCAATGGGGATTTCTAAGGCGATGATGGAAAAAGTGATTGTTGCTAAAAGCCGTAATTTAGAAGGTACAAACACTGTTATTTCGGGTACACGATACGGTAACGTAATGGCTTCTCGAGGTTCTGTTATTCCTTTGTTTATTCGACAAGTAATCGAAAATACACCCATTACATTAACAGACCCCTCAATGACTCGTTTTATGATGACATTAGATGATGCCGTTGATTTAGTACTACATGCTTTTGAAAATGGCACTAATGGTGATATTTTTGTACAAAAAGCGCCTGCAGCGACTATTGAAGTGTTAACACAAGCAATACTTGAAATGATTGGCAAGCCAGAGCATAAAGTTAATGTTATTGGCACACGCCACGGAGAGAAGTTATTTGAAGCATTGTGCAGCCGTGAAGAAATGTTTGTTGCACAAGATCAAGGCGAATATTACCGAGTTCCTGCAGATAACCGCGATTTAAATTATGCGCAGTATACTGAGGAAGGCGATAAAGATTTGTCTACTATCGAAGACTATAACTCTCATAATACAGAGCGCTTAGATGTTGAAGGAATGAAGCAGCTACTGCGTAAACTTGACTTTATGCGTGATATTGAAGCAGGTAAATTAATAGTACCAGAAGGTGTGTAATGAATATTTTAGTAACTGGTGCTAATGGTTTTATTGGTCGAAACTTATGTGTTCATTTAAAAGAAGCTGGGTTTGAAAATGTTGAAAAAATCACCCGCGGTGATGACGACATAAGTATTGATGAAAAAGTAAAAAATGCTGATTTTATATATCATTTAGCCGGTATAAATAGACCTAAAAATGATGATGAGTTTAAACAAGGCAATACAGGTTTAACTCAAAAAATAGTAAATACACTTGTTAATAACAAGCGTAGTACGCCAATTTTACTTACGTCATCAATTCAAGCTGAATTAAATAATCCTTATGGGGTAAGTAAAGTGGGCGCAGAGTCGGCTATTGCTGCTTACAGAGAAAAAACAGGTAGTGCTGCTTATATTTACAGATTACCGAATGTTTTTGGTAAGTGGTGTAAACCTAATTACAATTCTGCAGTGGCTACCTTTTGTTATAACACAATAAACAACTTACCAATTACTGTACATAATGCTGATGCACCCCTTAGTCTTGTTTATATAGATGATGTTTGCCATGCGTTTGTTAGTTTACTAACCAATACGCCTTCAGAGCCTAAAGAATATAGTCAAGTGGAGCCTGTTTACAAAACTACAGTAGGTAAAGTTGTTAGCTTATTGAGTGAGTTTAAACAAAGCCGCACCTCTTTAATAACTAATAAGGTAGGCGTTGGTTTTGAACGTGCACTTTATTCTACTTATTTAAGCTATTTTAAGCCTGAGCAATTTACTTACGATGTACCGAGTTACACTGACGAACGTGGCTCATTTAGCGAAATGCTTAAAACAACTGATTCTGGCCAGTTTTCATTCTTTACAGCACACCCAGGGATCACTCGCGGTGGGCATTATCATCATTCGAAAAATGAAAAGTTTTTAGTGTTAAAGGGTGAAGCTCGATTTAAATTTAAACAGATTGCTACTGGTGAAGAGTACGAGGTTAATACCTCAGAAGCTGTTCGTACAATAGTAGAAACAGTACCTGGTTGGACTCATGATATAACGAATGTTGGCTCAGAGGAGTTAATAGTAATGCTTTGGGCAAATGAAATATTTGACAGAGACAAGCCAGACACTGTTGCAATGCCTTTATAAAGCTGTTTTTAAATTTTAGATTTTAAGTGAGTAAAATGAAAAAGTTAAAAGTAATGTCAGTTGTGGGAACTCGACCAGAAATAATTCGTTTATCTCGAGTACTCGCTAAGCTTGATGAACACTGTGAACATATATTGGTTCATACAGGCCAAAATTATGATTTTGAGCTTAATGAAGTATTTTTTAACGATTTAGGTGTTAGAAAACCAGATTATTTTTTAAATGCCGCAGGTAAAAATGCAGCTGAAACAATTGGCCAAGTAATCATTAAAGTTGATGAAGTACTTGAAGAGGTTATGCCCGAGGCCATGCTTGTATTGGGTGATACAAATTCGTGTATATCAGCTATACCAGCAAAGCGCCGTAAGGTTCCTATATTCCACATGGAAGCTGGTAATCGTTGTTTTGATCAACGAGTCCCTGAAGAAACTAATCGTAAAATAGTCGATCATACTGCTGATATTAACCTTACTTACAGCACTATTGCGAGAGACTATTTGTTAGCTGAAGGAATTCCTGCTGATCGTATTATAAAAACAGGCAGTCCGATGTTTGAAGTGCTTACACATTATATGCCTCAAATTGATTCATCAAACGTATTAAAAGAGCTGGAGCTACAAAAAGGCCAGTTTTTTGTAGTGAGTGCTCACCGAGAAGAAAACGTTGATTCTCCAAAGCAGCTTATAAACTTAGCAAATACGCTTAACGCAGTTGCTGAGCATTATGATATGCCTGTAATAATTTCGACTCACCCGCGCACAAGAAACAGAATAGAAGCACAAGGAATTGAGTTTCATAAAAATATTAGGTTATTAAAACCGTTAGGTTTTCATGATTATAATAACTTACAAAAAAATGCTAAGGCTGTACTTTCTGATAGTGGGACCATTAACGAAGAGTCTTCGATAATGAATTTTCCTGCATTGAATCTTCGTGAAGCGCATGAGCGACCTGAAGGAATGGAAGAAGCTTCGGTAATGATGGTTGGTTTAGGTGTAGAGCGTGTTATGCAAGGCTTACAAATACTTGAGTCGCAACCAGCGGGTGAACAACGATTATTACGCCAAGTGTACGATTACAGTATGCCAAATGTAGCTGATAAGGTGGTTAGAATCATTCATTCTTATACTGACTATGTTAATCGCGTGGTTTGGAAAAAATATTAATGAAATTAGCGCTAATAATTGATGATTATTTACCAGATAGCACAAGAGTAGGCGCTAAGATGTTTCATGACTTGGCGCTTGAACTTATATCAATGGGGCATAATGTAACAGTAATTACGCCTGCTGTAGGGCAAGCAAAAAAGGTTACTGAGCAGAGTGTTGAAGGGGTTAGAGTTTGGCGTTTTAGTTCAGGCCCAATCAAAGATGTAGGCAAAGTAACTCGGGCTTTAAATGAAACTTTGCTTTCATTCAAAGCTTGGTCAGCTATTAAGGAAAATGTTAACGAGCACACATTTGATGGAGTCATTTATTATTCGCCTTCTATTTTTTTTGGTGGTTTGGTTAATAAAATTAAAAAGCACTGTAAATGCCCATCATACCTTGTATTGAGGGATTTATTTCCTCAATGGGTAATTGATGCAGGGATGATTAAAAAAGGCTCGTTGATAGAGAAGTATTTTAAGTTTTTTGAACACCGATCATATAAAGTCGCGAATACAATCGGCTTAATGTCAGAAAAAAATATAGAAGTATTTAAACAAAGTAACCGAGATAAATACCCAATAGAGGTTTTGCGTAATTGGGCTGATGTAAAGCCTGTTATCGCTGAGGGGGCAGCTACCTCTTTTCGGTCTCAGTTACAATTGCAAAATAAAATTATCTACTTTTATGGCGGTAACATTGGCCATGCGCAAGATATGGCAAATTTAATGCGCTTAGCCAAAAATATGCAGCTCTGTACGCAGGCTCACTTTTTATTCATAGGTCAAGGCGATGAGGTAGAACTTATTAATCAACTTGCTGAGCAGTGGAATTTAAAAAACTATACTTATTTACCATCAGTTAATCAGAATGAATTTAAAAAAGTGTTAGCTGAAGTTGACGTAGGGTTGTTTTCTTTATCGGCTGAACATACTGCACATAACTTTCCGGGCAAGCTATTAGGGTATATGGTTCAGTCTCTTCCTATTTTAGGTAGTGTAAACAGCGGCAATGACTTAAAAATGTTAGTTAACTCAAATCAGGCTGGGTATATCACTATAAACGGTGATGATGAACAATTATTGAAAGATGCCGTAAGTTTATATGAAAGTGCAAGCTTAAGGAAAAAAGTTGGCAGTAATGCATATGAGCTACTTAAAGATGAATTCTCGGTTACTTCTATAGCTAAAAATTTAGTAAGTAAATTAAAACAAGTAAAATAATAAAGTAGTTAAAGCTTATCCGCTCATTCTATTTGATTTATCTAATTATTCATCAAAAACGTACTTGAATTTATGTCGTAATAGATTTTTGATGTAACGATTTTGTACTGTCTGTTTAAAGTTAGCTCTATTAATTTTTATTACTATATAGCTCAATGATAAATCTGATTTTATCATTGAGCTTATTTGTATGTTAAGTATAAAGCTAAAATACCTAATACTTAAGGTTTGCTAACTTTGTTTTCGGTAGTGCCCTTGATAGGAAAAAAATTATAACTTTAGAGAGTGCTTATTGAGTTCTCTAAACTACAACTGAACTTTTAAGTTGCATCGAATAATACTTTTAGTGTTGCTTAATATTACTAATAATATGCTTATTTAAAGTAAGCAGTTTAAGTGCTAGTTGTTAGCTAAATACTCAAGTTTTTACTTATAGTGTTAGCTAGAATTAGCATGTTTTAAAAAATATGGATTTTATATGTTTTTAGATCTGCTTTTTACTTTTTTTATCGCTTTTGCTGTGTTGTTTTTTATGCGTAAAGTGGCGCGGCAAGTTGGTTTAGTTGATAAACCTTCTGGCCGTAAAGTACATACAGGTAACATACCTTTAGTTGGAGGAGTTGCTATATGTATTACTATAGTGCAATACATATATTCCCACCCAGGTATGATTCACCATGCTAATTTGTTTATGTGTTGCATTGCTGGTTTAACCATAGTTGGTGCATTGGATGACAGGTATGACTTAAGTGTAAAAATACGCATGCTGGTACAAACTCTTATATCTATAGCGATGATTTATTTTGCTAAAGCAGAGTTGGTTACGCTTGGTGATATATTAGGGTTTGGTGATATTAGCTTAGGCTATGGTTATGTAGGTGGGCTAATTACCGTATTAGCTGTTATAGGCTGTATAAATGCCTTTAATATGGTTGATGGTATTGATGGACTATTAGGTGGCCTTTCAGTAGTTACATTTGGTGCTATTGGTATTTTACTTAATATGGCTAATGAGCAAAGTTTAAGTTATTTATGCTTATTATTGGTTGTATGTATGATCCCTTATATTGTTATGAACCTAGGCCTTATTGGTCGTGAGCGAAAAGTGTTTATGGGCGATGCCGGCAGTATGATGATTGGCTTTACTGTTATTTGGTTATTAATTGGCGCAAGCCAAACCCCAGGAAACCCTATGATACGCCCAGTAACCGCATTGTGGCTGATTGCACTACCATTAATGGATATGGCTGCAATTATGATACGCCGTGTTAAGCAAGGTAAATCTCCGTTTAAGCCCGATCGCGAACATTTACACCATATATGCCAACGATTAGGTTGCTCGCCTACACAAACACTTATTTTAATATGCTCAATTGCATCTGTATTTGCAGTTATAGGTATAATTGGCGAGATTTTTGTAATACCAGAATTTTTAATGTTTTATAGCTTTATAGCTATTTTTGCAGCTTATTTAGTTGTACTAATTAACTACTGTAAAATTATAAACTTTTTTAGACGTAAGTTAGACTTGCCAGAAAAACAATATTCTGCGAGTAAGTAAAACTATTTGAGCGCGAAGCAAATTCGCACCTACAGCTGACATATATCGTAGGTGAGGTTTTATACCTCGCTTTTTATAATGTTAAATTACATAACCGTGCAGTAAATTAGAGAGTATTGATTGGTGTATATTTCAATATTTTCATTTCTTTCTCATTTTTATTATTCTGTAAAAACCTTTAGTAATATCATTTGATATTACATTTTGGCTAAAGTCTTTTAGCTAGAGCCTAATTTATAACTCTGATAGAATCATTTTATTAATTATTAACTAATCTTAAAGGATTAATATGAAAATTGCCGTAGTAGGTACAGGCTATGTAGGCCTTTCTAACGCTATGTTGCTAGCACAACACAATGAGGTGGTCGCATTAGATATTGACGAACATAAAATCGCACTTTTAAATGATAAAAAGTCTCCAATTGTTGATACCGAAATTAGTGAATTTTTAACACGTAGTGATTTAAATTTTACAGCGACTACCGACAAAGTAGCAGCCTATAAAAATGCAGACTTTGTAATTATTGCTACACCAACCGATTATGATGTAGAAAACAATTACTTTAATACAAACTCTGTAGAGGCTGTAATTAAAGATGCGATAGCGCATAACCCAAATGCAGTTATGGTTATTAAGTCGACTATACCCGTTGGTTTTACGCAAGGTATTAAAGAGACGTTGGGTATTAGTAATTTAATATTTTCACCGGAGTTTTTACGTGAAGGTAAAGCGCTACACGATAACCTATATCCATCGCGTATTGTTGTTGGTGAGCAAAGTGAGCGCGCGAGTGTATTTGCTAACTTACTTAAGCAAGGCGCTATAAAAGAAGATATTGAAGTACTTTTTACTGACTCAACAGAAGCCGAAGCTATTAAGTTGTTCTCAAACACATATTTAGCAATGCGTGTAGCTTACTTTAATGAGCTTGACAGCTACGCTGAAGCGCATGGCTTAAACTCTAAGCAAATTATACAGGGCGTTAGCTTAGACCCTCGTATTGGTGATCATTACAATAATCCATCGTTTGGATATGGCGGTTACTGCTTACCAAAAGATACTAAGCAATTACGTGCAAATTATGCAAATGTACCAAACAACATTATTGGTGCGATTGTTGATGCTAATACGACACGTAAAGACTTTATTGCGGACTCAATAATTAAGCGTAGCCCTAAAGTGGTTGGTGTATATCGTTTAGTAATGAAAACAGGGTCTGATAACTTTAGAGCTTCTGCTATTCAAGGCATTATGAAGCGCATTAAAGCTAAAGGTATTGAGGTAGTAGTTTACGAACCAGTACTTGAAGAAAATGAGTTCTATCACTCTCGCGTAATTAAAGACTTAAATGAATTTAAGCAAATATCTGACGTTGTTGTATCTAACCGTATGGTTGAAGAGCTCAGTGATATTGCAGACAAAGTTTATACACGCGATTTGTTTGGTAGCGATTAATAAACAAAGTTTAAAGACTAAAAGTTAAAGGTTACAGGTTAAAGGTTAAAGACTAAGTCAAAAACTAAGGTAAATTTATATTAGGGGGCGTTGTGCAGTTTGAGGACTTATATGTATGGCAACGCTCTGCCGATTTAGCTTGTGAAGTTTTTATTTACTTTAAGGCAAGTAAGCAATTTGGTTTAAAAGATCAAATTACACGATCTGCATTATCAATTTCATCAAATATTGCAGAGGGTTATGAGAGAAAGACAGCTAAAGATTACTGCCGTTTTCTCTCTTACTCTAAAGGTAGCTGTGGTGAGCTTCGTTCACAAATATATATTGCCTTAAAAATTGGTGAAGTTGATACAAAAACAGCAGAAACCTGGATAGAAGAGTCAAGGCAGTTATCAAAAATGATATCTGCTTTAATGAAAACTATTGAAACTTGGGATTAGGCTTTTAGTCTTTAACTTTCAACTTTCAACTTTCAACTTTCAACTTTCAACTTTCAACTTTCAACTTTCAACTTT
>OJDO01000022.1_pt1 | contig 57650 bp, 46 predicted proteins | sample 1592801 | NCBI WGS metagenome assembly OJDO01 (sample SAMN05416793, study PRJEB24817) | seawater metagenome | isolation source: Sea water | place: Canada:Atlantic | collected 2013-11 | reverse complement strand
TTTTTACCTTCTCATTTTCTTCTCTTTCACTTCTCCTTGTGAGTAATATTTTTAAATGCAATTATTCACAAAGAGGTTTAGAGACGCTGCGTTTTTAGAGTAAGTGATTGTATAAAAATAGTATTCAACTACGAGCAAACATTGGTTTTTACCTTCTCATTTTCTTCTCTTTCACTTCTCCTTGTGAGCAATATTTTTAAATGCTGTTATTCACAAAGAGGTTTAGAGGCGCTGCGTTTTTAACGTGAGCAAGCTTTACATATCCAACACATCTATTTTTCTCCCGTGGCGATGGGTAATGAATCACTTGCACCCCACTCACTCCACGAGCCATCATAAACGCTTAAATTACTGTAACCACATTCGGTAGCAAATAACGCTAAAACACACGCTGTAATACCTGAGCCACAGCTAAACTGTAACTGCTGCACATCATCAACCACGTCAATAAATATTGCTTTAATTTCGGCAAGTGGTTTGGCTTCACCTTTATTAAGTAAATCCATAAAAGGCAACGAGCGACTATTTGGGATATGCCCGCTACGCATGCCTTTTCGGGGTTCACTTTCTTCGCCTGTAAAACGCTTATAAGCACGTGCATCTAGCAATACAGTGCTGGGCTCATCAATTGCGTCAACCACTTGTTGGCTATTGATAAAATACTCAGAATTATAGCTTGCCGTAAAATCACCTTTACCTAACGATTTACTATAACCTTGCTGTGTGGCGTAACCACTCTCTAACCACTTTTTAAGGCCACCACTGAGTACTTTTACGTTGTGATGCCCCATAGCTTTAAACATCCACCACGCCCTTGCTGCGCTAAATAAACCGCCATCTTCGTATACAACTATGAACGAATCGTTATTTACGCCTGCATTTTGCATAACATGAGTAAATTGCTGCTCGCTGCATACCGTACTTGGTAAGGGGTTAGATCTATCGGCCAACTCATTTTTTATGTCAAAACGTTTAGCGTTGGGCAGCATTGCTTGTGGCGAATAAGTACCCAAAACACCTGGGCGCAGCATACCTGCATCAAATATCACTAATGCAGGATTATTAATTTGCTCGTGTAATTGCTGACAGCTAATTAGGTTTTTCACTACGATTCCTTATCACCATGATATTTAGCAAACTCATCATTACCCGTAAAACGCGCTTCAATCGCTTTAATGTGTTTATCTTCAGTGTGTTTCCAAACGCCAGGAATACAATATACATGTTCAATAAAGCTAAAAAACTTATCCTTTAATAATGTATTTGGTTGCCAGCCCTGCATTACTTCGTTCAGATTTGCTGCAAGCTGCTCTGCAGTGCTCGCATGCTTTACCAAACCCTCAATGTTGTAACAGGCTTGTCCAAGAGTTAAAACTCGTTTATTTAGCAGTAATGCTTCTAAGCCGACCGTTGAATTAATCGTTAATACGGCTTCTGCGCACTTAATCAAATCACTCGTTTGATTTCCATTAGCAAAAATTGCAATCGGATCTTTTTCATAAAGATGAGCGTAATGTTTATGCCACGACGGATGCTCTTTAAAAACCACTTTTAAACTTGGATCATTTAAGCTTTTGACGGCTTTAATCACCTCGTCGTAAAACATGTCCATAGAGTTTATCCACGGAGAAAAGCTAGCTAATTGAGTATCGTGAGGTACTTGAAAAGGCGCAAATATATAGCGTTCTGGCACATCGGCGCACTCAAATTCACAGCGCTTTTTATGATCAGCTCTTGGAATTAAATCCGGCGCAGAAAAGTTTAACTTATTTTGTGGGTCAAAATTTAGGTAAAAAGAAGGGTCACGGCTTAACGACGCATTATAGTTAATACCATTAGGGTCTAAACTGCTTGTACCGGGTAGTAAACCATTTTCATAATAAAACTGCTTTACACCTAATGCTTTTGCAGCCATAGCAACGGTTGTATTTGGAAGTTTATTGCCGTTCCAAATGACAATGTATTCAGGATTAGTCTCGGTTAATAAGGCTAAATACTTGGCGTATCGTAATCGTTCAAATAAAACTAAACCAGCACTATAAACAGCAGCAATAATAGGACTATTCCAGATAGCATTACGTGCTCTTTTACGTTTTAGTTGAGAGTTGACTACACCAGTAAAATTAACTTGGAACGCATCTTTTAAATATTTCACAGCAGAAAGTTTAGGCGCTCCCATGATGTGTAATTGGCAATTCATCGACAATTTTTTGATTATTTTTTTATAGTATTTTGCGTGTACATTTTTGCGAGAGATAAATAGGTAAGCCATACAAGCTATATTTGCCAATTGTTGTTTTTATGAAATAATTCTATGTGGACAATGCAATCAAAGCAAGGTTCCCTTTACTTAATAATTACTTTGAAAGCTTTATAGTTACATTTTTATAATTTCATCACGAAGTGGCGCCATTCTAGAAAGAATATCGTTTTGTAAGCTATGGCTAACATCTTGCTCATTCATTGCATTTATAAGCAAATCAACAACATGATTAAAATCTTTCTCTGTAATATGCATACCAGTATGAATTGCCACCATAGAGTCGCCATCGTATATACACGGGCCTTCTACTAACATACACATATGAGTAATAAACCCTTGGCGAAAGTACGCTATATTGCTGTGTTCAAAGTAATGAATTATCTGCTCGTCATTACCTATTTGATAGATAAAGCTATCAACAATTCTGCCTATCCCCGCTTTACCATCGAGCTTTTGATAAAGCGATAATTGTGTTGAGCTAGCACAACTACAAAGCAATCCTACGCATACTATAAAAATACCAACGCTTTTCATTACCAATACCCTGTTACCGATAAATACCAACCTGTTTGATCGTCAGCTCCTGCAATGCTTCCTAAATCAAGGTAAGCCGCTGTCACACTTACGTGCTTATTAGGCATCCATGCTACAAATAAGTCTTTCCAATCTTGTTCGCCTAAGTTTAAGTTATTTGATTTTTGACGATACTCAACACCTACGGCGACTTCACGACTAAAAAATAGTGCTGTGCTGCCTTCAAATAGCACTTTACCACTACCATTTTCTCCACCGTAGCCAAGCAAACCAAGTTGATTAGCTTCGCTGTATCGTGTGGTTACGTTCCAAAACCAGTTATAGCCAGCAATAGCCCCTAAATGTAATTTACTAGCAGCGAGGTAGTAGTCAGTGCCGCTGGTATCTTCTGCACCTACAAGTGTTGCAATACTGCCATCATCCAATGATTTATGCTGAATTCCTAAGCTAAGCTGTGGCCAATCACTGTAAACAATATCGCCGTACAAACGTATTTTAGCACCTGTAATTGATTGCTCTATTTCAGCATCAAGTGCTGGTACATCAAAGCGCTGTTGGGCATAACTAAGTTCAACACGATTAAATAAATTAAGTTGTGCACCACATACGTCAAGTGTGTAGTCGGTTACATCTGCGCGGCTACAAAAGCCATTTACCGAAAATTCATCATCACTTGCGTACCCTGCAAGTTGTGCCCACGGTACAATCCCCCCGCCGCCACTGCCTTCAATTTGAGAAACTCCCGGCGTAGCTAGCAGTTTTCCATTACTTGCAATGCTCGGCACACTAACTATTAAAAACAAACTTGCTAATAAGTATTTAATTTTTTGCATAGTATTCCTCCAGCCATTCTTCTAATAGTTCTGCTTTTAAAGGCCTACTTAAGTAATAGCCTTGTGCATGGTCACACTGCATACCTCTAAGTAAATTTAATGAGCCAAGTGTTTCAACCCCCTCAGCTACAACCGAGAAACCTAGCTGATGCCCCAACGTAATTGATGATTGCACTATAAATTGATCTTTTTGCGATTCATCAAGTTTTAGGATAAAGCACTTATCTAGCTTAAGCTCATCAATAGGCAGCATTTTTAATCTACCAAGTGATGTTTGCCCTACACCATAATCATCTAATGATATTTTAACGCCAATTGCCTTTAGGTTTTCGAGCGCTTTAATACCTTTTTCTTCGTTTTCGATCATATCGCGCTCAGTAAGCTCAATAGTGATCAGCTTAGAATCTACTTTGTACTTTTTAAGCGTACGAACTAATGCTGCATGAAAGCCCTGAAATGCTATGTCTTGCGCAGATACATTTATTGCAGCCTGTAAGTTTATATTTTTAGACTGCCAATCAGCTACTTGTGCTACAACCGTATTAACAACCCACCCAGTAAGTTCAACAATAAGACCCGACTGCTCAGCTAAGTCAATAAACAGTTCAGGATTGACCCAGCTACCATCTTTTCGCTGCCAGCGAATAAGCGACTCAACTTTATCTATTCTTTGCGATTTCAAATGTAATTTTGGCTGATAAGTCATAAACAATTGACCATCGTCATCACTAATAGCCTGCTTTAATTCATCAAGCATTATTAAGCGATCTAAGTGCGCTTCGTCTTCGCCATTTTGATAGTAATGTATGCTCTCTTGTGTGTTTGCAGCACTTTCAACTGCAATTAGCACACGGCGCATTAAGTCATCACTTGCAATACCTTGTGTAGGATACTGCACAATGCCTGCACTAAAGCGTAAATTAATTTTTAGTTTTTGAATGGTGTAGCACGCTTGTAATTGTGCCATTAAGCCGACAATACCGCTTTTGTGTTCGCGCGCTGCCGCAGTCGGAAACACAGTTAAAAACTCATCGCCGCCAATACGGGCATGAAAGCCCCCTAACTCATCCGAAAACTCACTTATTCTGCAAGCAACAGCCTTTAGGCAGTCATCACCAATGCGCGGACCGAGCTTATCGTTTATATGGCGAAGACCTTTGATGTCTATTGCAACGAGCGTGTACTCGGCTGATGAATCTAACTCATCATCAAGCACCTCAAGCATGGCTGAGCGGTTATAGAAGCCTGTTAGGGAATCGTGTCTGGCTTGAAAGCTAATTTGTTGCTCGCGCTGATTAATATCATTACCCATGCTATCAAACGCTGCGACTAGCGTGTCTATTTCGGTACTTTGCCTTCGCCCTTTAAATTCAAATGCATAATTCCCTTGCGCAAATTGCCTTGCTATTACAGCTAGTTGAGTAAGTGGCGTAGTTAAATTATTTGCAAATATGCTGCTTGTAATAACACCTACAAACATAGTTAAAATAGCTAAAATAATAAGTGTAAAAAGAAGTTTTTCAAAGTCACTATAACTTTGTGTTAAATCGGCACTCAGTAAAATAATTATGGGATGGGTCAACAACGATGGTAAATCTATATCTCGGTTACGATACACTAAATACTCACCAAAAAACCGCGATGTGGTTACGGTACTAAAATAGCTAACAGGTTCAAATTGCTCAGGGCGGTTAGCTAATGAGCTAATAACAATATCGTCAGCGCTGCCTATAAAGCTTACATCCATGCCTGTTAAGCTTTTTAGTTCATGGGCTACATTGTCATCAATTTTAAAGCCCACCAAGCTATAGGCTACTGTACGTGGCGCTTTTACAGGTAATAAAATAATTTGATACAGTTCGTTATTAAGCACCACAAAGCTAGACTCTTCTGGCGCACTTAAAAGCTCTTCCATCAAGGGCTTTAAGTTGTGTGCAAAAACGTCTTCGTCAGTATTAGCGGAAATTAGCTTACCCGATAAATCAAGTAACAACATTAATTCGGCATCAATACGCTGACTGTGATTAAACAACACGCTGCTGATTGTACCTGCATCTCGCGTTGCTACAGCTTGCTTAAAACCAAAATCGGAGGTGAGTACTTTTGCAGCGGTTAACAGTAGGCTTTCTTTTGACTTTAAATATTGCTTATAAACATTTTGCGCTACGGTAATATCTTGATTTACTTTTTCTTCTTGAAATTTACTCGTAGACCACCAAAAACTAAACAAGCTGACCATAGTGGTTAATAACACTAAGCCAACACATAAAATGGTTATGCGATTTCGTAAACTATTAGTCATTACCAGCCTTAAACTTACTACCAAAGGTATTTCTAGGTACTGGAGTTGATGTGTTTACTGTTATCTGTAACTGTTTTTGAGAATTAATTGTTATCATTTTTTTATTCTCCAATGGTGCTGTTTGTAATGGATGCCACACACTCACTTGTGCAGGCAGTGTATTAATAGGCAAATTTACATAGCCTTTTTTATCTGTTTTATATACGAATTCGCTGTTAGCTACATAAATATAGCCAACCATAGAGTCATGTATATTACACCCCAAAACAACAACTCCTTGTTGCTCAAACGTAATGGGCTCTTTTGGTTGGCCTGAATATAATCTTAGTTGAAAAGGCTTAGCTTGTGAAAAAGAATAAACATGATGGCGAATATTATCGCTGTTAGGAAAGTTAACTTTTTGACCCTGTTGTACAACTAATAATTCGGGTAAAAACTGCTTATGGACTTGATCCATTATAGCAATGGGCAAATTTGATGGTGTGGCTTGTTTACCAGCAATATTAAGCTCAACCACTGCACCTGATAACTTTTGGCCGTGTTGATCTTCTATTACTAATTCAATATTTGCACTTAAAGCAAACTGACTAAAAAACAAACCTATAGCTAAAAAGTAATGACTTTTAGCAAACTTTTGCAATGCCCGTTCAAACATAACAATACCTAAACATTAATGTTAGGTTAAGTTAATTAGAGACGAGCACTAATTGCAAGAATTATAGCCCAGTAACTAAAAATAAAGATTTAGTTACTGGCTTTATTAGCACTTAAGTACTGTTATTTAACAATTAATCCGTAATCATTATCTAAAATAGTAATAACTTCTTGACGAGGATCTTCAGGGATCACAATATCTCGGCCAACAATTTTACTCGCTATGCCAACATAGGTATTTGACACTTCAAGCATTACTGATTCTGGTAAAATATAATCTTTAGCTAACTGCTCACGCTCACTCATGCGATCTTTATTTAATAATACGTCGCTCTCTGGCACGTTATTAATCAGTAATTGACGAAAGCCTTCTTTAGAATTTTCAACAATTTTACCGCCTTTGTAAGCTGCTTCATCCCAAATACGTGACGAATCAGGCGTGCCTACTTCATCAATATATATAAGCTGTTGCGCGCCATTTAAATCCTCTACATAACCAAACTCAAATTTAGTATCTACAAAAATTTGGTCAAGCTTAGCTAGTTCATCACTAATTAATTTAAAACCTTCAACTAACAGTTTTTCGTATTTGGTTACATCATCTGCCGATTTAAAGTTAAATACATCTAAGTTATTAGTAATGTTAGCGCGAGTAATATTTACATCATCAACTGGCGGAATATCAGCAACGCCCTCAATAATACCTTTTGTTGACGGCGTAATTAAAACGTCATCAAGCTTTTGGTTCGCTTTTAAACCCTCTGGTAATTCAATACCACAAAAGTTACGTATGCCTTTAGCGTAATCGCGCCACATGCTACCCGTAATATATTGGCGAGCAATTGCCTCTACCTTTACTGTACTGGCTTTACGTACAATCCACACATACGGATGCGGAATATCTACAATATGATTGCCCGCAAGACCCGCTTTATCAAATAACTTAAACCAATGGGCTGCCACTGAGTTTAGCGCTATACCTTTACCTGGTACGCCATTTAAACCGTTTTCGCCTTGCCAAATGCAATCAAATGCAGAAATTCGGTCTGAAATAACCATAATAGCAAGCTCAGTACCAGTCGGTACTTGATAGCCTTTATCTTTAATTAATCGAGCGCTGTCTTCATCAGTCAACCAATAAACTGAACGAACTTTACCGCTGTGTACTTCACCTTTGGTACGAATGGGTAAATCATCGTTTACGTCTAAAACTTTATAGCTAGTCATGCTATCTCCGGGGTTAGGGATGCTCTTTGAGCAAAGTATGGTATGAGGTTATATGGGCTGTATAATAATCTAGCCAACCTCAAAGCTCAATCGGATGCTTAAAACAAATAAAGGCATATATTTATAAGCGAGTCGCAATGGGGTAAACTTAATGTGCTAACCAGCCTGAGGAGATAGCTTGAACTACTTAACTGCCACTAAAAATAAAAAATACTTAATGTATATTTCTCAGAATTATTCATACGCTATCTTGAGACCTTTGCAGGCGCAAATATTGGCACATGGTGGTGAAGTACGCTGGTTTTTAGCGGGTAGCGAAGTAAACCCTGATTTTTTAACCACAGACGAGCCACGTTTACATACCATAAAAGATGTAAAAAGCTGGGCTCCAAACATTACATTTATACCGGGTAATATAGTACCTAGCTTTATTCCAGGTAAAAAAGTAGCTGTATTTCATGGTTTTAATTCTGAAAAGCGCAGCTCTGAAGGTAATCGTGGTCATTTTACTATTCGTGGTTGTTACGATTTATATTGTACGCAAGGCCCAAATACAACAACCCGATTTAAAGAGCTAGCTAAGCAGCATGGTTTCTTTAAAGTAACTGAAACTGGCTGGCCAACACTCGATCCACTTTTTAGTAATACTTCAAATAATCCTTATGTAAGCGACGACCCTCGCCCTACTTTACTTATATGCTCTACTTTCTCACGAAAGCTATCACTTGCTCCTAAATTATATGAGCAAATAAAACATTTTAGTGAACAAGGTAAGTGGCGTATTTTGATGCAGTTTCATCCTAAAATGCCTGCCGAATGGGTTAATAAATATAAAGCGCTGAGTAACGAAAATCTAACATTTATTGAAACCGATAACGTTTTGCCGTTACTGAAAGCTGCTGATGTTATGCTGTGCGATACATCGTCAGTTCTTTTAATGTTTTTACTACTACGTAAACCGGTAGTCACGTTTTGTAATCAAAAACCACTTCCTCATTTACTTGATATTACCGACGCAGATGAAGTAGAAGCAGCTATTGAACACGCGCTTACTAAACCTAGTGATTTAATGCAAAATATTGAAAGCTATTGCCAGGAACTTCATCCGTATACTGATGGCCAATCTAGCCAACGCGTATTAAATGCAGCTAATGAATTTTTACAAAGTAACGAAAAACTAAAACCCAAGCCATTAAATATAATAAGACAGCTAAAAATGCGTAAAGATCTAAACTACTGGGGTTGGTAATCGGATAATGATAAACCTGAAAAACGTAACTTTTAAGTGGCATAAAAGCGATAGCTCACCCGCGCTCAACATAAAAGAGTTAGTTATAGAAAAAGGTGAGCATATTTTTTTACACGGTCCTAGTGGCTCAGGTAAATCGACCTTATTAGCGATTCTTGCTGGCATTAATACAGCCACCAGCGGTGAGGTATCAATTTTAAACCAAAACCTAACTAAATTAAGCAATACCACCCGTGATGTTTTTAGAGCGGATCACATTGGTTACATTTTTCAAAACTTTAACCTGCTTCCTTATTTAACTCCTATTGAAAATATAACGCTTGGGTGTGAGTTTTCAAAAAACCGAAAACAAAAAATATTAAAGCAATCATCAAATAAAAACTCTGCCTTACAAAAAGAAGCGATACGGTTATTAAATGCTTTAGGCCTTACTGCCCAGTATCACCATAAAGATGTAGCGACACTGAGTATTGGACAGCAACAGCGCGTTGCTGCCGCTCGCGCATTTATAGGCAGCCCTGAACTAATAATTGCCGATGAGCCCACATCAGCACTCGATACAAATAACCGTGAAAGCTTTATAAACCTACTGTTTGAACAAGCAAAGTTATCTAATAGTACGTTGGTATTTGTGAGCCACGATGAAACATTAAAGCCTTTATTTAACCGCTCCATTGACCTTATAAATTTGCAGGGGCAGGTATGATCATCGCTAAACTTGCTTACAAAAGCTTATTAAATCGCCGCGCAAGTGTACTGCTTACATTATTTACTATCGCAATTAGTGTAATGCTACTTTTGAGTATTGAACGCGTACGAATTGATGCTAAAAGTAGTTTTAGTAATACTATTTCGGGCACTGATTTAATTGTTGGTGCGCGTACCGGCGATATACAGTTGCTGCTTTCGTCAGTATTTAGAATTGGCCATACTAATAACGGCGTAAGTTGGAAAAGTTATCAATACATAACAAGTCAGCGAGGCGTAAAATGGAGCATACCTATAAGCCTAGGCGACAGCCATAAAGGCCAAGCGGTACTAGGCACAACACTTGATTACTTTAGCCATTATCGCTTTGCAAAAAAACAAAACCTAACCTTTAATAAAGGCCACCCTTTTGCCGCAATTAACGAAGTAGTGCTAGGTAGCGAAGTTGCAAATAAACTAGGTTATAAACTTAACGACTCTATTGTTATATCGCACGGCATGGGGAACACCAGTTTTCATCATCATGACGATAACCCATTTAAAGTCGTCGGTATTTTAAACCCAACAGGCACGCCAGTTGATAAAACGCTGCACATTCCTTTGGCTGCAATCGATTTAATTCACGGCGGTAAAGCGAGCCATGAGCATGAGCATGAGCATGAGCATGAGCATGACGAACATAACAACCTAGTTGGTCACCCAAAGCAAATTACAGCATTTTTAATGGGATTTAATTCGCCTTTGTACACATTACAAATTAGGCGCAATATAAATCAATATAAGCAAGAAGCTTTACTTGGCATTATGCCAACCGTAACACTTAAAGAGTTATGGGAAATGCTCGCCATAGTAGAAAAAATACTATTGCTATTCTCAGCTGTTGTCGTGTTAGTAAGCTTACTTGGTATGTTAACAACATTGCTTGCAAATCTGAGCCAGCGACGTCGCGAACTTGCTATATTGCGCTCAGTAGGCGCTCGCCCTTGGCATTTATTTACACTTATAAGTATTGAATCATTACTGACAACTTTACTTGGTTGCCTAGTGGGTAGTGCGCTTTACTATTTAGTTATTTTTTCAGCCAGCGGTTACTTACAAAGCCATGCCGGTATAAGCGTAAATATCACAATGCTCTCTTACTATGAACTGGGCTTAATCGGGGTTATTATGGCCGCAGGTTTTGTTATTGGCTTAATACCCGCTACTCGCGCTTATTTTTATTCACTCAGCGATGGCATGAGTATAAAAGCATAATTTTTAGGTATTTTATGACATTTTTTAAAACAGCTTTTCAATACATTGCTGCTATTAGCTTATTATTTATAAGCGTAGCGAGCTATGCCAATCCACCAAAAGAAATTTTTTGGGAAGACTTAATTCCCAAAGGTCATATGCAAATAGACACTCAAGCACAAGCTAATCACGAAGGCAGCGATCAAAACTGGGTGCAACCCGATTTAGATGCTCCAGTGGTAAAAGCGCTTGATGGTCAATCGGTAAGTTTGCCAGGTTTTGTTGTGCCACTTGAGGGCGATAGCGAAGTCATTACTGAGTTTTTACTCGTGCCTTATTTTGGCGCCTGTATACACGTACCACCACCACCGCCAAATCAAATAGTCCATGTAACAATTAAAGGTGGTGTGCCTATAGATAGTCTGTACGACGCAATCGTTGTAACCGGAATAATAAGCACAGAAACATGGTCGGGCGAAATCGCGCAGGTAGGATATAAAATGAAGGCAGTCGGTGTAGCACCGTTCGAGCTTTAAAATAAAGGTCCCGCTTTTAAAGCTGGCCCTTAAATATCATTAAATTTAGAGTCGGTAAAATTAAAATAACTACTTTTGGCAATTTGAGCAAAAAATAGTACTGCGCTGCCCCAATCTAATCTCTTCTAATTTGTTTTCGCACGTCATACATGGCTTGCCTTTGCGCCCATATACTAATAACTCTTGAGCAAAATACCCAGGCTTACCATCACTTTGTGCAAAGTCTTTAAGCGTTGTACCACCTTGTGTAATAGCCGCTGCAAGTGTGTCTTTTATAATAGGGATAAGTGCTTGATAGCGTTTGAGCGATACTTTTCCGGCTTCTCGCTTTGGATGTATACCCGCTTTAAATAATGATTCATTCGCGTAAATATTACCAACACCAACAACCACTGCGTTATCCATAATAAACTGCTTTACCGGTACTTTTTTATTGCGCGATTGTTCGTACACGCGTTTAGCAAAAAAATCATCTGTAAGCGGCTCAGGACCTAGCTTAGAGAGTAGCTTATGCACTTCACCGGGCTCTTGCCATAAGCAACAACCAAAACGACGAGGATCGTTTAAGCGCAGCGCTTTACCGTTGCCAAAAATAAACTCTACATGGTCATGCTTTTTAAGCGGCTCACTTTTATCTACTACACGCAAATTACCTGACATACCCAAATGTAAAATAGTGCTCCCAAGCTCACAATGTAAAAGTAAATATTTAGCTCGTCGTTCAATACTAGTAACAATTAGCCCTTCAAGTTGATACACGTCATCGGGCACAGGCCAGCGCATACTGGCATTGTAAATATTTACCTTTGTAACAACTTGGTTTTGTACGTGGGGAGTGATGCCCATTCGGCTCACTTCTACCTCTGGTAATTCAGGCATTAATTAGACTCACTTTGTGAAAAATCAAAACTAGGGAATAACTGCTGAGCAGTTTTTAAATCGAGTGCGAGTATTCGCTGGCTTCTCTTTTCGAGTAAATAATATTGTCCATCGCCTTTATAGAGCAAATAAACCCACGGCATACTTTCGCCAGCTAACTCAAATGTAGCAACGTATAAAGGTGCATTTGGATTAAAAACAACAGACTCATTAACCCCCATTAGCGCCGCGCTTTGCCATTGGTTAACTAAATCACTAAGCTGCTGCTCAGACGCTTTCCACACGAGCGGTATATCTTTTTGTAGTGGTGTTGTACGCCAACTTGTTCCTATTCGCTCAATTTTTTGATCAACAAATTGCAGTGTAAGTACAAAACTTTGCTGGGGGAGTACAGCTTGTAACGCTGGTTTATCCTCCCCTCCTAAAAATTGCTTATGCCAGCCATTTAAAAAGAAGATCATAATCAACATCGAAAATATTATAACGTTGTTCCAACCTTTACGGCCCAGTCGCATATAAATACACCTAGTAAATTCAAGATTTTAAAGTGTAACTAAAACTTAATTGCGCTGTCTATATGTTAAAGGCCGCAGACTTTGTTAGAATATCGACAAATTTAAAGGAGTTCCGTCAATGTCTATGTATGTAGTGGGCCATAAAATCCCAGATTCAGATTCTATTTGTGGTGCAATTGCACTGGCTTATTTAAAAAACCAAATTGATGAGCCAGCAATTCCAACTCGTCTTGGTGAAGTTTCACCTGAAACTCAATTTATCCTTGATAGATTTGGTTTTGAAGCACCAGAGCTTAAGTTAAGCTACGCTGGTGAAGATGTGTATATTGTAGATCACACAGAAAAAACACAAGCGCCTGATGATATCGACCAAGCTCGCGTTGTTGGTGTGGTAGATCACCATAAATTAGGTGACTTAACATCATCGACTCCGCTTGAATGTTGGATTCGTCCTGTTGGTTGTTCAAACACTATTATTAAAATGATGTATGACTTCTACAACGTAGAAATCCCTAAAGACATCGCTGGTATCATGATGTGTGCAATTTTAAGCGACACAGTTATATTTAAATCGCCAACATGTACCACAGCCGATATTAAATGTGTTGAAGCGCTAGCTGAAATTGCAGGCATCGAAGACTTTAAAGAACTTGGTATGGATATGTTCCGCGTTAAATCTGCGGTAGAAGACACACCAGCACGTGATTTAGTAATGCGTGACTTTAAAGATTTCAACATGAACGGTAACCTAGTAGGCATTGGCCAGCTAGAAGTAATCGACCTTGCTGTTTTTGACGATATTAAAGCAGACCTTGCAGCCGATATTGCTAAGCTAAAAGTTGAGGGCAATCGCCACTCTGTATTTTTACTGCTTACCGATATAATGAAAGAAGGCTCAGAAATGCTAATTGTATCTGACGATGCAAACTTAGTTGAGCAGGCTTACGGTGTAAAACCAGAGAATGATAAAGTATGGTTAGATGGTGTACTGAGCCGTAAAAAGCAAGTAGTACCACCACTACAAGATGCATTCACAAAAATCTAATGATACCAATTTTATTAAAAACATGATTATTTTATCGCATTAAATAAATCACTAATTTAATGCTATTGGTATAACGTTTTTTGATTTAAAAGCCTTGTTGGTTATGCCAACGAGGTTTTTTTATGTCAATTCGCTAATCATAGTTTAAAAACAAAAAACCCAGCCTAAGCTGGGTTTTTAAATTCTAAAAGAAGAACTAAAATTACTTAATTTTAGCTTCTTTAAAAAGAACATGTTTACGAATCTTTGGATCAAACTTTTTGATTTCCATCTTCTCAGGCATGTTACGTTTGTTTTTGTCAGTAGTGTAGAAAAAACCAGTACCGGCAGTTGAAACTAAACGGATTTTATCGCGCATGATTCAGATCCTTAAACTTTAACGCCGCGAGCACGGATTTCTGTAAGAACCGTGTCGATGCCTTTTTTATCGATAATACGCATACCTTTAGTAGTAGTGCGTAATGTTACAAAACGTTTTTCACTTTCAACCCAAAAACGGTGTGTTTGTAGGTTAGGTAGGAAACGACGTCTAGTCGCGTTTCTCGCGTGTGAACGGTGATTACCAACCGCTGGACGCTTACCTGTAACTTGACATACTTTAGACATGTCTATATATCTCCAATAACTTCGCTCGAGCTTAATTTAATCTAAGGCCGTGTATTTCCGCCCTAGAGATAAATCGAAGGGCGCTCTTTATACAGCTTTTACAGGCAAAGATCAAACACTGATCTATCCAATCAGCTCATATATGTAAATTTGATAGCGGCTAATTATAAAGATCGAATGCCCTTAGGGAAAGTAAAAACTGCATTTAAATTAAACTAATTTGCCAAAACACGTTAAACAGCTCATTTTTAACACACTTATGTGTCTAACAAAGCTAAATCAGGCCTCGCTCGGCAAACGAAACACAGGTTTCTCCACCAACAATGATGTGATCGAGCACACTTATGTCGACCAATTGCAGTGCTTGCTGCAATTTATTCGTAATAAGTTTGTCTGCTTGGCTCGGTTCTGCAATACCACTTGGGTGATTATGCGCAAAAATAACAGCGGCTGCATTATTTTTAAGGGCAGCCTTTACCACTTCACGCGGATACACACTGGCAGAATTAATTGTGCCATAAAAAAGTATTTCGTCTTTTACTAATCTATTTTGGCTATCTAGGTATAACACCATAAATACTTCTTGTTGCAAGCCTCGCATTTGAATTGTTAGATAGTCATAAACTGAGTTTGGCGAATTAAACACTGCATCTCGTTGGCAACGCTCCTGCATATAACGTTGGCTTAGCTCTAATACAGCTTGTAGCTGCACATACTTAGCGGTCCCTAACCCCTTTTGAGAGCAAAACTCCTCAATACTGGCATTAAACAAATTATGTAGGGTTTTATTTTCATTTAGTAGGTGCTGAGCCAACTCAATTACATTCATTCCTGGTAACCCTGTTCGTAAAAATATGGCAAGGAGCTCAGCATCAGTAAGTGCTTTAGCTCCTTTCGCGATGAGTTTTTCACGAGGTCGAAGTGAGTTTGGAAGTGAAGTAAGTTGCATTGTTCATCCTTGAGAGGCGAAAGTGTCTTATAAATGTAATGCAAATTTAAAATTTAGCCTGTTATTTCGAATTAAAAAACTTCGCTGTACGGGTAAAGATTTGTTATTTTAAGCCCAATATTTAATAAAAACTGATGAACATTCATGACTAACTTAACAAACAAAAAAATTGTACTAGGTATTACCGGCGGTATTGCAGCTTATAAATGCGCAGAACTCGTTAGGCGATTAAAAGACGCTGGTTGTGAAGTAAAAGTAGTTATGACTGAATCAGCTAAACACTTTATTACACCACTGACCATGCAAGCCGTTAGTGGAGAAACAGTCTCTGACTCATTGCTAGACCCTTCTGCTGAAGCTTCAATGGGGCATATTGAATTTGCAAAATGGGCTGACTTAATTTTAGTTGCCCCAGCTACCTGCAATATTATTGCAAAAATGGCAGCAGGCATTGCTGACGACCTACTAACGACGTTACTGCTAGCAACGCCTGCAAAAGTAGCTGTAGCACCAGCCATGAACCAGCAAATGTATGCACACGCAGCTACACAAGCAAATTTAGCCACATTAAAAGCACGTAACGTACTTCTTTGGGGCCCAGGTAAAGGTGAGCAAGCCTGTGGCGATGTAGGCGCTGGGCGCATGCTAGAGCCACATGAGCTAGTTGCGCTATGTACAGCAAAAGAGCAACCGCAATTACTTACAGGAAAAACAATTACAATAACGGCAGGCCCAACGCGAGAACCTCTCGATCCGGTACGTTTTATATCAAATCACAGCTCTGGAAAAATGGGTTATGCACTGGCAGAAGCCGCTTTGCAATTCGGTGCTAAGGTTAATTTAATTTCGGGTCCTGTCACTATAAAAGCCCCTACTGGCGTAAACCTTATTAATATAGAAAGCGCTGAGGAGCTATTAACTGAGTCACTTACCTATGCACCACAATCTGATGCTTTTATAGGTTGCGCTGCTGTTGCGGATTATCGAGCTGCAAACATTGCGACTCAAAAAATGAAAAAGCAAGGCGACGAGCTCACCCTTACTTTAACTAAAAACCCTGACGTAATTGCAGCTATTGCAAACCTTACACAAAACCGCCCTTATACGGTTGGATTTGCCGCCGAAACTCAAAATGTAGAAAGCTATGCTAAAGGTAAACTACAAAATAAAAATCTAGATATGATTTGCGCTAATGACGTATCAAAAAGTGGCTTAGGGTTTAATTCCGATCATAATGCTTTAACACTGTACTGGCACAATGAACAACTAGAATTACCAACAACAAGTAAAATAGAAATAGCTCGCAAGGTGATCGAACAGCTGGCTAAACATCTATAAAAAGGCTGGAAACAAACTGAATAAAACATTAACATACGCCAATCATTTGAACAAAAAATGACTAGGGTTCTTAACTGCGCCACTAAGAATAACTAATAAAAAGGAATGTTCATGCCTGCGACAAAAAGAAGTAATCGCAAAGAGCAAATACTGCAAGCACTCGCACAAATGTTAGAAACTAATTTAGGGCAACGCATCACCACAGCAAAACTAGCTGCTGAGGTGGGTGTGTCTGAAGCCGCGCTATACCGTCATTTTCCGAGCAAAGCGCGTATGTTTGAGGGCTTAATTGAGTTTATTGAAGATACCCTTTTATCTCGTATAAATATTATTATTGAAAACGAAAAAGAAAGCCAAACGCGCATTTATAACATTCTATTATTACTTCTAACCTTTGCTGAAAAAAACCCAGGTATTACTCGTATTTTAACGGGCGATGCCCTGCAAGGTGAGCAGGAACGTTTACGTGAACGTGTACAAACCTTGTTTGAAAAACTAGAAACTCAGTTTAAACAAGTGCTTCGTGAGCGCAAACTACGTGAAGGTAAAAACTTTCAAAGTGATGAGCTTACACTTGCAAACTTTTTACTTGCCTACGTTGAAGGCAAAATGAATCAGTTTGTACGTAGCGACTTTAAAGCAAAACCAAGTGTTCAATTTGAAAAACAATGGCTTGAGCTACAAAAAATTTGGCTGTAATGTTTGCTAAATTAATAAATTGAATACTAAAAAACGACCTGCGGGTCGTTTTGTCGTATGTAGCTGCCATTTATCTGATCCGCTCGAATTATGAACCAAACTCGTTACAATGAAACAATGTCATAATACGAGACTCAATAATGAAAAAAAAACTCACCTTATTAAGCACGGCACTCTTTGCCAGCTTAACTAGCATCGGCATACACGCCAAAGAATCGCTACAATTTAAAGACGTATTTAGTTTTAAATCAGCTAAAAGCACACAACTATCTGACAATGGTCAAGTACTCACTTTTAGTGCAACGCCGTATCGTGGAAATGCAACTGGTCAAGTTTACTCACTACAAAGCAATACACTCATCGCAGAAGTAGAACGCGGCACTAAGCCTCATATTAATAAAGCCGCTAACTGGGTCGCTTTTACACAAGTACCTACCTTACTTGAAAAAGAAACAACCAAAAAAAAAGACACACTTAAAGACAATCTGGTACTCGTAAACACACAATCAGGTGCCCAACAAAGCTTTGCTAATGTAAAAGATTACACGTTATCTGATGACGGTATGTGGCTTGCTTATCGTTTAAATAAAAAAGACGATGACGCAAAAGTAGAAGATAAAACCGATAGCACTAAAAACGAAGAAGACAACGCTATCACGCCCGATAAAAAAGATAAGAGCTATGCGCTTGTTATCGTAAATTTATCTGATAAACGCACCCATACAATAGAAAACGTATTTAGCTACGCTATTAACTCAGCTAACAGCCAGCTATTAGTGAGTCAAAGTTACAGCGATGGTAATAACAACCAAATAGCGTTAATTGAGCTCAGTGACTTTAATAGCAGCGTATTAATTGATGAACCGGGCGTAATCGCAAATAAAATAGCGTGGCACCCCACTGACAATATTGCAGCGTTTACATTGGGTAACTATGTAAATGATGACACGCGCCGCCGAAGCTACACTTTACAGCTATATAAAAACGAGAAGCTCTCAACTATAGATTCACCTAATAAAACATGGACTCTAGGTAAAACAGCTTCCCTTAAATGGTCAGAAAATGGCGAGCGCTTATATTTTGAAAACCATCCAAAATTAGCAGCTAAAGTAAAAGCTAAAGAGTATACCGACGAAGCTTCATTGTACGACTTTGATACCATACGTGAGCATAAAGGTCTTAATGTATGGCACAACAACGATGCGCAAATAAAACCACGTGAAGAGCAGCAATGGAACGAAGTTAATAAAAATCGCCATTACAGTGCGGTGTATCACGTTAACTCGCAAAAAGTTGCGCAACTTAGTACACCAAACATGCCAGAGGTTGCACTAAACCCTCAGCGAGATGTGTCTTTACTTGGCTCATCTAACATCCCCTACCTAGAAAAAATAATGTACGGCGGTTTTTTTGCTGATTACTTTGCAGTAAATATAAATACCGGTAAACAAACTCCAATTATAAGTAACTACCCGTTTAGACCGAGCCTTGCCCCTAATGGTGAGTTTGCAGCTTATTTTAGCGATAGCCAAATACAGTTAAAGGATTTAAAAAATAATAAAGTAACACCGCTTACAAAAGCGATTCAGGCAACCTTTGCTGATGATAAACACGACTATCCATCTACTCAACCTGGTTATGGTTTTGCAGGTTGGATGACCGATAGCAGCCAAGTCCTTGCTTATAGTAAATACGATATTTGGGCGTTTGATGTAAAAACTAAGCAAGCTAAACGCCTAACTAATGGTAAGCAAAGCAATACGCAGTACCGTGTTATTAAGCTTGATAAAACCCAAGTGGGCTTTAAAAAAGGCGATACATTACTTGTCTCTGCTATTAACTTACAAACTAAACAAAGCGAAGTTGCAAAGCTCGACTTAACCACTAACACACTAACTAAGGTGCTTAGCGGTAATAAACGCTTTGATATGGTTAAAAAAGCCAAAAAGGCTGACAAGTACTTATTTACCTCGCAAACTTATAGCCAATTTCCTGATTACTACCAAACAGATTTTAGCTTTAGTTCACCAAAACAAGTGACCAACCTAAACCCACAAATTAGTAATTTTGCCTGGGGCGAAAAGCCAGAGCTGATAAGCTATAAAGGTTTTGATGGCGAAGACTTACAAGGCGTACTAATAAAACCTGCGGGATATAAAAAAGGCGATAAAGTGCCTGTGGTTGTGTATTTTTACCGTTACATGAGCCAGCGTATGTTTGATTTTCCAAAAATGGAATTAAACCATCGCCCTAATTTCCCTATGTTTACCTCAAATGGTTATGCGGTATTTTTACCTGATATTCGTTTTGAAATAGGTCACCCGGGTAAATCGTCAACGCAAACCATGATAAACGCCACCCAAAAATTAATAGATTTAGGCATAGCCGACCCAGATAAAATAGGCTTACAAGGTCACTCTTGGGCAGGCTATCAAAGTGCGTTTATGATAACCCAAACAGATATGTTTAAAGCGGTTGTATCTGGCGCGCCAGTATCAAACATGACAAGTGCTTACAGTGGCATACGTTTAAAATCGGGTCTTGCTCGTCAGTTTCAATACGAAACAGGGCAAAGCCGTATAGGTAAAAACTTATTTGAAGCACCAGAGCTGTACATAGAAAACTCACCGGTGTTTTTTGCAGATAAAGTAAATACCCCTATTTTAATTATGTTTGGCGATAAAGACGATGCAGTGCCTTGGCACGAAGGCGTGCAGTACTACTTAGCGCTTCGCCGCGCAGGAAAAGATGCTACATTTTTACAATACGAAGGTGAACCACACCACTTGAAAAAGTTTCCTAATCAGGTCGATTTTTCAGTACGTATGATGCAGTACTTTGATCATTACTTAAAAGGCAAACCAGCTGCAAAGTGGATGACACAAGGCGAGGCATTTATAGAGGAATAGATATAACATTTATTCAGAGCTCTACGTAAGCGATAACGGCGAGCTCTGCGTCAATTAAATCAAGGCGAGGCATATTACATTTAAGTAATCAGTCACTACCTAGTCCTTCATACCTTTGAAAAATGCTGTAATGATCTTTAAACTTTTATAAACACCACCGTATATAAGCGTTTTAATCAAAGTAAAAAACTATAATAAAAGCCTAATATAAGTAATAATCACTAAATTCAGAGGTTAAAGAGTCGTTCATTATGCTAGGTTTTTGGTACAAAGAGTTTCCACAATACCCAAAAGACCATAAGGATTTTTGGCGTACTCGCTTAATAGCCCACTCTTTACTAATAACTACATGTTACTTTTTAGTTTTAACACTCCTCAATCTTTTTTATTTTAAAAGCTATGACATTGCTTTAATTGATGCCTTAGGACTTACGATATCGTTAGGTATTTATACTTGGTTTAATAAAACAGCCAACGTAAATGCAGCAGCGTGGGCTGTTACCCTTATGGTCGTTAGCTTAATAATGATGTTTGTGGTTTCTGTAGGTGGGCATGCGCATTCTTTATTTTGGGCGACGTTAATCTCGCCTTTTAGCTTTTTTTTAGTTGGAAGAAACTGGGGAAGCCTATTTAGTGCAGTCGCTTTCGCTATTTGTGCGTATCTTGTGTATTTACAACAACAGCAAACTGTAACAATTGGCTTAGGCTCTTTATTTAATCTTATAGAAGTAAGCCTTGCTCATATTTTAATTTTTAGGTTTTACGAAAAAACACGGTTTTCGGCATACACTCGATTATCTATCCGTAACTTAGAAATTCAACACTTAGCAGAAACCGATAAGTTAACGGGGCTTTATAACAGGCAAAAATTTGATTTTGAATTATCACAGTTAATTACTAAAAATGACGTTTTTAAAACCCCACATTGCTTACTTATTTGCGATATAGACCACTTCAAAAATATAAACGATACCTACGGGCATTTGGTTGGTGATAACGTGCTAACTGAATTTGCAAAAATATTAAAAAGCCGTATGGGAAATGACGCACTTATTGCGCGATGGGGTGGAGAAGAATTCACTATTATTTTATCCAACACCTCTTTAAATGATAGCGCTAAAAAAGCCGATGACCTGAGAAAGTATATTGCCGAAAACACAGTTACAAATGTAGCATTTACTATAAGTATTGGATTAGCAACGATACAAAAAGACGATACAGTGCTAAAACTACTGGAGCGGGCTGATACAGCGCTATATAAGGCTAAGAATAATGGACGCAATAAAGTATGTGTTAGCGATAACGATTCAACCGTTATCGCTCAATCAACTTACTTAAATGGGTTTATAGCCTAAACTTATGTGCAGCGACAATAAAGTTTGCCCGTAAGAGAAAAAATGACAATAAAGTTTGCCCGTAGCACTTTATGGTTTAATAGACTTAATACTCATCAGTTACTGTTAAACTATTATTAGTATAAATTATGATGCAAAGCCATATAAGCCTTGAGCGTACTCCATCTAATAATATCGTTTGCCTATTGTAGCTATAATGTAGATTTTCATGCTTTGAATAACCATATACATATCAGCGTGATCTGTTAATAACTTCTGCGAGCTTATCTATACGAGCTTGCTCACCCATTAAACCGGTGTAGAATATCGACAACCAATTATTGGGAGTATCATGTTCTTTATCTTTAGAGTTTCTGTACCGCTTAATAGCAATTGATAGCTCAGCACCTGTTACTATATGGGGAATCTCAGGAAGAACCAAATCAAGAATATCGTGTGGACGAAGACTTAAATCTGCCCAATATTTATCAAACCAGCCTTGTGTCGAATCATTAATAATGATTTCATTCAAGTGAAACTGCAAAATATCGATCTTAGGGTGGTTATCATCAATTATCTCTATAGATATTTTTGGAGCTTCAAATCCCCCTTCAAAGGAAGCCTGGTACAAGCGTTGGTCTAAAAAATCATCAAAATAAGGATGTATTGGTCTTGCTGGGGATACAGCTCCTTTGACTGATGTTCCCCGTAAAGAATTACAATTGCAGGCAGGTACAAGATTTTTAGAATAGAACGAAAATTCTGGAAAATTACTTTTCGGTAGATAATGATCCAGTGTGCCGTTTCCAAATCCTCCACACATAGGACATAAAGTTGGTGATAAGTTATAACGTGAAGCTTTTATGAATTCTAAACTCTTTTTTGGCGCTTTATCATAGTGACAAATTAATGCATCTTTAAAGTCACGACAAATCCCCATTGGTACAACTCTCCAAGGATCACCCTTTTTATCAATATAATCTTCGTATTGGCTGCGAAATCGAATATATTCACTTAGCAGTTTAGGATAACTCCCTAAATTACTATTATTAGCTAATACCTGTAGCTCTTGAATATCATCGACTTCAGGTGGTTTAATCGTCTTCACAAACTATTTCCATTTTCAATTTTCTGCGGAGAAACATAACAACATCGGCCGATAGCTCACTCTCTAACTCACTCAATAAAAGTTGTCTTTCCTTTTGAGTTTTTGGAAACTGTTCTAATATATCCTCAACGAGTCCATTCGTGATCTCATCTTCAAAAACAAAATATGAAATAGCCCCCACATCAGCGCCAAAAGTCTTAAGCCTTGGGTTTTGTATATCTACCTGACCATTAGACCCTTCTTTGAATACAAGTACCTGATTTCTAGGTACCTCGCGAACAAAATAAGCTGAATGTGTCGCAATAACAGCTATAGAACCAGTTAATTTCAATAAGCGGTCTAGTATCCTAATAAATTGGGATATAAAATTTGGATGCAAGTGTGTTTCAGGTTCATCAAGTAAAACTAGGGTTCCATTTTCTACAAATAAACAAGCTTGAACAATAAATTTAATAAATGCTAGCTGGCCACTGCTCAGTGGAAAAATGTCGCCATCAATATGCACCATAGGATCGGAATTACTTATAACCGCCGCTTGAATCTCTAATTTTGCTTGCTCTCCTCCATTGTTTAGCCTTAAAAGTGGAACGTAGTACTTACCCTTAATTCTCAGAACATGATTAGATGAAACAGAGCTATCTCTACTTAAAGGCACTACAACATTTTTAATATCAGGAAAAGTTCGAATACTTTCCTTAAATAACATCCATCTATCATTATCGCCAATAAACTCTTCAGAACGGGCAAGCTGAACGCAAAGATCTCCAAAGCCTTTAAAAGCCCTGGTTCTTGAATTTCTATTAAGTACAAGACGTTTATATTGAATCCGCTTACTTAACCTGTCTGGCGGAAACGTATTAATAGTTTCCCCTGGTGTAGCAATAGCCAAAAGTCGACTAATCATAGGACGCCCTAATTCTCGATCGTTAAATCGTTCATCTCCTTTAATCAAAGAATTAGCTATTGTATTAAGGGCCTGACTTTTGCCCAATCCATTACGACCTATAAGCACTGATATTCTTTTTGGAAGAATACTTTCTGTATCGAAATTCATATCAAATTGGTGATGTTCAGAAAAACTGGCAAGCTTATAAGATATAGAGAAGCGGTTAGAAATATTAGAAAACCTCTCATGCTCCAATCCTAGAAGTACTGAATCTGCATTATGAAATGCAAAAAAACGCTCAGAAGATCTCATAAAAGCCAAACCAAATACTTTGGTTTTTGTGGCACTCTCCACAAACTTTGATCGTTGAACTATACGCCGAGAGGCAACTAAATCATTTAAGGCTAGTAAGAGTTGATTAGACTTTTTAACCCCGTACTGATTAACAAACCTTCTATAATCTTTCATCTCTCCCTGTAGGGTGAAAAAATTGGGCATCTCATACTCATTAAAGTGACTTCCTAAACCAAAAGATATAAATCCATCAGCTTGGACCTTGTCATTTGAATCTAAAAAGCCCAAAAAAACATTTCCTCTAATCTTTTCACTATGCAGTTCTTCAACAATTAGGTATTCATACATACACTTATACGTGAAGTCATTCCAACTATCATCACTAGGTGTAAAAACTATTGCAGGCAAAGTTATGGAGGATAAATTTATGCTTCCCTTGCTAAAATATATGTGAAAGTCCACATCCTTCCCCTCACGACCATCATATTTCATTAAAAACCACTCTAAAAAGTAATATATCAGCAAGGTGTACTATACCTTTATAGCCCCTTCAGGATTATGAAGACATTGGTAAAACTGGGCTTGCTATATTTCATTAGACATTCAGCGAGTTACATAATAACTTCCAAAGAAGGTGCTTTATGAGTAAAGGTAAGCTATGCATCTAATAATTTAAATCTTATCTAACATTCATTTCATAAGAAAGAAATTAGAATTATCTATATGTACGAATTGCCGTGTTAACTAAAAGTATGCACCTATAATTAAACCTATAGACTCTACCCAAGAAGTAAGCTCCATCCATGCCTTACTATTTTTGCCAAACTTTTCAATAAATATATAAACAGCAATAAAAGTTATTAGCCAAGCTATTACCCTTGCTGACCATAATCCTAAAAGTAAGAAGCGAGATTGTGCTTTGAAGGTTTTCTCAGAGTTTTTTAAGCAGCTTTTTAAATCACTAGGGTAACTAGCCTTTTCCACTTTATAAGTGCTAAAGGTTAAATCAGCGCCTATATTAATACTTTTCCTCAATAAAAGTTGATTTTTAACAAGCCCGCTGACTATGAGACTGAACAATAAGGTACCAAATACAAGCACTAAATTCTCAAGTATAGATTCAAGCTTAAGCATCGAAATAAGGGCAACTAAAGATATTGGAATGCCAAAAAGCTTTCCCGTAATATCATTCATTACTTTTGACAACGAACTTGCAAGCTCTATTTCAGCCTTAGCTAATTCTGTCCGAACCTTATTAAAAGAGAAGCCACTGATATATATATCAAAACTAGCTTTGTACTCAGTTAATAGTTCACTCCAATGCTTTAATAAATAGCTAAATTCATTATCGCTTGGAGGACATTGTGAAATGACATTTGCGAGAGCAAAGCGAAATATTCCAAGCTTTTCAGATGAATGTGCATAGTTTTTGTCTTGAGCTTCAACTAATTCATTGAGAGTTGACAAGCCAATTGCGCCAATAGATAGATCTATTTCTTGGAATAAAGTTTTCAGTACATATGGTTTATGAGTATCTTTTTCCGTGAGTATAAATACCAATCTAAAGACATCTTCTTTTGTTTTCTCATCATGGTAATGAGCTATTTTTGAAAGTAATGAAATTAAGTTAACAACACTTGTTAAGGTTGCTAGGCGCGAGTTTTCTCCGTCTTCAGTTGATAAAACGTTGTCCTGAGCAATGTAGAATTGATCTAAGTTTTCTCCTCGGAATACAGATTTATGATTTTCAAGTAGATCAGCATAAGAATTAAAAAATAAAACAGAACCATTTGTAGCAATTTTCCATTTTAGTTTAATGGTATCTCCTTCCGAAATTTCAGAAGGGGAAGATATATCAACACTATTATTCTTTAATAGTTCATCGAACTCACCATATGATATTGATAGTTCATCGCAATTGCTCATTGCACACTTCAACTCTGAGGTAACTTCTATCTCGGCAGTAAATGTTCCATTTTCAACCCGCGGACAGCCGATCAAACGGTACAAAGACACTACTTTCTCTAAAGCAGTTATTTGTGTGCTCACTATTAGTCTCTTAACCTGTCTGTGATAGTATTTATAGCTTCATTACTTAATCGATTAAATGTTAGCTTTCGATTTTCCCTATCAAAATGAATTTCTGCGTCACTTGTCTCTCCGAGCGCGCTTTTTTCTAATTGAGCTTGCCAGTTATCAGACTTCACCTTAATTCTTGCTTTTTTATTAACGGTAGACTCATGCACTACAAAAGCGGAGGGGACTTGATATTCATCACTATTCAAAAGAGCAGTTAATTCATTATCAAGAACTACCTTGTCCTCCTCATCATAGCTCGACGGGTAACATGGTCTAACTGAGCCAACGACGTCACCGATTGTTGCCTGCCTATCTTCACTAACACACCCTCGAAGGTAAGTAATGACATCTTTTTTTGCCTCTGATTTACTCTCTCTTAATTCATTTTTAGATTGGAAAAAACTAGTAATACCGCTAATACAACCGCTTGTAGCCGTAGAAGCAGCTATCCCCTTACTACAGCCCAAAGCCTTAATAAAATAGCCTGATGCACTTTGATTAGACTTCGGACTAACAAAACTCAAGTAACTCAGCTCTTGCTGCTCTTCTTCCCCAGCATTTTGATATTGAGCATATTTAGAGAAGTTAATCTTTGCAGCTTGGTGTAGCTTATTAAGGTCAAGCTCTATAATTCCTATGGGGACTAGATTTTCATCTAGTTGTAGACCTTCCTTTTGTTTTATCATTGCAACTATTAAAAATTGCTGCCCTCCGGTTTCATACAATGAAAACAATAGATAACCACCGGAAGCAAAGTTTACATCCCTAGACTTTATTTCAAGGGATCTCATTGCATTTTTAGTAAGGCTTAGGAAGCTTTCAGCAGTATGATTTTCGTTAAGAAAGGTCTCAAAATGCCTCGGAAAGGCACCTACCTCGTCTGCGCTACCAAACGTACCAAATACTGCATTATTATCTCTAGTACCATAAAGCTTAATAACATCTTTAACTAAAGTATCCACCGTATCTAAAGAGCAATCTAAAACATCTTCAACTATTACAGATGGCATTAACCGCTCTCGCGGCTCTTTAACAAGTTGATGGATCACAGCAAAAGTAAGATTTACAGACAAAATTACATCCTTTTAATTTATTATTATACTGCATTAGTAACATTTACCCTTTTAAAAGCACAAGCAATTATTTGCAAAAATAATATATTAGTCGCAAATTTACTTAAGTTAAGATTGAATAATTACTTCTCTAATTGTCACTAAATCAGATTGAAAATATTTGACTACTAATACCAAAAGAAGTGATAGATAACCCTATGCTTAACTATGTACTACGCACCACAATTACCTTATGTATGACCAAGGCAAAAAGCTTTTCAACTGGCTACTTTCCACTTCATATTTAGTCCACCCAACTCTTTTTAAATAGCCTAACTCGAATAGTTTTTTTAGCCAAAAGCCAACCATTTTTCTACGGGATTCATAAGCTTCATAATCTATTGAGAAACCCAACAGAGATTCCAGCCAAGGATCACTCGCGATATCGTTTGCATCAATTATGTAACCTTTATTGCCATGAATTTTATAGACCCACACAGCGGTACGCCATACATCCCAAGACGAGTTCCAGCAATAGACGTACTTTGAAAGTTGCTCAGGTTGCCTTAAACCTAGCTTTTTACACAGAATTTGCATTTTTACAGTTTCGTTCGCATTTTTAAAATATTGAACAAAAGCAGATCGTTTTTGTGTTCGATTAACTATTTCTTGTTCTTTTTTAATTAATTCAGCATTAGCAATTTTCTCAAGCTTTTCTCGCCAAGTATCTATGTTTTTCCACCTAAGATTAAACTGCAAGTTATCAATGTTCATCTGTTCGTCGTAGCTAATAAGTAAAGTCGGACTTGAATGAGTCATTACTTGACGAAGGTTATTTACTACAAAAAGTACGACATCTATATTTACTTTTTTCTCAACAACAGCCGTCCCTTTATAACCATATTTAAACGGTAACCAATCGTCATTAAAATGCGTAACCTTAGGTTCTCTGGATACGATAAATCGCTCAGAATTAGAAAGTTCCTTATTTACCGTAAGAGAGGGCCACGTGAAGTTGGGGATATTAAGATTAGTGCTCAGTGATTTTGCTATAGTGTACAAATTAGCAAGATAGCGCCGATTGATTTCAATAATTTCATTATCGACTTGTAGTTTTAATTTTTTTTCTAGTTGACATTTCTTTCTACAATGAAGCCATCTTCGATTAGCTGTTTTTAATACAAACACTTTCAATTCGTTACGGTCTACGTTCCAAGGCAATACGCTTAAATCAATTTCAATGGCGTCGACATCAACAGCGCTATACTTACGCTCTCCGACCTCATCTTTTGCGTTAGTAACAAAAATCTCCACAGCTAAATTTTCGCCTTTAGTTGATTGACTTACAACATCAGCAATTAGAGCGGTATTCAGTTTAACTTCTTGTTGAGCTTTTACCATCTGAAAGTTCGGCACTTGTACAAGCGCTTTCTCAACTGTTTCTCCAGCCATGTCTGTAGAAGAATAAGTACCATGAATTTCAGGTAAAATAAGATGTAAGTTTTCAGACGCTGAATCTTCTAATACTTGTTTTGCAGCAAGATGTAATGCAGATTCACCACCACACCCTGTATGAGCTTTATGTGAAAAATAATGTGCTTTTTTGGAGCCTTGATTTGCAATGAGTGGACTAGAGCAATTTACTGAGGGGCATACACAGTCACAGGCCTTTCCTTTTTTAACCTCAGAGATATGACGCATAATACCATCAACGCCAAGCCCCCAAGCTATTTTAACTTCAGACACATTGAGTCCTTTCAAAGTTATAATTCACTGAACTTTTACTAGCATAAGAAATGAGCTTATTTAAACTGGTAAGTAAAACCCTCTCTACGGTTAAAATAGGAAATTACTCATCGTAAGGCAAACTTTAATATTTAAAAATACTTAGCTATATGTGTATATCTTCATATACATTAGAGAGTATTCTATGAAAAAAACACATTGAAATTACCTCAAGGAAGAAAATGAAAAATAATTCTGAGTTAATCCACTACTCTCGGGCTGGAGACATTTTTCATTATCGTTGGGCTGTTAAAAGGTGCTTGAAACTCTTAGATTTGAGTACTGATTTGTTGCATATAACCATCGAAGGTTCGCAAGAATCTCAACTTGAGGGAGAGTGCGTCGTCGACCTAGCTGAATATCGTAAGTCTCATCACGGTGAAGGAGCTGTGGAATATTTTCAATTAAAGCACTCTACAGTAAGAGCTGACCAACCTTTCACCTTATCGACTCTAAAAGATACCATCGTAGGTTTTGCAAAGCGTTTTTCTTCTTTAGAACGCTCAAACATAAAGTTTAAGAGAGTTAACCTAACAGTACTAACTAACCGTTTAATTTCAGAAAGTTTTAAGAAAAACATCAGCAAAATAGCTAACGGTGAAAAAGTACCTAACGGCTTCAAAAATACTATTGAAAAGTATACGAAGCTTGAAGGAATAAGACTTAAACAGTTTTGTAAGTGCCTAAACTTGTGTGACTCAGAAGGTAATTACGACGAACAAAAGTATGGGATTCATAAAGAGTTAGCTAAGTTATCAGTTTCAAAAAACGTTCTAGATAGAGAAAAATTATTAGTAGCAAAAGTTTGGGAAAAGATTGAACCTGGAAAATCAAACATCATCAAACGAGAAGATATGCTGGAAGCATTTGATGTAACAAGCTTTGATGATTTTTTTCCTGCACCACCATTATTTGAGCCAATTGATCGTTATATCCCAAGAGACGAACAAACAAGTATTGTTTCCTCAATAAAATCAGCAACAACACACACTATAATTACAGCAAGCGGTGGAGTTGGTAAATCTGTTTTAAGTAGTAACTTATATACAGAGTTTAACTCCTCATCAATTGTAATTGCATATGATTGCTTCGGTAACGGAAGCTACCGTAGATCAAGCGCTATTAGACATGAAGCTAAACATGCCGTTACTCAAGTGATAAACACGCTTGCTAAAGATGGTTTGTGCGATCAAATAATTCCTACTAGAAATGAACCTGATGAATACTGGATAAAGTCATTTTTAAGCAGAATTACAGAGGTTTGCACTGAATTACTCTCAATAGATAGTAGTGCATTCTTGATAATAATATTTGATGCCGCAGATAATGCTGAAATGGCTGCTGAAGAACAAGGTAGCAAATGTTTTGTAAGGCAATTATTGAAAGAAGAAGTGCCCAATAACTGTAGATTAGTATTTACTTGTAGGCCGGAAAGGCTAGAGCTTCTTGAGCCCCCAGAGTTGATTAAACCAATATCTATGTCTCCATTTACTGATGGTGAAACGCTTACTAATTTACAAACTAAATATACGACTGCAACAATAGGCCAAGCTACAGAATTTAACCGATTAACATGTGGTAATCCGAGAGTTCAATCGAATGCATTATCATTAAAAGTACCATCTTTAGACAAACTACTACTTTCATTTGGTTCTAAAGTATTAACCGTCGAAGAATTAATTAAAAGGCAATTGGAAGAGTCAATCACAAGAATCAAAGACAACTTTCCAAAAAACTATAAACAAAGTATTGATAATATTTGTACTGGGTTAGCTGTTTTACCTCCATTCGTACCTATCAAAGTTTTAGCTGAGACTGCCAATGTATCTCCAGACTCCGTAAAAAGTTTCATAGCTGATTTGGGACACCCTTTATGGCAAATAGATAACACCGTTCAATTTAGGGATGAACCAACTGAAAAGTGGTTTCAAGATAACTACTCTGCAACACCCGAAAAAATATATTCATTTGTTAAGACTATTAAGTCATTAGCAAGTGAGTATTCATATGTTGCCGAATCACTACCTCTACTATTATTAAAAGCGGAACAGCTAGACGAATTAGTAGAGTTGGCATTATCTGACAACTACCTTCCTTCAATTAGTAGCTTTGATGATAATCTAGTGAGAGTGCAAAGATTGCAGTATGCATTTAAAGCAGCACTAAAAGCTAATCGACTATTTGAAGCCGTGAAATTAGCTTTAATTGCAGGAGAAGAGATTGCAGGAAATGACCGCCAAATTGATATTTTAACTAATAATGTAGACCTTTCCTGTTTATTTTTATCTGCAGGTCGAATTCAAGAACTCGCCCATAGAAAAGAACTAATTGGTCAATGGGATGGTTCAGAAACTGTATTTTCAGCATCTTTACTGTCAGGCTTATCGGGTATGAAAGGCGAAGCTTATAGCTATTATCGTTCAGCAGAACATTGGCTTCATCGCTACTTTGATAAACGTGTTAATGCGAAAGAAGACGAAGAAAGGTTTAGTGTAAAGCTAGATGATATCGAAATTATTGAACTTGCCTATACTCAATATAGAATTAATGGCAGGGAAAAGTGTTCTGATTTCTTATTATCGTGGAAACCGCCTTCATATATTTTTAGGATCACTTCAAAGTTTATTGAAAGACTTGTTGATGCAGGTAAGTTTGAAGATATAGAGTTGATGGCAAGTTATGGAATAAGTAATTCTAGTTTCATTCTAGCCATAACTTCAGAACTAATGAAAGTAGGTAAAACACCTCCCAGACCTTGTTTAACGAGATGCCTGAATCAAATTATCAACCCTAGGTCTAGATTAGATAGGCCCTATGACATTAGTGAAAATAATTATACTGTAGATTCTTACTTATTATTTTTTGAAGCGTGTTTAATTCATCAATTACCCTTAAAAAATATTAGAAGAGGTCTTAATTACTATTACGAATTCCCTAGTCTTTATCGTATATCTGATGATCACCAATATAAGGGTGCTAGAGAAAATTTTCTTCGTTATTTATCCATTCAAGCAGTCATTAAAAATGATTTTGAGTTGAACTTTGAAAACTTTTTCTCCACTCACTGGATTCGTGAAAAAGACTCTGATGATAGGCGAGATTTAAAAAGAGCAAAAGAAGTAGTTGGAGCGCTTTTACCTTGGTATATAGTAAAAGCAAAAGTGCTGTCTGGCCAACAAATAGACTTACAAAAAGAACATGAAATAGCCTTGAGTTTATCTTCTGGAAAGGGCTACAGTTCGTATCGTGAATATGACCCAATTCCATTGGAAATATCGAAAGCAAAATTTCAAAACATCTTATTTTGTAACTCTAACTACACGAAAGAATTAGAACTATTTGAGAGTAGGTTCGGCAATCAGATTAACAAAGTATCCTTCAATGATAGTTTTTACTTTTTGAGAGTAAGTTGCAGAGTAGAAAAGCTAAATAGGCTCAGCGATTCAATTGAGGAATATTGCCATGCATCTTTAAATAATTATGACTATGAAGAATCTCCAGAATATCGTTCAGAGTATTTTATTAAGTTATCAAGAGCTGTACTTTCTCTGAGTAAAGAAGATGCATCTTCTTACTTTGATGAAGCACTTTCGAAAGCCTCAAACTTTGGCCAAGAGGGGGTTATTCGTTGGGAAGCAATAACATCAATTGCTAAGCGTAGTGCTCAGAATGGAGAAAATAATCCAGAGCTTGCTCACCGTTATATGCGATGTGCGGAAATGATTGGAGATTCAGTTTCAAGAGAAAAGCACTGGGATCGCAATGATACTATTTCGACTTGCTTTCAGCTATCGCCTGTATCAGCTTTTCTAATATCAAACAGGTGGAAAGATAGGCATGTTGGCTGGAATGATAGGCAAATATATCCTTTAGCCCACAATGCAATCGATTCAGGTCAAGCAACACCTTCTTCTTTGTGGGCGTTATCATCATTCTCTTGGGAGTATGGGCTAAGTGAGTTTTTAGAAAAATGCCTTGCAAAAGAGCCTTCAAAATCAAATCAGCAAAAAATGCTAGATTACTACATAAGAGATTTAAGAAATAAAGGTTACCAAGGAGATAAGTGGTTAAAAATAAATGAACTAGCTAGACAACATAAATTAAAAAACTTTTCCGAACATGAACTTAAGCAGCTATTAGGCCCGGCTAAATCTAATAGATTACACTCCTCAACTAAATTTTCGAAAGAACTTAAATCACCTGAATATCAGTGGGATAAACTTTATGGTGAGTTTGACTTATTGACTGATATAGGGTTTCGTGAAGCTTTTCGGTTTTACGAAAACCAAGGCTACCCAAGAGAATACGAAAAATTTTGGCAAGGGTGCTTTAAAAAAATAACCTCAAGAAAGCTAAGTTCATTCTTAAAAATAATTAGCCAATCACAAATACTTGATTTCCATGACCTACGTTATGCATTCAAAGAAATTCCGAATACTTGGAAGAACAAAGTTTCTGTTAAAAATACTTGGAATGTAACAGTCAAGTACATAGCCTCAAGATACCCACAAGAATTTACTGGAATACACCAAAAAAACTACTTGATAGGTGGTTTCATTCTTGACGAAAAAACTGATACCGCGATCATAGAAGGCGTTATTGAAGGTCATACTAATTCAGTTGATATTGAATCAGCAGAAGCTCTTTTTAGTTTTGCTCATTATAGTGCAAATAGCTTAGCTATATCAGAGGCTCAAGAATTAATTGATTTTGCCTTAAATAGGCTGGAAGTATTCCTAGATGAAGATTATGCTGATGGTAATTGGAATGAAGAAGACAAATTACCACAAAATGTTCCTCATGCAATTGTCAGCTATATCTTCGCTAACTTAGGGTCTCCTCATGCAGAAGAAAGGTGGCGAGCTGTACATGCAGTCGTTAGGCTATATCAGCTTAATTGTAGAAATGAAATTAATTTACTCATCGAGTGTTATAACAGTGGGATATCACCATTATATATACCTAATAAATATGAATTTTATGATTTACATGCAAAACAATATTTACTTGTTGCTTTGACAAGGTGTGCTTATGAGTCCCCTGAAATATTGGCTGATAGTAAAAGCTTATTTGCAACAATCGCACTGAATAAAAATCAAGGCATACTATTTCAATATTACGCAAAGCAAATATGCCTTTCACTACAAAAATATAGTTCTGATTGCTTCGAAAAATCTACTTTTGAAAGCATTGAGAGAGTTTGTACAACTCAATATCCTACTATTAATGAAAAGCAATACAATTATCAAACTGATTCACCTTTGCATAAAGCAGATAAATTAGCCGAGCTTCCTGAGGTATGGTTTGCATACGACTTCGATAGTTATTGGTTTGAGCCTCTTGGTAGAGTATTTGGTATTAGCAGTATACAAGTTCAAGATCTAGCAAAGAACATATTAATCAACTACTGGAATATAAGGCCGGAATCTTCCCACTTGGATGATTCTCGGGCTGCACTTTGGAGGAGGCGAAGAAACTCTCAAGGGGCGTTTCATTCTCACTCAAGCTACCCAGATGTTGATAATTACTCATTCTATATTTCATACCATTTATTGCTAGAAGTGGCATCTCAGTTGCTGGAAACCATGCCTGTAATATACGATGAAGATGACAAGAATAACTGTTGGGATGAGTGGCTTAACCAGCACTTAATTCTCAATAAAGATAGCTTACTATTGTCTGAACTCCGAGACCCTATGCCTGTCAAGAAATCAGACTGGGTGAATGGTGATCACGATGAGCACTGGCAGTGGTTAATTTCAGAAACAGATTTTATTGATCATCTAATTGTGCAAGATAGATCGTCGAGCTGGTTAAACGTAGAGGGGAGCTGGGACGAGTATAAAGATGGAAAAAACGAGAATGTATCATTTTCTAGCGTTTTAGTTCCTAGGGAGTTAAGTCAAGCATTGTTGCTAACTACTATTAACTTCGATAGCCATATGAGTGAATGTTATTTATATAATTATTGTGGTTCAGATTATACTAATAGGAATAATGAAGAATTTCAGTGCGAAGAGTGGCTGATTCGCAAGGGTGAAAACAACGATATCGAATCAAGCGATCCTTTTGTGGGCACAATATACGCGCAACCTTATAAACTTAGGAAATTTATAACAGAAATAATAAGTTTAAGATGTAGTCCTGATCAAAAGGCCTATAATTTACTATCAGACAATGATGTATGTCTTAAAAATAAATACTGGAGTGAAGACAAACCTAGTGATTCAGAATCGAACATTAGCTCTGGTAAGCCTGTTATAGCATCCCTTAAATTTTTACAAATAATTTGTGACAAACTGAATGTAGATATTGCAATACAAGTAAACATTAAGCGTGCCTTTACTGCTTCATATAGGAATAAAGATGACAAACTCGGATACCTACCTAGATATAGCAAAACCTTCATCTTATCTAGAGACGGAAAACTTAGAGACTCAAGAAAAAGTTATCAACTTAGGTAAAAAGTTACTATCGACCTTAAAGAAAGATGATGATGAAATAACTTCTTGGATGATTAATTATTTGGCTGAACAGATTACTCTAGCTGAAAGCGGCCACAAGGAGGCAAAAAAGAGCTGTGTTGAGGTTATTCTAAAGCTTTGGGAAAGGCGAACCACGCTGCCTGATGGCACCAGGCCATTTGAAAGCTTCGAGCCAATATTTAAAGCCTTAGAGTCACTAAATCCTGAAAGTAGCGTGCCTCGCTATTATAATCAATCTCAATCAGACAAATCGGATGAGCTTAATGAGTCTGAGAAGTGGGTTGAAATAGCTAAACAGTTAGACGGTACGGCAAAAATTTTAATTACATTTATGATCGAACAAGCTGTTCTAAATTCTTGTTCTGAAGAAACTAGGGAGTGGCTTAAAACTTTGAATGGTACAGTAAACTCAAATGAATATGACTTTATTCGAATGTATTCTGCTGAAAAAAAAATAAATAAAACGGATATTAGAATAAAGAATTTAAAGAGTAGAGTAAGTAAGTTAGAGACATTTGAAAATTTAAGTCGACAAATCCGTCAAAGCCTACTAGAAGAATTAAAAGATTTAGAAAAGTAGTTTTTTCGTAAAAACTTTATTTAATATGTCACTATTACAAGGAGAAAAAGTTGAAGACTATTGGAATAAGAGTATCCCCTACAGGCTGAGAAAATTTATCTTTTTTAATTAAAGCAGGAGACTTACTCGTTCTAAATGGAATAGAAACGAAAACCAAGTATTAAGACCATCTCTAGAGATTATTGACTCCTATATTCCCCATAGGCTACCACTAGAACACAAAGGCAAACTAATTGTTATTTGCCCTTGTTTTGGTGGCGATGTGCAAGCACCTGTGAGAGATTTATTTACTGGTTATTAGTCTCAGAAATGAGAAGTGGTTGCCAAGGATATCTCATCACGCCTAGGAACCCTGTTTGATGAGAGATGTGTTTTCTCAATGTTAGAGAATGCTGGCTAAGAAAATATAAATTAAGATTATCACTTATATAATCCGATTCTAAATTCTGTAGATCACAAATATTTTGATGCTTACATGAACTGCATTCTTTATGTTTCGGAACCATTACAATTTCAGTTAACTCTCCCTTAGCAGATATTTTTACTTTCCAAAATTCCATTTTTTTATATATATATTCATTGAGTTCTTTATTACCACTGTATATGTGTAATAAAGCTTCTATTGTTTCTATTAGTTGTTCTGGGAAATCAAATACATTTATAAACCCCAGCTCTGTAGAAAGGTTTTTAACCATCCAAAAACCTATGTCATCAAGAGTACACAACATCACTTTTATTGGAAAGACATAGTAGTCATCATTCTTTCTTTTAATGGCAGAATCAAAAAAACGAAATTTAGTATCTTTTTTTTCTATTTTCGAAATATAAGGAATTCGACCTGATATTACCAAGATCAAATTGTCTATTGCCTGCTTATATGATGTTGCAGGCAGATACATTAGATAGTTATTGTGTATTCTGCAGAACGAACTATTAGACCATTCATTTTTAAAATATCCATAGCCATACTTTCGTATAGCAGCTTCAATACAGCTAACACAGAACTTGATTTCGATCTTTGACTTACTTTTAACATGTACGCCAGCAAAAAAAACACTATGAAGCTTATTTATAAATAAAGTGGGAGAGTAAATAAGATTACTCCCTAAATATAAATTGGTATTGAGTATATTAAATAGAAATTCTTCCTGATATTTTTCAAAAAGCGAAACTACACTGCTGTGAGCGTATGGCTGACTCCGCCACATACCATCAGCAGTTATTACACCTTTTGGATCAAACTTATCGCTGTAGATAAGTTGTTCCCTTATCAGAAAACTATGTAGGGACTCGTCTTGAGGAATATTTATGATTTCTTTGGCACTTATGAAGTTAACTAGTCTTTGTACAGAAAAAATGCTTAAACTTACCTTCATTTTAACAGTAAATAATTTAAAGAACAAAAAACTAGTGTTCAACGCCATTTAACTTGAGTGTCTCAGTTAAATACTAAGTTTTTCAGACAACAACTTAGCTTGTATTTTTATAAATACTGCGCCGCTTAAATTGAGAATTATTAAGAACTAAAATTATCTCAAAACAAATTATCAACCAGCCTAAAAGTACTTACTCTGCCGTCACCTGTGTCAGGATAGTTGTCGCCTCTAACTTTTGTAGTAGCTCATATCTAATCTTGCAGTTTTGATTAATAAGTTTGGACCTCATCTGATAGACAACTATGAGCGATATATAGCAGACGGTCGGGTAAACTCGTTTTTGGACAAAAATGAGTTAGAGATGAAGGGCAGTTTTGTTCCAGAAGCAGACGGTAGTATCGCCCGGCATAAGGTCACCACGTTGAACTCACAAAACACACCTAACTTCATACCAAAACCGCCGAGTGTAATGCGTCACCTTGATGCCTTTGCTAATCCTATGATTACCAATCCACAAACTCAGTAACGTTATCTAATCTTACAACCGCTACAGCCTGACCAAGTTTACTTTCCCAATATTGTTCACGCTCTTGCTGCTCACCAGCTCCAGACCATTCAACAACTCTCAGGGTTTTTGCATTTAGATAAGGACGGAGAAGGATATTTAAATGATTATCAAATCCAGAGTACCCAAAGAAGATTACTTCTGTTGCTTCAGAAAGTGCGAACCGTAGATAATCCCAATATGTCGATAATGCACTAGAAGCGGCAATGACTGATGGCTTATGTTTCACATGAGTTAAAACAATATGCTCACTTGCCTCATCCCTATCAACAGAAAGCCGATGCCTAGGTAACTTAACAATCTCATCATTTTGATTTATAAACAAAGGCGAGCCATGCAGGTGCAGATAATAGCCAAAATTATTGCCATACATCCTCTCCATTGCTTCGGAGGAAAAGCCTCCATCAAGCATTCCATCCACAAGGTAGCCTCGATAACCGTTAAAGATATCGTTATCTATAAATGAGTTATACAAAAGCTTATCATAATTCAACGTTGCCACATGAGATCGCGTTTTTTTAATGAATTCGACTAAATTTCTTTCAAAATCATCAGGTAATTCACCATCATAATTGTGCAAGTAAGTAGCTACTTTATGGATATATGTTGCAGCTATTTCAGGAAAACTTTGCCCATCTTCTGTTAACCAATGAACGTCACCATCACCGATTCTGTTCAAGGATTTACAATAAGTTACGACTTGATGAAGTAAATCTAGCTCATGCTCTCCTTCGGGAGCACCACCTCTACCTAAACAACGCTCTATCAATTGTTGCTGTTCAAGAGTTAAAAAACCTTCTCTCTCCCATATATTTTCCAAAGCCTCAGCCAATGAAAAATGTGCAGCATCAATTGCCATTCCCAGTCCATTTCCAAATATTATTAATTTCCTAGCTATTATTGTTGTCCTTTACTGAATAGGGTTAGCGCCGCATTCAGGTGCGCTGTAGGCGGCACCTGGAATGCCTTCTTGTGCGCCTGCTGATTATAAATGCCCTTGCTGAATATTGAAGAACAAGCTATTTTTCTTATCCCGTAATCCGAGGTCTAAACCATCAATATGCCAATCAAGATTTAATTTTTTAGGGTGGGGCTTATTCCCTGCATCATAGAGGCTGTTTACAAACTCTCTATCTGTCAGCTTCTTGTCATTATCAAGGATCATACGAGTATAATGGTCTGCCAACCTGATGACGTACATTGGGTGACCTGAAGCCATTATAGGATTACTCATGTATACAGTTCCTGGCTCCATATCAAGAGCTGTATATTTCTCGTGAATACTCCACATTCTTTCTCGCTCTTCTGTCATTTCACCATTTTCATCGGTTGGCTCAAAAACAGAATGATCAAATATACCGACAGCATGAAAAGTATCACGATTTACAAATGCAAAAAGAACCTCATCTGTTCTTTTCGATAAACCAGATTTCTCTAGCTCCATGTTTAAATGGAAATGATGAAAGCCTGTAGTATTTAAAATTTGATCCTTATCCTCCCAAGAATTAGCTTCACCACTTTTAATTCTTTTGATTGGAGTATATCCATTTTTGTGAGCACGTCGTGACAAGAATGGGTGAAGATCATCACCATTTCTGGCTTTATCGAGCAGTGCATTTATATCGTCTTTTAGATTCTTATATCTTTTGTCAGAAGTAAGCTCTGGAGATCGTTGTACTTTTCTGACTCTTGTAGGAACTTGTCTGGTTTGCCAATGTAAATAGTGTATTACAACCTCATTAATACCCTGAGACTCCAATTCCTTTAATGTTTCTTTATCATTAGGAAAAAATGGTAGTTCCTTAATAAGTTTATTTTTTAGTCTCTTCAGTGTTTTTGATTTTTCCATATTCTTCATACTTCATTATTAGAGGTGATGGCTCATGTTTGAAATGGCGTATAACGCTTGCCGTAAACGGCACAAAATAGCAGGCTAAAATTGGTGACGAAGGAGCACAAGCCTGCTTTTTTTACGTCCTTTGGTTGAAGCACTGGTTGCATTCAATACTTTTTAAAATATTGCAAAACCTCAATTTTAGTTAGTGCATTTGGATTACATGTATACTCAAACTCTTCCATTTGCTCTGCACTATGCTTATTTGGTGATGACAATACAGCTTCTTTGGGCGCATAGGCTTTGAGCAATACACCTCCTGATTCAATAGCATTTAAGCCACTAGCAAACATTTCTGCGACGCTACGTTTTGGAGTCCAACAGAACCCAATTTTATTCTGTTCATGTAAAAACCTACATTCACCGCGGTATAAAACCAAATCATCACCATCATATTTTGGTAATGAAAGCTTAAGAACCTTAAGCAAAAGCATATCATCTGATAACTTGCGCCTTATGTGGCCACCATTCTCAGTCCAAAGAAGATGTATTTTATCTCTTTTAAAATCAAATGAATCTGAATTATTCAATATAAAACTAAAAGCCTGCTCCCAAATCTCCCCATCGATATCATATGTATATATACCGCGAGTAAATTTGTACGCGATTTCTTCGGATAACTCCATGACTCACTTGCCTTATAAGCATTTAATTAATACTTCTTAATTTGCCTAAATAAACTTTATGTACTTTTGCAACTTCAATAATCTGATAATTTGTTAAGCCACACAAACAACCAACACGAGTATGTCCCTCAACTAAATGCAAATCTATTTCTGGCTTACCTAGCACTTCACCTTTAATAAATATAGGAGGTGTAATCCATGTTCCGTATTGCTTCCAGTGCTCTAACACATCTTCTCTGCAATCTATTGCTGAATCTCCAACTTCGTTATAATGGGAGGCGTCTTCTGAAACTTCTAGAATAAAATCAGGGTGGGTAGCAGAGCGACCTAAATTAAGCATTTTACTTGTAGGTATTTCTACAAGTTGCCACTCGATCGAGTTTAAGTCTATTGCACCATAAAGCTTTTGAAATTGAAATTTATCACTATGGTCAATATAAAATTGTTCAATTACTGATTTGGGAGCATCGATTCCATATTCATTTTGTAATAGTTTAATAGAACTTTCCGCTTCAAATCTTAGAAAATTGATATTTTTTAGGTCGCTAAATTTCAACACATCTCTCATGGCACTTGTTTTGATCTGGATAGCTACTCAACTAAAGCAGCTTCAACCTCAGCTGCTATTTCATCAGGACCAGTAATATTAAGTGATAAATCTTCAATAACGTTGACTGTTATTTGTGATGCTTCATCGTTTGAAACGACTGACTCAACAGTTTCTTTTATTCCTTTAACGATTGCCTCTAACATTGCTTTTTCTAGTTCACTTTGAATCTTGGCTTCAGTCATAGGCCTACCATTTGATAGTCATTTTAACTTCGAACATTCTTGTATCCTTTAAATTAAGTTGATACTGCTAATAATATTAAAAAAGCTCTAATAATTTAATATCGACCTCTTGGTCGCTTTCTTGAATTTAGAGTAAACATTTAGCATCAGTGTTAAAAATAATTTTCTAATGCCGCTATTCCCTCAAAATATCAATTTAAGACAATTATGTTAACTCACTTTGGGGCAGAAACGAGTTTTAGGCACCAGCCTATAATCTCAAAGTACAAACGGAAGTAAACTTCCGGTTTGTAAGCCTATATTGCTATATTTCGGAAGTAAACTTCCGTTTCTAGGGCTTCAAAGGTAGTTATCAGAAACATACTTCTGTTTTTGATAGCGTTAACCTATATAGCTATATGAGCAACTTTTCGGGGGCTTATTTGAGCGAAGCGGTCATAGAAAAATTAAATTTATTCCTGATTATTTGAGTAGAACCCTAACTTTGTCCAATAACATTATTAAACGCCGTTTTGGATCAAAACAACATTGCTTAAGTCCTAGCTGTTTTAATTACATGTTTACAAAGGTAATTATTGGTGGAATTATCAGGGTATGTGATATACACCGTTTTGGTGTGTTATAAACTACCAAGATGGTGTTCAATAAGCTGTCAGCTTTCTGAGGATTTCGTGCTCAATAAGATATATAAATACACGCCACTGCGTCTAGATTTCTTTGATAACTTAATGATAAGAGCAAGCCAAAAGTATGCTTTGAACGATCCGTTTGAACTTAGGCCAAGTCATAAGATTAAGGGCTCGAAAACAAATAAAGATGATTTTAAAGCTTTAGCTGAGCAATCTTACTTTGATTACGCTGTGGTATCTCTTACTGAAACAAATAACAACCTCCTAATGTGGTCTCATTATGCAGACCAGCACAAAGGTATAGTAATCGAATTTGATACATCAGAACCGTTATTTGATTTATATAAAAGTTCTCCGACTACCATGTTAGACGAAGATTTAGATGAGGAAGTAATAGAGCAAGAAGACGCAAAAATAAAGTCTGAGATAAATGCGGGTGTAATCCAAAGGGTAAGATATAACACTTCACGACCTAACATGAAAGAATTTGACAGTATTCGTGAGCATTTTCTAATAAAGAGCGAAGAGTGGATTTATGAAAAAGAACATAGAGTTATCCTTCCTTTAGTGACTGCAGATAGAATTATTGTTAATGAAAAATATCTACCAGAAATTGAACATTATGCTTATAGCCCTGATGTTTTAAACAAAAAGCTCATAGCTAATGGAATGTATATGATTTCATTGAAAGAGCCATTACTTGAAGAAGCTCGTGGATTGTTACCCTATGATGGTGAATACGTAACACGTGAAGAATTACAGTTGGCTTTTGTTGAATCAATAATCCATGCTTATTTACAAAAAATATCGGAAGATCCAACGACCATCTTTTTATATCAAGTTCCTCCTAAAGCTGTAAAGTCCGTTTACCTTGGCTGTAAAGTAACCGATGATGAAAGAAATGATGTTTTAAATAAAATAAACGGAAATAGTAATTTATCTCATGTTGATATCTATCAGGCACGTACAAATTCAGAGAGATTTGAGTTGAACTTCGAAAAGCATACAAGTCGTTTAAAAGAACAACAGAAATAATTGGCTAAAATAGTGTAGCAAAGCGAAACATAGCTAACTGCTTATGTCCGCTGTTGGCACATATTCGATTGTCAGATTTGATCAAAAACTAAAAATCAAACCTATACGATAAGGCTATAAGTAAATTTTTACCTTATGAGTAGGAAGGTGTCTCTGATACTTGATTCAAAGTAGCACTGTTAGCTTTTAGTGCATTCATTAATTAGCTTTTAGTGTATTCATTAATTAGCTTTCAGTGTGGAGCTAAGGACATTTCCAGCATGATACTCTTTACGCTTGCTTCATAAAAGCCCTCTAGTATCTATCGTTATGCAAAGAACATTACCTTCAAAATTAAAACAAATAGACAGATTAGAAGGCGATGAGCGTCTTATTTATCTTCCATAATACCTTTAAGTGCTATAAGTTTTAACTGTGTGACATCGCGGTATCCTTTTTCTAACAAATCGTCTAATACAGCACCAGTGTAGAAGGTATAGCCATTTTCTTCACCAACGGGGAGTTCATATATAGAGCCTGATATTTGAGGCCAAATCCAATAATTTCCACAATCAGATAAGTGCGGTAAAGACTTTGAGCCTGAACTCAATCTCCAACGATCCCCTTCCCTCCAAGAACCGAATATAAGATATAAATTATCGTTTTCTTCTGATTTGGATTTTAAAACAACCCAACCTTCTGGTTTAAAAATCATAGTAAGCCTTCTGCTTATTAAATTTGACTAAAAAACAATATATTCAATTCTATCTGACTATACAGACCCTATACATTTAATTGTTCTCAATATATTTTATAGTCTCTGGTAATCTATTCGCGTACCTAGTTAACCAGCCATGACCTCCAATCGCTTTGTCTAGTTTTGTCCTAGATAAAGTAACTTCAGACCTTACCAGTATAGCTTTAACTTTAGTGAGTAACTCCCTATCTCTTTTACTCCAATTAACTCTTGCTAGAGCTTGTGGCTTAGTTGGAGCAGGCAAAGTTAAATGCAACCACTCATTTTCATTTACATTAAGCCAATGAAAAGCAGCGTAACAATTTACCTTTACTTCTTGCTTAATGGCTAAGGGCTCTAGCTTTATGAATCTTAATATCATAGCTTTATATTTTCGCCTTTTAGACTCATATTTAAATTGTTTCCTTTTTTTTACTAAACTAGGCTCTGAAGAGATTACTTGCTCAACGCTTCCTGAAGATATTTGAAATAGAGACGCTATAGCTTTTCGGTGAAAACCTTTTTTAGCTAGAAGTAATATCCTCTGTTTCATTTTAATTGTTATATATTTGGGCTTAAGGTTAATCGGAATATTAAATCTTAATGCAAGGGTCTTTATATAACATCGGCTTTTTCCTGTGACTCGACTAACACTCGCCATTGACTCACCTTGCTTAAGCAAGCTGATGCATTGATTTTCCATCGACATCGCAGGTTTTGCTTCTGTCAAAACAATATTACTTCTCACTTTTTCAACCGCTTGCTTTGCAAGCCAGAAACCAAATAAGAGAAACTTTATTGGATGTTGAGAAACTTTGCCTGATAGAAAATATGAAATATAACGATAATCCTCTGATGAACGGGGGTAAAAAAAGTTTGTGTCATGGACTAAATCTTGAGAAAGTTGATATAAACTCATCAAAATTAACCTCCGACGATATCTTCCTTTATTAGTTATGTAACCTAGCTTTTGAAGCTGGGCTTTAAAAGTATTTAAACTGAAGCTTTTACTACTACAACTAGTTAGATTTAATACATCATATGAATACTGAGCAAAATCAAAGCTGACTTGGCTACTTGGCCTTGATTTAACATTTAAAGGTGGTAGTAAGCAATGGCTTAATCTTGAGCGAGTTTCTAGAGAAAAGTGTTCTAACTGAACCCTATGTAAAGAACAAGATTCAATGCCAGGGACTTGATGACTTCTATGCCAATAAGATAAACCAAATTCTTGAGCATTGACTCTGGCGCATTCAGGGCAAAACTTAATAGAAATTTGCTCTTTTTCACGAACACAGGTTAGTTGACAAGCGCGAATAGCTTCGCATGCCTTACTAGATATCAAAGCATTCGAAATAATTGAGCCATAAGATGGCAAGAAGTGCATAAACAAAGGAGCTAATGTTTGCTTGTTTAAAACTTCAATTGATAATTCATGACTAAATTTACAGACTTGTTCAAGACCCGCTGTTAAATAAGGATGAATCGTTACTTTATGGTTACCAAATACATTAGATAAATAATTCTCACAAGTCATGCCACTCAAAGTAAAGTGACGCACAATACGGCTGAATATTATTTCATCTGGAAAAGGTAGAGGAAGCTGCATTCATTTTCAGTTCCAAGTTTAGCAATGGTTTAATTTTAGACTAAAACACTCTTAATGCTCATTATTTAAACACATCAAGATAACTCAGACAAAGGATCTTCAAGCAGCACTTTTTTCTGTCTCAAAAAGCTAATAGGGTTTTCAAAACCGCCAGCTTGTTGAAATGTATCTGGAAATTTTACTCTGTCGTTTAAATCGACAGCACCTATTAATTCAATCAGTTGACCCGCAAATTCTGGATGTTGCGGTTTAGTAATATCACCAGTTTTATCTATAGCAATCACTCTTTCTGTCTCAATCTTTTCAGTACTACGTCGCTGCTTCCCTGTTGGTAAACTAATTACACTTTTTAGTTCATGAATCTTATTGGTTTGTCGGGATAAACCACATGCTATTGCATTGCCAGCCTCGAGTGTTGATACTGTTAGCCGCTCATCATCGCTGCCAATCACTAATCGCTGTGCCTCTCGATAGGTCCGGCTTGCCATGTCTATATTCCCAACCGAAAGCTTATGTAATGAGTCATTGAGCTCTTCCGAGAGCTCTGTATAAACATTAGCCCATTGATAATTCCAAAGTTGAGTTATAAACGCCCGCCATGAATCACTGTCCTTAGCAAGCACAGACATAGTGTGATGGTATCCACTTTCAGCTCTTCTAGCTGCTTTCAATTCTTTAATTAAAGTTTGATCAAATGGGGGATTTCCAATAAAGAAAAGCGGCACACCTAGTTTGTTCACTAATCGATGCAAGAACCTAAGCAGATTGTTCTCACCACCAGTTCGTTTAAACTGTAAATTTTGCATCTCATCTATAATTAGCATCCCGAGAAAGCTCGATTTAATACACTGCTCTAATTGACGAACAAGTGCACCTATTGTACCTGCTGGCTTAGTTTTTTCTCTATCTAATGAGAGGTCTAATACTGATAAAATTTCTTCACATAAATCTCTTACACTAGAATTGCTTGGGCAATCGACTTTTATCCAAACAACCTGTTTTAGTGCTGTAAAAGAACAACCTTTATATGAGTTATGTTCAATAACATTAGGAAAATAATTAAGAACCTGCTCCAGCATTGACGATTTACCTACACCACTTTCACCAATTAGCGTTAAACCCTCACCTTTAGGCTGGAAAAAGCCAGTTCTAGGTTCAATTTCAGGCCTTTCATCAACTAAATAATGTAAATATTGTGCGGTAGTAGGGCTAAGTGGGTTTTTTGCTGAGTATCCTTTTTTAATAGCTCTTTCTATTGCTCTGAAACAAGATTCATAGTCACTCAAAGGTTGTCTGAGTTCTTCTATTCTATTTAGATATTCTTCTCTTACTAATGGATTTGGATGTTCAGAAACTTCTTCAGCATAATCTGGATAATTACAGAATACAGTCATAACAACTTGCCAAGAAAGCTTAGGAGGAAGGGCTTCAATTAAGGGATTACCTTTGTGTTCAGGTAAGATTGCATCATGGTATATAGCTTGAGTTATTGTCATGATGACTCTCCTTTTGTTTTTCTCTTTCTACCAACCGGTAAAGAAACGATCTTATCAGATCTGTTTTCTAATGGTGTAGAATCGATATTTTTATTGCTCTGCATTTTTGGCTGAAGTACGTTCGTTGTTGCTTGCAACTCATCCTCACGTCTTTGACGAACATTCTTGGTTTTTTCGGAAAACGCTATCTTTTCAGCATTGTTGCTTCGTTCTTTGGCGTTTTTAGTCACATGACGACGACTTTGGTGATCATCTATAGATGTAACACTTATAGGGGTCAATTCTTTTTTTGAGTCTAACCAGTCTTGTATAAATTCAGACTCGTACATTGATTTATCTTTAAACATACGACTACGTGGCAATAGATAACAGAACTCAAAATTTTTATTTTTATCTAGTTTTACATAAATGTAATTAGTTGTATTTTCATCAATTCGTGCTTCCAATTTCCATTGGCCTGATGATCTAGCTATAGATGCTAAATTACGTTCTTCAATTTCTTTGTTTGAATAATACAACCCATTATAGTGAATTCCATTGCGCGTCATACTAACTTGTGTAGGGGGAAGTAAGCGGGATATAACGTCATGAGGCAGAGCGGCTTGAAGTTCATGTTTATACTTAGCGAGATGGATCTTCCAGTAATTGATAGGAGTTGGAGATAAGTCATTTTCAACTAGTAACGGACTAGAAAAAGCTAGGTCAGAAAATATGGATTTATTATGCTCTAAAATGCCTTTAATTATTTCAACAGTCACTTCTTTTAAAGTATGGATAGCATCCTTTCTAGGATCTCTACTCCCCCTGATGACGTTACCACCTCGAGTGGTACCTAAAAATTCATGAATAACTTTTTTATTTAAAATATCAAAGCGCTTCTCAACCACTCCCTTATAATCTGGCCTATAAGGAGGGGTGAAAGAAAGCTTAGTCATCGGGTTTAACGCTTTCTTAGGCTGTAAGCCAATCATTTCACCATTATCGCAGACAAGTTCTTTTGGAATATGCGAGCAAGGCCACTCTGAATCATCTATATTTACACCAAACTCTTCACAGTAACGAGATTTAGGTAGGAAACAGTTTGATAATGCTTGCCTAGCAGCTCGCCATGAAGCATGAAAGAGTGAAACATGCATTCCAACTATCATTCGACTAGCCCTATCAACGACGATATAAATTGTTGGTCGGCCTAATATATACTGAGAGCTAAGCTCAGAAACAATATGAACATCAGCAACCGTTGCATCGATCTCAAAATGGGACCCGGGTAAATAGCTATCTTGAGTTACGCTACCCAGTAAACCTCTTTTATTCCTTAAGTGATCATTTTCCGAGGTTCTATTTTTAATAAACTCATCTTTCGAAAATATTTTTTTTGACCAGTAGCTAAACTGTTTAAGAGTAGGAACTACTGGCGGTTTACCATATGCATTAGCAAGGCGTACTTCATCAGCATAGCTATCTATCAGCATATTTTTATAAGTTTTTGACAGCGTCAAGCCTGTCTGCTTTAGATAGTATTTTTTAAGTGCTTTCGTGAATTTATTTTTATCTATATCAGTGACTATAAATTTAACTGCTCTTTCCACAGCCACGGTTCTTGGCTGTTTAGGTGACCCCAGTGGTTTATCTGTTGGTCTCCTATCTTTCCCTAAACCACCACTCTTGCTATAGGCTGGGAGAAGAGCCATTTTATCCTGTCCATAACGCCAAAATTGAGTTAAAAGGCGGGATAATACTTTACGATCAATGCCCATTTTTTCCGCATATTTTGCTAGATGTGGAACACGCTTCTTAGTCGCATAATCAAAAAGAAAACCTCGGTCAGAAATAATGCTTTCAATTAGCTCGTAATTTTTATCTCTACGAGAGAGATGCTCTTTGGCAATATTCTCTTCTGCAACTGAAAGAAAACTAGGAAGGCTAAAAACTGACTTGGTGAAATTTTGGCTTTTAACATGTTCAATAAAAGCTTCTATTGAAATAGCAAAAGGGCGAATGGTAGTCGAATTATTACTAAGAGGGAATAGGATGACAGAAGTAACATCGCTCATAATGTCTAAAACTCGATATAAGCCATCATCAGCTAAATCTGAGCCTTTCAACTCCCATACACTATTTCTAGGAAGTTCCATTCATGACCCCTTTTTGCATAGAAGCGATAGATTTGACATCTAAAATTCCAACTTCAGGAATATTAGATGATAAATCTACATCAATGTATTTATCTGCAATTAAATAACGAATAAGTAACTGTGAATCATCATGTGTAGCTATATTCATGGAAATAAGTTCATTACAAAGATCTTCAAAAAAAACCTGCCCTACATTTATAATAGTTAAGGCACGACTTATTTGTTCGTCAGAAAAACGTGTTGGATTTTCACGAAAAGGAGCTGATGCCCATTCTAGATTACGACTTTGAGTTTTGGTTAATTCGTTACCAGTGAAGTAGCTAAACTTAACTCCAAGCAGTTCCCAACAAACTCGTTCAATATCAATCTTTTCAAGTACTCGCTGCTTCCCCGACTCACTTTCAGGCTTAACTGAAACGGCGTGATATGAAATACCTTGAGTAGAATCAATAGTTAGTAATTGATCCGTAGTCATAATTATAGGTTCTTTGGTTTTGGGATGAGCTGGATGCTTAATACCCAGTATATTTGCCACTTTTTGTGTATAGTTAAGTGGCAAGATAGGAAACTGCTCTCTTATATCAACGACACTGTCAGAGAACTCGGCTAGGTAAAAGAGTTCAGCTTCAATTGAGGACATCATATGATGCTCACGCTGAGACTTTCGCCCAAAAACTAGTGACCTCGTTCCGTGGGATTTAACATCCTGAATTCGCAGCCAGGGCTTATAATTAAACCCTTCTCCTATCCCATATTTGTTCTTAAGGGCTCGCTGAAAATCCTGCACAGATTCTAACTTTCTTCCTCGTGACATGAGTATTACCATTACCTTTACATAGATAAAGCATAGTAGCAAACCTCACTACGGGCAAACTTTATTGTCTAAAAACCTTCTTACGGGCAAACTTTTGTGCTTACGGGCAAACTTTATTGTCTCTACACAACTTAAGCGTGCTGCCCACAAGCAAATCCACAGCTCCACGCATATTGGAAGTTGTAGCCTCCAAGCCAACCTGTTACGTCAGTTACTTCGCCTATAAAGTATAGGCCTTTAGCTTTTTTAGCTTCAAAGGTTTTTGAGCTCAACTCGTCGGTATCTACACCACCCAATGTTACTTCTGCTGTTCTATAACCCTCTGTGCCATTGGGTTTAATTTGCCACGCATGAATATAATTTACTAACTCATTTATTTGAGCATGGGTAAGCTGATTAATATTACAATCTGGTATCGCTTTGCTTTCGTGCAGTATTTCTATAAAGCGTTTAGGTAAAATAGTCGCAAGGCTATTTTTTAACGACTTTTGTGCTTGCGTTTCTCGCCAATCAGCAAGTTGCTGCCTTAAATCAATTTCAGGTAATAGGTTTATAGTTACAGCCTGCCCTGCTCGCCAAAATGAGCTTATTTGCAATATTGCTGGGCCCGATAACCCTCGGTGAGTAAAGAGGATGTTTTCTTTAAATACGGTGCCGTCTTCGCTTGAAACTTCACAAGGAATGCTAATTCCCGAGAGCCCTTCAAAACGCTCTTTATCATGCTGATGCAAAGTAAACGGCACAAGTGCAGCCATAGTTGGTAACACGCTTAAGCCAAACTGCTCTGCAATTTTATAACCTATTGGTGTAGCCCCTAGTTTTGGCATAGTTAAGCCACCTGATGCTATAACTAACGACTCACAGCTTAAGGTTTCTTGCTCTGTGGTAACGCTATAGCCGGTTTCGGTTTTTGATACGCTGATCACTTCACTGCGTAGTTTTATATTTACCCCGGCCCACTCACATTCGGTCAGTAAAATATCAACAATGTCTTGTGCATTGTTATCGCAAAAAAGCTGACCTAGTGTTTTATGGTGATACGCCAAGCCATGTCTGTCTACCAGCTCAATAAAGTCATGCTGTGTATAGCGACTTAAACATGATTTAACAAAATGAGCATTTGCGCATAAGTAGTTATCAGGGGTTGCGTTTTCATTTGTAAAATTACAACGCCCACCACCACTTATTAAAATTTTACGACCTGGTTTTTTGCCCATATCAAGTACTGTAACGCTTCGGCCACGGTATCCAGCTTGCGCTGCACACATTAATCCTGCAGCTCCCGCACCTATTACAATTACATCTACTTGACTCATTATTTTACCCTACTAAAAAATTTTTCCGATTATAGCAAAGTTTGATAGCTAACAACGTAGCATTTAAATTATTAGTAATTACACAACAAAAACGCATCAGTAATAAGTCGGGAATAATTACTCGCACAATAAACCAACCCTTTATACTTATTTTTAATTTATATGGCAAATACTAAACAACGAGTAAACCGCTAAAAACCTGAGTTATAACTAAATGAAAGAGGTACATAATAAATTGATATTTTAACCTAGTTAACAGATCGTTTACTTTTGTTCCCGCATCGTGATCCTACATCACGAAATAATAAATAAAAATCTAGGGATAATTATGACAACAAGTAAAACTTTTAAAAGATGTGCAATTGCAATTACAGTTAGTACGCTTTTTGCTGCAACATCTGGCATGGCTCAATCAGTTTCAAGTTCAATGGCTGAAACATCGGCTAAACTACAAAGCCAAGGCGGTTTCGAAACTCAGTTCATTATTAAATATAAAAATAATAACGAAATGGCGAGCCTCTCAACTGCAGACGCAAGCCCAGCTAGCATGAAAAAGCGCGCACAAAGCTTTGTTAAAAACTTCGCTTCTAAAAAAGGCAAAGTAAAAGCAAAATACGTTCGTGCAATGGCACTTAATAACCACCACGTAATGCGTGCTGATAAAAAATTAAGTGCGGCAGAGGCCCAAGAGTTTATGCAAGAAATGGTTGATTCTGGCAATGTTGAATACATTGAAGTGGATCAAATGTTAAAGCCGTTTTCAACTCCTAACGATCCACGTTTTGATGACCAATGGCACTACTACGAGCAAGCCGGTGGTTTAAACTTACCGACCGCATGGGATACCGCAACGGGTAGCGGTGTAGTTGTAGCTGTACTAGATACGGGCTACCGCCCTCATGCTGATTTAAACGCTAATATTTTACCGGGTTACGATATGATCTCTAACCTTTCGGTAGCTAATGACGGTGGTGGTCGCGATAGCGATGCACGTGATCCAGGTGATGCAGTTGCTGCGAATGAATGTGGCACTAACGGTGCACAAAACTCTAGCTGGCATGGCACGCACGTAGCCGGCACAGTTGCTGCGGTAACCAATAACGGTGAAGGTGTTGCAGGCGTAGCTTATAACGCAAAAGTAGTGCCTGTTCGTGTACTCGGTAAGTGTGGTGGTTTAACCTCTGATATTGCAGACGGTATTATTTGGGCATCTGGTGGAAGTGTTTCAGGTATTCCTGCTAACTCAAACCCTGCTGATGTAATTAATATGAGTTTAGGTGGCAGCGGTTCATGTAGCTCTACAACTCAAAATGCAATTAATACAGCACGTAGTAACGGCACTGTGGTAGTTATTGCTGCAGGTAACGATAACGATAACTCAGCAAACTACAATCCAGGTAACTGTAACGGTGTAGTAAACGTAGCCTCAGTGGGCCGTAATGGCGGCAGAGCTTATTACTCAAACTACGGTAGCAATATTGATGTTGCAGCACCAGGTGGCGCACAAAGCTTTGCAAACGACTCTGAAGGCGTTCTATCAACTTACAATTCAGGTTCGTCTACACCTTCAAGCGACAGCTATGGCTTTTCACAAGGTACATCAATGGCTGCGCCCCACGTAGCAGGTGTTGCAGCACTTATTAAGCAAGCAAAGCCAGATGCAACGCCTGACGAAATAGAAAGTATTTTAAAATCAACTACCCGTTCGTTCCCTGCGACATGTACTAGCTGTGGTACGGGTATTGTTGATGCTGCCGCAGCTGTTGCAGCAGCAAGTGGCGGCACTACTCCACCTACAGGTGGCGATAGCGAGCTTATTAATGGTGAAGCTAAAACAGGTTTAAGTGGGGCTGCAAATGCACAAGCATTTTACACGATGACAGTTCCAAGCGGTGCAACTAACGTAACATTCACTATGAGTGGTGGTACTGGCGATGCTGATTTATACGTACGTGCAGGCAGTAAACCTACAACTACTACCTATGATTGTCGTCCATATAAAGGCGGTAATAGTGAAGAGTGTTCTATTGATAACCCTACTGCGGGAACTTACCACGTAATGCTTAACGGCTACTCTGCGTATTCAGCAGTTAGCTTAGTAGGTAATATTACTGGTGGTTCATCATCGGGTGGCGGTTCAGGTACTCCACAAGCAGGCGGCGGCACTATAAGCGATGTGTCAGCCAATACTGGGCAGTGGAAACATTACACGTTAGATGTACCAGCTGGAATGAGTACGTTTACAGTAACAACATCGGGTGGCAGTGGCGATGCTGATTTATTTGTAAAATACGGTAGCCAACCAACAGCAAGCTCATACGATTGCCGCCCTTATAAAAATGGCAATGCAGAAACATGTACATTTACTAATCCACAAGCAGGTACTTGGCACTTAAGCGTTAACGCTTATAGCACTTTCTCTGGTTTAACGCTTAGCGGGCAATACCAACCGTAATTTAAAGTTTGAGTCTTTAATAAAAAAACCGATGTTGTTCCAACATCGGTTTTTTCAATAATAACTAGCTGATTAGTTAAAGCTAAAATCTACACTTTATTACTGTTACAGCTTTTCTAGTACTGATTCTGCGCGGCTTACAACAAACTCTTTGTCTTGTTCTACAAATAAACCAGTTACTAGCGCATTTTCAATAATCATAGCGTAGCGCGTTGAACGTATACCACCAAAACTAGCAGTATCTTTATCAAGCCCTAACGATTTAGTGAAACTTCCATCGCCATCCCCAAGCATTGTAATTTCTTGCGCGTTTTGTGAGTCACCCCATGCTTTCATAACAAATGCATCATTAACAGATACACAGTAAATAGCATCAACACCTTTTGCTTTAATTTTATCAGCAAGGGTAATAAACTCAGGTAAATGGGCATTTGAACACGTTGGAGTAAACGCACCAGGTACTGCAAATAACACGACTTTTTTACCTTCAAACAATTCTTTATTTGTAAGAGATTGCATACCGTCGTCAGTTAATTGCGTTAACGTCACTGCTGGTAATTCTTGGCCTTGCTCAATCATGGTAATTCCTTGAAAAGATTAATACAGAATAAGTAACAATCGTACTACGTAGCCTACTACTAGGTATAAAAAGTACGGCTAACTTAGTAGCTCAAAATAGCCTACCATAGAACGAAGAATACGCGCTGTATTAAGGTAAATTCAAATCATTTATAAAACTTGAAAAATCATTACCTAGCTTTTCATCTCGCAGACTGTACTCAACAATTGCTTTTAAGTAACCTAACTTATCTCCACAATCGTGAGAGCGACCACTCATATGAAATGCTTCAACGGTTTCTTGTGCCATTAATGCGTCAATAGAATCTGTAAGTTGTATTTCACCGCCAGCACCTACAGACGTTTTTGCAAGTAGAGGCCAAATATTCTTACTCAGTACATATCGCCCTACAACAGCTAGATTAGAAGGCGCTAAATCTGCATCAGGTTTTTCAACCATTGCTTTAATTGCAGCACTTTTACCTGGCATTAACTCAACACCGTTTATATCAGCAATACCATATTTACTAACGTCTTCTTTAGCTACCGGCTCAAGCATTATTTGGCTTGCTTGAGTTTCTTTAAAGCGTTTAATCATGGCCGCTAAGTTTTCAGTTTCTTGATCCGCAGTATAGGCATCAAGTATCACATCTGGCAGGAGCACAACAAAGTTGTTATCACCAACTATTGGTTTAGCGCATAAAATAGCATGTCCAAGCCCTTTAGCTTCACCTTGGCGTACACTCATAATAGTTACATCATTTGGACAAATAGAGCGAATTTCATCTAATAAAGCTCGTTTAACACGCTTCTCAAGAGTCGCTTCTAGTTCATAACTTGTATCAAAGTGGTTTTCGATTGCATTTTTAGAGCTATGCGTAACTAACACAATATCTTTAATACCAGCGGACACACATTCGCTGACAATATATTGAATTAGAGGCTTATCGACTATTGGGAGCATTTCTTTTGGGATAGCTTTTGTCATAGGGAGCATTCTCGTCCCTAAGCCAGCTACTGGAATTACAGCTTTCATATCTGTCCTTAGTGATTAAGTTTGTAAATAATATCAATTCACTTAATTAAGTGATCTATTTTTAGGATGGAAAAACGTCTTGATAGCTAGGCAAAAAATTCGCTACTTAGTTGTTCTAAATGAGAATTTTTTAACACAGGTGCGACACATTTAGCCCCGCAAAATAATTAAGTATTATTGCGAATTGGTACAAACTAGCAGATACAAAATAGATACCAGCTGAATAAAGTTACCTCTTTTGAAGAAGTAAATTTGAAGCTGTTTATTAAACAGAGACTCTACATTTTTGGTTATTTAAAATGAGCAGGTAAGTTATGAAGTTTATTAATGATTTTGTTGTGGGGTGAGATTACATTAGCTAAACGAAAAAAGCCCGGGGTTGCTATAAATAACAAACCCAGACCAATAAATTTCTAACTAAAGGTCGCGTTACAAAACCTTTTTATAATTAAAGACCTGCACGCTCTTTAATTACTGCAATAAGCGGTGAGCTGGCAAAATTCCCTTCAGCCCAAGCAATATCAGCACCATCTGTTAACGCACTTTTTGATAAGTTTTTAACTATATACTCACCAGTATCTACTGCATTACTAGCAACAGCATGACGTAATAAGTTATTACCATTACATTGTACTGCATCATAAATATTACGAATTTTTACACGAGAGCTTTTAAGCTTGCTGCGTAATCGGTTTTTATCGTCTGCCGCAATATATTCACAAATAGATACTGCTAATTGATCTTCAGCATTTACAGGTGCTGTATACGAAAACGAACTAACAGCTACAACGGCAGTAAGTGCAACTAGCTTTGGTAATTTAAACATGACAAACCCTTTATAATACTTTGTTCTTATATAGACTATCGAATATTATATCAATCTATCAAAATTTACGCAATAATGTTAACGTTCTTTATATAAAGTTACGAATTTATAACTAGATAAATTCTTGTCATCCGGATGGTTTTCTTGCTCTTCTTTCACGTACCAATTAGCAACTTTATTGTAATCAGGAAACTGTGTATCGCCTTTAACATCTAAATCAATAAAAGTTAGATACAGGCGCTCTGCTTTTGGTAAAAATTGCTCATAGATATTACCACCACCAATAATCATTACTTCTTCAGCAGTAGCAACGAGTTCTAATGCGGCATCTGGCGTAGTTACTACTTCAATACCCTGTGCAGTATATTCGCTGTTTCGAGTAATAATAATATTACGGCGCCCAGGTAATGGACGGCCTATAGACTCAAAAGTTTTACGACCCATGATCACAGGCTTACCCGTAGTGACCTTTTTAAAATGCTGAAGATCTGCAGGTAAATGCCATGGCATTTTATTATCTAGACCAATTACACGGTTATTTGCCATTGCTGCAATCATTGAAATTATCATAATATACACCTAGTACTTTATTCTTAAACAAAGAAAAAGGAGCATAAGCTCCTTTTTAGTAAATTCTATTTAATTAACGCTCGTAGACAACTTCTACGTCGTAATCATCTTCATCCCAGTCATCCCAATCATCATCATTGCCCTTACCTTTAGTGGCTTTTTCATGATAGGTATCCCACTTAAACTCAACTTCTTCATCTTCCACTTGTACAAACTTCTCTTTAGGCATGCTATCAAGTAGTGTCATTATGTTGTGGATTAATGGTTGAGTGTTAAGTTTATTAATTGCTGAAATGTGATAGATATTTTCAGTTTCGCCCAGCTCTTCTGCAATCGATTCGCATAACGCTTTTGCTTCATCCTCTGGTAATAAATCTATTTTATTAAATACTAACCAGCGTGGCTTCTCAGCTAATTTAGGGCTGTATTGGTGCAGCTCGTTAATAATCGAAAACGCATTATCAACAGGGTTTGAACCATCTACCGGCATTACATCAATGATGTGTAATAACACACGACAACGCTCTAAATGTTTCAAAAAGCGAATACCTAGGCCTGCGCCATCAGATGCACCTTCAATTAGACCCGGAATATCGGCTATAACAAATGATTTATTTGCTTCAGGACGTACTACACCTAAATTAGGAATAAGCGTCGTGAATGGGTAATCAGCTACTTTTGGTCTTGCTGCAGATACACTGCGGATAAACGTAGATTTACCGGCATTTGGCAATCCAAGTAAACCAACATCAGCTAATAATAGTAACTCTAATTTTAAGTTACGTACTTCACCTGGTGTGCCTAATGTTTTTTGACGAGGTGCTCGGTTAGTACTTGATTTAAAACGCGCATTCCCCAAGCCGTGGAAACCACCTTTTGCAACCAAAATTCGTTGACCATGTTGCGTTAAATCGCCAAGTCCCTCTTGGGTATCAACATCCATGATGCGCGTGCCTACAGGCACCATAACAAATAAGTCATCAGCTTTTCGGCCTGTACAGTTACGGCTACGACCGTTAGTACCACGTTCAGCTCTATGGAAGCGCTCAAACTGATAATCAATTAAGGTATTTAAGTTTTCATCAGCTTGTAGATAAACACTACCACCGTCTCCACCGTCA
>OJDO01000013.1_pt1 | contig 69560 bp, 59 predicted proteins | sample 1592801 | NCBI WGS metagenome assembly OJDO01 (sample SAMN05416793, study PRJEB24817) | seawater metagenome | isolation source: Sea water | place: Canada:Atlantic | collected 2013-11 | reverse complement strand
CTCCAGCCAGACGACAACATAAAATATTGATAATAATTGGCAAGGTATTTTACTGTGTCAGATGGCGTGGCTTCGCCACTTATCCGACCTACGTCAAAAGGTAGGTTGGTTAAGCCGAAGGCGCCACCCAACAGAGTATCAATTCACGCCTTGAAAGTCAGCTATGGCACTTACCTGCCCATAATAGTCATATCACTCCCACCGACACTCACGCATATTTACTTTGTCATTTTTAAACAATACGCCTTCTGATAATAGCTTTTCGCGTTGTTCTTGGTATTTTTCGCTACCTTCAGGGAATGATATTTTACCTTGGCTATTCACGACCCTGTGCCAAGGTATAACCGAGTCGTTTGGCATCATTTTTAATAAGCGCCCAACCAACCGTGAGTTTTGCGGGTAGCCCGCAAGAGCTGCAACTTGCCCGTAGCTTGCCACTTTACCTATTGGTATGCCTGCGATAACAGTATAAATAAGTGTTTCTTTATCAATATCAGCGTTCATTTAAATACGCCTCACTAAGTACTTTAAATTGCTCCCAAATAGTACGCGCTACAGGGCCGTGGTGCACTGCATGTTGTCTAAAGGCTCTAATTTGTGCGCTAAATTTATGCTCTCGGTCAGTTATGTGTATTTCTTGAAGTAAGCCTGCTTTTATTTCAGGAGCGCAGTGTTCTAGGCTCATCATTGCCCAACCTGCACCTGAAAGTAAAAACGATTTTAAGGTCGATACATCATCAATTTTCATCATGGCGGAGCCTTTTGAGTACGATAGTCTGTCGCTGTCGATACTCAAGTCACTTTCAAACATAGCTAAACACGGATACGTTTGTAGTTCGCTATAGGTTAGCTTTTGAGGAAGTACGCCTTTAGCGCTGACAATACCAATATCGAGCCTGCCTATGGGTACGCTTTCTAAATCGCCTGTCGCATGAAATAAATCAAACCACGGGCCAATACCTAATTCGGCTTGCCCACTATTTACTTGCTCTAACGAAATAAAGCGCTTCCCGCTTGTTAAGCTAAATTCGGTGCTGGTAAACAACCTAAAAGTATTACTTATGATCTCGTTGTAACTCTGCGTATGGCAAAGTTGTTCGTAACAAATTCTAAATTGGGGTTCATTACCGAGTGCCAATTCTTTAGCAAGCTGTGCTAGCTCGTCGTTGGCATGCAAAAGTTGCTGCGCCTCGCGGTGAAAAATACGCCCTTTTTCAGTAAGCTGTAATCGGTATTTACTTCTGTCTAGTAACTCAAACCCTATTTTTTCTTCTAAGTTTTTAATAGCGAGTGTAAGCGCGGGCTGCGTTTTATGTAGCTTTAGTGCTGCCCCGCTTAAGCTTGCGCTTTGCACTATGGCATCTAAAATTATTAATTGATTCAGCTTCATATAGCACTCTGCAACATTATAAGTAAAACTTATTGAGTTTCTAAAATTTAATGATTTTTATTTTATATGTTTGCAGCGTATGCTGCACTTAATTATTTTGCCATCATTGCAACGGAGAAGACATGAAACTCTTTCGTCTATGTTTTTTAACTACGACTTTACTAAGCTTAATAGCCTGTTCTGAGCCAGAACAACAAGTTAAAGAAGAGCCCATTCGCCCTGTTAAATTATTCAACATAGGTCATGATTCTCAAACTAACATTCGCAGCTTTCCTGCTGAGGTTGTTGCAAACCAAGGCTCTTACCTTGCTTTTAGGGTAAACGGCGAACTTATTAAGTTTCCTGTGCTTGCTGGTGAACACGTTGAAAAAGGTGATTTATTAGCAAAACTGGACCCTGAAGATTTTCAGTTGCAGTTTGACGAGCGCAAAGCGCGCTTTGAATTGGCAAAATCACAACTTGGCCGCATTGAGCAATTGTTTGAGAAAAAAATCACCAGCCAATCAGAATTAGATCAAGCCACTGCTAATATGCAAATTGCTGAATCTGCATTTAAAATTGCACAAACAAACCTTGAGTACAGCGAGCTACGCGCGCCATTTTCAGGCACAGTTGCAAAAGTATTTGTTAAAAACTTTGAAAACATTCAAGCCAAACAAAATATATTGCGTTTAGAAACACGCGATTTAATGGATGTAGAAATTCAGGTTCCTGAAAAAATTGTCGCTCGTTTTCAAAAAGGCACTGATTACCACCCTACTGTAAAATTCGATGGCTTTGACAATAAAGAATACACACTTGATATTAAAGAGTGGGATACCCAAGCAGACCCTGCAACGCTTACCTATAAAGTTGTGTTTTCGCTACCAGTACCTGAGGACTTTAATTTACTAGCGGGTATGACGGGCAGTGTATTTATTGATTTAAGTAAAGTAACTCGCTCGCAAGTGTCTTACACAATACTGCCAATTGAGTCAGTGTTTTCTGAACCTCAAGAATCTATTAAAGATAATGCCTACGTGTGGCTTTTTGATTCAGAAACTAGCCAAGTACATAAACAAGCAGTAAAAATTGGCCAGCTACACCGCGATGGTATTGAGGTGTTAAGTGGTATTAAAGAAGGCCAAATTGTTGTTTCTGCCGGTGTGCACTCACTAAAAGAAGGCATGAAAGTAAGAGCATGGAATAAAGAGCGAGGCTTATAATTATGAGCTTTGCACAACTCTCCATTGAGAAAAAAGTAATCAGTTGGATGTTTACGCTGCTGCTATTAATTGGCGGTACCGTGTCGTATTTTGATTTAGGGCAATTAGAAGACCCTGAGTTTACGCTTAAAAAAGCCATGGTTATTACCATGTACCCTGGCGCGTCGCCGCAACAAGTAGAAGAAGAAGTAACTTTTCCTCTGGAAAACGCGATTCAGCAATTACCTTATGTTGATTACGTTACGTCTATTTCATCTAACGGTAAATCACAAATTTCGGTAGAGATGAAAAGTACCTACCGAAAAGAGCAACTTCGCCAAATTTGGGATGAAATGCGTCGAAAAATTAACGACCTCTCCCCTTCGCTTCCCAGCGGCGTTTACCCTAGCACTATTTTAGATGACTTTGCCGATGTTTACGGTGTTATGTATTCGGTAACCGGTGATGGCTACTCATATGACGAACTTAAAGACTACGTCGACTTTTTAAAGCGCGAGCTAGTCTTGGTTAAAGGTGTAAGTAAAGTAACGGTTGCAGGTGAGCAACAACCGCAAGTAATGGTTGAAGTATCAACGCGTAAATTGGCTCAACTAGGTATTGCACCAAGTCATATATTTCAGTTACTGCAATCGCAAAATACGGTATCTAACGCGGGTAAAATTCGCGTGGGCGATGAGTCAATTCGATTGCACCCTACTGGCGAGTTTAAAGATGTAAAAGAGCTCGAAACGCTATTAATTTCAAAACCTGGTGCAAGTGAGCTTATTTATTTAGGCGACGTAGCAAAGGTTTACAGAGAGTACGCAGAAGTACCTAACAATGTTATTCGTTATAACTCTCAGCAAGCTTTGCTTATTGGCGTGTCGTTTATGTCGGGAGTTAACGTGGTAGATGTGGGTAAACACATTGACGATCACTTAGCTTCACTTGAGTATCAACGCCCTCATGGTATTGACATAAATTCGGTATACAACCAACCACAAGAGGTTCAAAAATCGGTTGATGGTTTTATTATCAGCTTACTTGAAGCTATTGCGATTGTTATTGTAGTACTGCTGTTATTTATGGGTTTAAAAAGCGGTGTTTTAATTGGTGGTATTTTACTGCTTACTGTATTGGGTACGTTTATATTTATGAAGTTGTTTGCTATCGATTTACAGCGTATATCACTTGGAGCACTTATTATTGCGCTTGGTATGCTGGTTGATAACGCAATAGTTGTAACCGAAGGGATACTAATCAACCTTAAACGTGGGCAAACAAAACTCAAAGCGGCGGTTAATATTGTTGAGCAAACAAAATGGCCCTTACTAGGTGCAACAGTCATTGCAGTGACTGCATTTGCGCCAATTGGTTTAAGCTCTGATGCCAGTGGTGAATTTGCCGGTAGCTTGTTTTGGGTGTTGTTTATTTCGCTTTTATTAAGCTGGATAACAGCCATTACGCTAACGCCATTTTTTGCCAATTTAATGTTCAAAGAAAACGAATTTAAAAACGAAGAAGGCCAAGAAGATGAAGACCCGTATAAAGGTTTTATTTTTAATGGTTATAAAGCGGTTTTAGATTTAGCGCTGCACTTTAGAAAAACCACGCTTATATTAATGGTTGTTTTACTGTGTACTGCGGTTGTTGGTTTTGGCTCTGTTAAACAGTCGTTTTTTCCTGCTTCTAATACACCTATGTTTTATGTTGATTACTGGCAAGAGCAAGGATCTGATATTCGCTCAACCCTAGAGGGCGTTAAAAAGCTTGAAGAATTTTTGCAAAAAGAAGACCTTGTTGAAGAAGTAACAAGTACAACAGGCCAAGGCGCGCCACGCTTTATGCTTACCTACGCACCAGAAAAGTCATATCCCGCGTACGGGCAATTAATTATTCGTGTGGCCGACAGAGAAGCCGTAGCAACTGTAATGCAAACTGTACGTGATTACTCAAATAATCATGCGCTCTCTGCGCAGCTTAAAATTAAGCCAATGGAAATTGGCCCCTCTACTGATGCAAAAATAGAAGCGCGTTTTTCAGGCCCTGATCCTGTTATTTTAAGACAATTGGCTGCTAAAGCTGAAGAGCTTATTGGTAATGATGATGGCGCATACAATATTCGTGATGACTGGCGTGCACGTACTAAAATGATTCGCCCACAGTTTAACGAGCAAAAGTCACGCCGCTTAGGTATTAGTAAATCTGACTTAGACAATGTATTACTAACAAGTTTATCGGGTAAACAAGTGGGCGTATATCGCGATGGTACACAATTGCTGCCTATTATTGCCCGTTCACCTGCTAACGAGCGCTTAAACGTGGAAAGCGTACACGACCTTCAAATATACAGCCCTGTATTGGGTGTATTTGTACCAGTAACCCAAGTGGTAGACGAGTTTATTGTACAGTGGGAAGATAGCCTAATAATGCGCCGCGATCGCAAACGTACAATTACGATTATGGCCGATCACGATGTATTAGGAGATGAAACCCCTGCTAAACTATTTGCACGTATTCGCGGACCAATAGAAAACATGGAATTACCGCGCGGTTACGAACTGGAATGGGGCGGCGAGTTTGAATCTTCAAGCAAAGCTCAAAAAGCAATATTTGGCTCATTACCGCTGGGTTACTTAGCGATGTTTGCAGTAACCGTATTACTTTTTAACTCGCTTAAGCAACCACTGGTTATTTGGGCAACGGTTCCGTTAGCTATTATCGGTGTAAGCGCGGGCTTGTTAGCTATGAATGCGCCGTTTAGTTTTATGGGATTACTTGGTTTATTGAGCTTAAGCGGTATGCTTATTAAAAACGGTATTGTATTGGTTGATCAAATAAATCTCGAATTAAGGGAAGGTAAATCGCCTTATGAAGCCGTATTTGACTCTGGTGTGAGCCGTGTACGCCCAGTTGCTATGGCAGCTATAACTACTATTTTGGGTATGATCCCGCTGTTATTCGACGTGTTCTTCCAGTCAATGGCGGTAACAATTATGTTTGGTTTAGGCTTTGCTACAATTTTGACTCTAATTGTAGTGCCAGTACTTTACACGGTTATATTTAGAATTGATTACGAACCGCGTAAGTAGTTAAGCATATAATTGGTTAACATTAAAAAATGCCACTGGCTCAAGGTCAGTGGCATTTTTATTTAATACCGATGAAAAAAGAAAGGCTACATATTTAGTTGTTAAGAAACTAACCGCAACACTTCTTATATTTTTTGCCGCTACCACATACACAAGGTGCGTTACGCTCTGGTACTTTATCAAATACTTGTGGTGTTGACTTGCTAAGTGCAAAATCTAGTTCGCGAATATCTTCTGGTACTTCAGCTTTAACTTCAATTGAAGCAAACAGCGAATGCTCTTCTAGTATTGCTTCTATTTCTGATTGTCGTGCAACTGAGTTTACAATTAACGTGAGCGGGTGTGACTCTGTGCCTGGCTTGGCAGTACGTTTTGGTGCAAATCCATTACTGTTATTTTTACCCATTATATCGGGCTTACCCATAAAGAAAAATTTTGACATGTTACTTCTATAACCTTTCTACATTATTAAGACGGCGCATCTTAACAGCTTAACCTTCATATAACTAAGTGTACTTGATAATGCACAATATAAATCAGGCTTTAGCGCATATACGCCTAATATAGCGACATAATGAGGCCAATTAATGGATTTAGGCAAAATTTAAATTCGAAATATAGTAAAATTATTATGACTCAACTTAGTGCCGTTTTAGTATCTAACTCAATATTATGGAAAAGCCTTGGAAAATTTTAAAACCGCGATACTAATAGCGGGCAGCGTTTTTATACTTTTTGGTTATTTACGCTTTATAACTGACGATAATGGTAACGTGAACTTAAACAACTACCGTTTTACAGGGGGCATACTACTGGTTATTTCCGGTATGTTCGATGGCACACGCGACCTTGTTAAGCGCCTGCGCTCTAAAAACTCGTTATCGGCGATTGCAGTTTATTTAGGTATACTCTTATTTTATATTGGCTTTAGCATTTAATAGCGAAACATTAAGCGCTAATTTGGGCTTTATACAAGCAACATTTTATAAGTGAATACCCTTTGACCTTTAAGCAACTCTTCAACAGCGCCCTATTACTTTTAGTAACAGCACCTCCGCTGGTTTTACTTGCATGGGATGAACAAGCCGACCCCGCTTTTATCCCCAACAGTATATATAACACCTTAACATTTACGTTATTTCCAATAACGGCGCTAGTGTTGTCGGTTGTTTTATTAAGGCACCTATATAAAAAATACAATAATAACTTTGAATTTAAACATACAGTTAAAAATTATATTGCTGAGCATGGGAAGTTCCGCAGCGCATTTATACCACTGTTTTTGCCCATTTTAATTTACTTATGGTTATGGACGTCAGTTTGTATTTCTGTGAAATTATGGGCCAATAAACACAGCAATAATATATGGCAGCAAGAGCATCAATTACTTGAGGTAGGTAGTTGCCCAACTGATTATGAGTACAGTTGTACAACACTAACTGTGCTTAGTTTACAGAACTACAGAAAATACACTTTTAGATGGTATTTAGATAAGAATAAATTGGTGACTTTGCAAAATAACAATATAAATTTAGTGGGCATTACAAGCCCACTTGGTAATATAGTACAAGAAATACAGTGGTAGTAGAAAACCTAGGTGCAGATTATTTTTTTAAGCTAAGGGTACGCCCCGAGCTAGGTTTTGACTGTGACGACTTATTCTCTTTAATACTTTTTGGCTTACCAACATACGTGGTAGAACGCTTTTGATAAGGTGCTTTACTGCGCTCATTTTTGCGCTCGCCATTAGCATTACTGCGATCAGAGTTGCGACTTGAATTTCGCTCGCCACTTTGTTCGCCTTTATTAAAACGGCGAGGATTTTCACCCTGAAAATCACGCTTTTTAGGAGCTGACGGCGTATTATTTTCTGATTGTTTATTAGCATCAAGCGAATGTTCTTGAGTTTTACCTGAGTCAGAAATCGAGTCGTTGATTTGCGCCATTTCAGTATCAGACAAATGACGCCACTGCCCTACCTTTAAACCTTTTAGTGTTACGTTCATTATGCGCGTACGCTTTAACGTCACCACTTCGTAACCTAAATATTCACACATACGGCGTATTTGACGGTTTAAACCTTGTGTAAGTACTATTTTAAATTCTTTAGGGGCAGTTTGTGTCACTTTACACTTTTTAGTAACAGTATCTAAAATAGGCACACCATTGGCCATTTTTGTAACAAACTGACGATTAAGCGGTTTATCAACCGTAACAACATATTCTTTTTCGTGGTTATTACCCGCACGCAAAATTTTATTAACGATGTCGCCTTCGTTAGTTAAAAATATAAGCCCTTCAGACGGTCTATCTAAACGCCCTATTGGAAATATACGCGTAGGATAATTTACCGCGCGAATAATATTACTTTGAATTTTACTTTCGGTAGTACACGTAATACCAACGGGTTTATTGTAAGCGATATAAACGCGCTTTGGTGTGGCTTTAAGTGGCTTGCCATCAACCAATACAACATCGGTAGCAGCAACTTTTACGCCCATTTCAGGCGAGTAGCCATTAACGCTGACACGACCTTGCTCAATATATTTATCGGCTTCGCGGCGTGAACAAAATCCTGTTTCACTAATAAATTTATTTAAACGTTTTAATTCGGTCATGGCACTTATAGCGTAGTAATTTTTAAGGCGAGTAGTGTAAACCACCCACACTATTTTTTCGCCCCTAATTTAAAATTTATAGGTGTTTAAGCATTAATTTTTGCTTTCGTTAATTTACGCCATACAAATTCAAGCGGGCCTTGGTTAAAATAGCGGCTGTATATAAAGGTAAATATAAGCTGCAGTGCAACTAATGCCGTTGCAACTAACCAGTAGTCAATACGATCAAAATTGAGCACCCAGTGCGTAAATAGCACTTTATATAACAACAGCTGTATGAGTGTTTGGCTAATATATAAAGTAAATGCTAAGCGCCCCGCTTGTTGAATAAGCGTGCCGACGTGTGCGCTGTTATTGCAAAATTTAACAATTAAATGAATATACAGCGTAGCCATACCTAGAGCCGCAAACATATTTACAAATTCTTGCACCCCATATCCTAAGCTGCCATTAAGCTGTGATGCATAAAGCCTGATTCCACAAAAAACAAGGGTCATTGCACCGCAAACTATTAATTGCTGAGTCGTTAAGCCTTTACTAAAAACGTCTTGTTTATATAAATAAATGCCAATGAGCATAAGGCCCACGCACATCCACATTGTCATTATTGGCACCATAACAAGCATTAACGTGTTCATAGCAAGGTTACTAATAAAGTAATCAATATAGTGTGGGTTATATAATTCAATAAACTGTGCTGTATCGCGGTAAATCACTTCATCGGGTACGCTAGATATAACAAGTAAGGTAACCACAGCCGACAACAAGGTAAATGCAAGCCCTCTTTTTAAAAGTACGTTGCTATCACTTTCTAAATATTTAATAACAAACCAGCCAGATACACCGTAAACAAATAAAATATCACCGGCCCAGAGTAAAAAACCATGCGCTAAACCAAAGAGAATTAACCAATAGAGCCTGCTTTTTATCTGCACTTCAGACTTGTAACGTTGCCACTGAATATAAAGCCCTGCACCAAAAAGCAAACTAAACAGCGTTCTAAAACGCCCGTCTACAAACACGCTGCTAAGGGTGTGAATAATTGAGTCGCTAACAGGAGGAGTAGTTAAGGAGGTATACCCGTATTCAAAAATGCCGAAGGCGTAAGCATTCATGTAAACAAGGCCAAGCACGGCAACGCCGCGAATAAAGTCCATATTATAATTGCGCATTAAAGCTATTATCCGTTAAATATTATTCTTATAACTGTCAGCCCAATCGACTGACTGTTGGTAAAGTGGAGGTAGTATAGCACTGTCGATATTTAGCAAAAGTACAGCTTGTTCAAGTGCCCACCAGCTTCCTGTTTCATATGCTTTAACAACGTTTAAAATATAATAAAGTGTGTTTTTGTCCCCTAATAATGCCGTTTTTATTTCATCAGGGAAAGGTAGCTTTTCAACAAGCAAGCTCATTGGTTGATCAAGGATTGCATCTAGCAGTGAAAATAACCCTGTTAAAAATGCTTCGCCTGACTGACTTTTATTAACCTTTTTTGCCACAAGCTCACAAAAGCGAGCACGTACAACACATACTTGCATTAGCTCTGCTGGCTTTTTACCCGCTGTATGAGCAGTAACAATAAGGCTCACAAACTTTTTCAGGCGTTCGTGTCCTAAATACACAAGCGCTTGCTTTAATGACGATATTTGGCTTTGTATAGGAAACACACCGCTGTTTATTAATCTTAGTAACTTATATGCGAGTGCAGCATCTAGCTCAAACAGGCTTGCGATGGTTTTAATGTCAGGGCTTTGCTTCATTATTTCGGCGTAAATAGCGACGACTAAACCATAATTATAATCAATGTCGTTTTGCTTGATCATGGTAGGCTTTGCAAAAAAATAGCCTTGAAAATAATCAAACCCCATATCAAAGGCAAGCTCATAGTCTTCTTGTGTTTCTATTTTTTCGGCTAGTATTTTTATTTGTTTATGCGCTTGTAACTTAGTAACTATGGGCTGTATTTCGCTAAGAGGTGTAATTGCAATATCAAATTTAATGAGCTTCACAAGCTTTAAAAAACGATCCCATTGTGGTTTATATACAAAATCATCGAGCGCGAGTTTGTAGTTACTATGAAATAAACCTCGGCATAGCTCATAGTTATCGTCGGTAGGTTCTATGGTTTCGAGCAACTCAATCACAACGTCTTGGCATGGTAAGAAAGCACATAAATCGAGTTTTAGTGATTCTGGTCCTATATTAATAAGCGCTTTTTTGCCTGATGTAATATGGCGTGTACCTAAATTTAATTGATTTTCCATAATAAGCCTTGCTGTTGCTTGGCCTTCTGCAATATCTGGAAAATAATTTTTTGGACTATCACGAAAAAGTAGCTCATAGGCTACTACTTTTTTACTTCGATTGAATATTGCTTGCCTTGCAACAAATACAGACACATTACCTACTTCTTAGCTTTTATATAATACTAAGTAATTAAACCCTAAGCAGGTAGATTTGTCACTAAACTTTAAAGTACAGAAACGATTTACCGGTATAAGGTTGTTATATAATCAGTTGCCACTTGTGGCCACGAAAAACGCATTTGCTCTGCGCTGTGCTTAATTTTATGCCATCTTTTAGGATTTTGCTTTTTAATTAAGAGGGTTTCGTTTAAACAGCTAATTAAATTACGCGTTTGCGTTGCCAACGTGTCTCCATTAAAGCTAAAACCATTTTCGTGGTGTTTAACAGTATCTTTTAATCCGCCAACACTGTGTACTAAACACGGTTGCCCCGCTCGCATTGCTAGCATTTGGCTAATACCACACGGTTCAAACGAGCTTGGCATTAAAAATAAGTCACCTAATTGATACATTAAATCGCCAACACCTTGCCCATACCCCTTTAAAAATAAAAGATTGGAATTACGCGCCATTGCTTTGGTAAATATGCTTTCGAGCTCTTTGTCACCCGAGCCGAGAATAATAAGTCTGCCATTATGTTCATTAATTAATTGACACACTTTATCAATAGCTAAAACCCCATTAACCTGCTGGCACAATAACAACACTTTTTGTTCGGTAAGTCGGCCAACGCTTGTAACTAATGGACCATTATTAACCGTTGCTTTAAATTGCTGTAATCGTTGGTGGGCAATATAGTAGCCACTTTGTAACTGCTCGTAATTGGCCATCCAACCAAACAAAGTACTCTCTGCTTGGCTATAAAAATCAGCGAGAGTTGCTCCTTCAAGTGCATTGCTTGGATATTCGCAGCCATTTAAAATACCAACAAGCTTGCCTCGGCTTGCTGCATTTTGCAGATCTTGCTCAAGCCCTTCGCCACCAAAAAAACCATGTTCGTAATTGCTAGGTTCAAGAACCTCTTGGCTGTAAGTTGGCGATACAACATGTATTTTATCGCATAGATTTATTGCACTGCGCATAGGATTAAAACAATGAGGGTAACGCGGGTCGCATAACTGCTGGCCATTATAACTAAGTGATGGAAACCACGCCTCTAAGCTTGAATCATCATGTTTGAAAGGCCTTATCCCTTGCAGTGCAATATTATGCACTGTGAAGGCAATAGGTAAGGTATTAAGTGAGCTATAACGTGGCTCAAACTTAAGTAAAACTGCAACGCAGGCACTGTGCCAATCATGTAAATGCAGCGCTGTAGGGCGTTTTAATACACCTTGTAATAACGCTTCGCAGACGGCTGCGTTAAATAGAGCAAATTTAGTCGCATCAGTTGCAAAAGGCCTCCCCGGTGCATCATTACAATATACACTGCCTGATTCACTAAATAACGGGTGGCTAATAACAATTTGGCTTACATTATTTTCGGCTTGTTGTACTTTAAAAATGGTTAATACATGGGGTTGAGCATTAAATGCAACGGTTACTTCACCTATATAAATACGCTCAAGCGGCTCAAACCCGTAATCAGGAATAACAACATCAACCGTTATACCTTGCTTTGCAAGAGCCTTAGGTGCATCGCGTACTACATCTGCCACACCGCCTACTTTTGCGCCTGGTAACGCGTCATTTTCTGCTGCAACCATTAATACATGCATTAATTTATTATTTCCTTTAAACCTGTGTGAGCTTGCTCACAAATGAGCAAGCTATGTTGTCGTGCTTATCTAACTTGTTGTTACGCTAGCTTTTTATTTTCTCGCGCTTGGCGTTCTAACTTTTTTGCAAGCTCAGTGAGCATATCACGTGTAACAAGAACGATACCTTTTTTAGATACCCTAAAGCCGTTTTCTTCATCTGTTTTTTTGTCAAAACCGATTTCAAGACCCGCAGGTATTTCACAGCTTCTATCTATTATTGCGCGTTTAATTTTACAACCTCGGTTTATAACCGCACCGGGTAAAATAACCGACTGCTCAATGGTACAAAATGAGCGAACGTGAACGTTAGAAAACAACAGGGATTTTCTAACCGCAGAGCCCGAAATAATACACCCACCCGAGACTGTTGAGTCTAAAGCCATACCACGTCTATCTTCGTCATCGAAAATAAATTTAGCAGGTGGTAGTTGCTCTTGATAAGTCCATATTGGCCACGTTGGATCGTATAAATCAAGTTGTGGCTCTGGCATTACCAGTTCCATATTAGCTTCCCAGAACGAGTCAAGCGTACCTACATCGCGCCAATAAGGTTGCCCTTCTTGGTTTGGATCTCTAAATGGGAAAGCAAATACATTATGCTCTTCTATAATCGCTGGAATAATATCGTGACCAAAATCGCGTCCAGAGCCTTCATTTTCAGAATCTTTTTTAAGTTGCTCAAATAAAAATTCTGTATTGAAAATGTAGTTCCCCATTGATGCTAAACATGTACCTGGCTTGCCGGGTACGGAGCTCGGCATTGCTGGTTTTTCATCAAAACGACACACTCTATTTTCTTCATCAACGGTCATTACACCAAACGTGTCTGCGGCTTCCTCTACTGGGACTTCAATACAACACACAGTCATATCTGCGCCTTTTTGCACATGTTCAGCCAATAAAGCACCATAGTCCATACGGTACACATGATCTCCAGACAAAATCATCACATATTTAGGAAGCTCATGACGAATAATATCTATGTTTTGAAAAACAGCATCTGCGGTTCCACAATACCAATCATCACCTTGGCGCTGAGATGCAGGTAGTATTTCAACCGACTCTCCTAGCTCTTTTTTAAAGTGCCCCCATGCGCGGTTTACATGGCGTATTAATGAATGTGATTTATATTGTGTAGCAATACCAACACGTCTCACACCCGAGTTAATGCAGTTTGATAGTGGAAAATCGATAATTCGATGCTTACCACCAAAGTAAACTGCTGGCTTTGCTCGCCAATCGGTTAACTCATGCAGGCGAGAACCGCGACCGCCTGCCAGTATTAACGCGTAAGTTTCTCGGGTTAAGCTACTTATGTAGCGATTTGCATAATTAGGCATAATACTCTCTCCATTTAGTCTAGGCTGTTAGTGGCATGGCTTTTAGTTGTCGTTAAGTCTGTTTCACTAATATTGAGGGGTTCTAAATGCCAAATATCTTCACTGTATTGGCTTATGGTTCTGTCACTTGAAAACATACCACTGGCTGCTGTATTTAAAATACTCATTTGTGTCCAGTAGGTCTGATCTGCGTAAGCTTTATCAACTTCTTTTTGAGCTGCTACATAACTTTCAAAATCGTGAGCAACAAGCCATGGATCGTGCGGGCTCTTAATTGCATTTGTTATGTCGTCAAATAAGCATGGTTCAAATAAATTAAAATGTCCGCTCTCGAGTAATTGCATCACATTCTTTAAATCGCTATTTTGCGATATTAAATGCTCTGGATTATAACGTGATTTAATATCGTCAATTTCGTGCGCTTGTGCGCCAAACAAAAAGAAGTTATCAGCACCAACAGCATCTCTAATTTCAATGTTTGCGCCATCCAGCGTGCCTATTGTCAATGCACCATTCATCATAAATTTCATGTTGCCAGTACCAGACGCTTCTTTGCCTGCGGTAGATACTTGCTCTGAGAGATCGGTTGCAGGACAAATAACTTCCATTGCGGTTACGTTGTAATTAGGTAAAAATGCGACGCGTAAATATGGCGCAGCTTGAGGGTCTTTATTTATAACCTCTGCCACGTTATTAATAAGCTTAATAATTTTTTTAGCCATGTAATAACCTGGCGCTGCTTTACCACCTAATAGAACACAACGAGGAACAAGTCCTTGGGTATCCCCACGGCGAATACGGTCATATAAATGAATCACATGAAGTATGTTTAATAGCTGACGTTTGTATTCGTGGATACGTTTTACTTGTACGTCAAACATCATTGATACATCAAAATCGATATCGCAGCGAGCCTTAACTAAATCAACTAAACGTTGTTTGTTTTCACGTTTAGCATTTTGCCACTGCTCATGAAATGCCTTGTCGTCATAAAAACGACGTAGGTCACTAATTTTTGAAAAGTTTTTAACCCAATCATGGCCAATTTTTTCACCAATTAATTCACTTAATACTGGATTACAATGCGCAAGCCATCGACGAGGCGTTACACCATTTGTTTTGTTATTAAACTTATCTGGCCACAATGCATAAAATTCTTTAAATAATCCCGCTTTTAACAGTTCAGTATGAAGTGCTGCTACGCCATTTACAGAGTAACTACCTACAATAGCTAAATAAGCCATACGAATTTGCGGCTCATCACCCTCTTCAATCAGTGACAATGCACGTTGCTTTTCAACATCTCCCGGCCATTGCTGTGCAACTTGTGCTAAAAAGCGTGCATTTATCTCGTAAACTATTTCTAAAATGCGTGGTAATAATTTTGAAAACAACGAAACAGACCATTTTTCAAGCGCTTCAGGAAGTAGCGTATGATTTGTATAGGCCATGGTTTTAGTTGTGATTTGCCACGCATCGTTCCAATTTAATTCGTAATCATCAATTAAAATACGCATTAGCTCTGCAACAGCAATACTTGGATGCGTGTCGTTTAACTGAAAAACATGAAAATCAGCAAAGTCACTAAAGCTCTCGCCATGTTGAGAAACCCATTGGTCTACTACGTCTTGAATACTCGACGATGATAAAAAGTATTGTTGGCGTAACCTAAGCTCCTTACCATTTTCGCTGCTGTCATTTGGATACAGCACCATGGTGATCTGTTCGGCTAGATTTTTTTGTGCGACGGCTTCTGAATAACTGCCCGCATTAAATTCGGTTAAATTAAATTCATCTGTTGCCTCTGATTTCCACAGACGTAGTGTATTTACGATATTGTTTTTATAACCTGGGACAGGTACATCGTACGGTACAGCTAATACATCTTGTGAGCCCATCCATTGACGGTGCTCTCTGCCAAATTTATCTGTGTAACTTTGCACATAGCCACCAAACTTCACACGTTTTGCATGCTCTGGTGCGCTTAGCTCCCATGGATGTCCTTCACGTAGCCAGTTATCTGGTTGCTCAATTTGGTTACCATCTTTAATCGATTGATTAAACATGCCGTATTCGTATCGTAGGCCATAGCCAATAACAGGCAACGCTAAACTAGCACAGCTATCTAAAAAGCAGGCTGCAAGGCGCCCTAGCCCGCCATTTCCTAGGCCAGCGTCGTGCTCGGCGTCTTCAATTGTTTCTATTGTTGTGCAGTACTCTTGTAGTGCTGAGCTTACTTGTTCATCTAAATCTAGATTTAAAACAGCATTACCTAGCGCACGCCCCATCAAAAACTCAAGAGAAAGGTAAGCCGTTTTGCGGCGTTTCTCTTGCTTAATTTGTTGATTCGTTTCTCTGCAGCGGGCTACAAGTCTGTCGCGAATAGTAAGCGCTAATGCGTGATACAAATAATGCTGCGATTCACCCACCTTATCTCGGCCGAGGGTATAATAAAAATGCCGTGTTAAGTCATCTTTAAGCGTACTTTCATCAATAACTGGCCCTTCTTGCCAGCCCTTTACTACACACACTTGATCACTTTGTTTAACCATGACTAACATCCTCTAAATTGGCACTAAAAACCCAACTACTTTGTGCTGAAATTTCAACCATCGCATCTTCATTACTGCTCACAGATGCATTATGTACACTTGATAGAATCATTTGCCACGGCGCATTAATTGGCGATGGGGGCATTTGACAAAAAATTGTTTTTTCACTGGCATTAAATACAATCAGCAATGCATGATTGTTTTGCTTATCAAGTAAGCTATACATTAAAAACTGCCTGGTATCTTCATGCCAGTGAGCATCAGTCATGGTTTTACCTTGTTCGGTAAACCACTTAACGGTAAAACGCTCGTCTATATCATCTAAAAATACACTGTGTTTAAACGCACTGTGCGCACGTCTAATTTTTAATGCATCATCAATAAATCGTGTTAACGAATGATTAAGTTGAGAATCTTTCCAGGCAAGCCAACTAGTGCGATTATTTTGGCAATAAGCATTGTTATTCCCCCCTTGCGAGTGCGCCATTTCGCTACCAGCAGCAATCATGGGAACACCTTTTGAGAGAATTAAAGTAAGTAAAAAGTTCTTTTGTTGCTGTAAGCGCAGTGCGTTTATTTTAGAGTCGCTGGTAAAACCTTCTACCCCACAGTTAAACGAATGATTTGCACTGTGCCCATCTCGATTTTGCTCGCCATTAGCTTCGTTATGTTTATGCTCATAACTCACTAAATCAGCAAGGGTAAAACCATCATGACTCGTTATAAAATTAATACTATTGAGCGGCCCACGTTGGCTGTGCTCAAAAATATCAAACGATCCATGCAAACGCTTTGCAACGCTTGCAATAATGCCTGTTTCACTTTGCCAAAAACGTCTAATTACATCGCGATATTGATCGTTCCATTCTCGCCATGGCGGCGGAAATGCACCAAGCTGATAACCACCTGGGCCTATATCCCAAGGCTCACTTATTAACTTAACTTTGTTAAGCACAGGGTCTTGGGCAACTACTTGTAAAAAAGTATGTGCGGAGCTAAAGCCTGCTTTTGAGCGACCTAAAATGGTCGCTAAATCAAACCTAAAACCATCAACTCCCATTACTTCAACCCAATAACGAAGGCTATCAAGTACAAGTTGCAGTGTTTTAGGGTGGTCAATATTTATGGTATTACCACAGCCGGTATCGTTTATATATACGTCAGGCTGGCCATCTACTGTGCGGTAATAGGCTAAGTTATCAAAGCCTCTAAGCGATAGTATAGGGCCATCCGCCCCTGCTTCAGCTGTATGGTTGTAAACAACATCTAATATGACTTCTATGTCTGCAGCATGGAACTCTTGCACCATTTGCTTAAACTCGTTTATATCGTCGTTTACCAAATAGTCTTTATGGGGCGTAAAAAAGTTAAGCGTGTTGTAACCCCAGTAGTTTTGCAAACCTTTCCCTGTTAAAAATTGCTCACTAATAAAAGAATGAACAGGCAAAAGCTCAACGGCTGTAACACCAAAGCTTTGTAAGTGTTCAATAAAGCTTGGGTGGCTTAACCCTAAAAACTTTCCTTGTAGAGGTTTAGGTATTTTAGGATGACGACACGTTGTACCTTTCACATGGCACTCATAAATAACCGTGTTTGACCAACGGTGGTTAGGCTTTTTATGCGTATACAACGTAGGAGCCGCTACTTTTGATTTAGGTATATCAATCGCATTATTTACAGTGCTTTTAGTACCGATTGGCATTTGCCCATAATGGCGTTCGCTCCATGTAAACTCACCAAACAAGTCTTTTGCATATGGGTCTATCAGCAGCTTATTTTCGTTAAACAGTTGACCATTTTTAGGGTTATATTCACCCTCAACTCTAAAACCATAAAGCGCACCGGCGTTTAATGGCGAAATATGAATACTCCAAATACCCCCTTCGTTGATGTTCATCGCCATTTTTAGTATTTCTGAATGGCCACTTTTATCAAACAGGCATACATAAGCTTGGCTCGCCCCAGGCGCATAAAGCGCGAAGTTGACCCCATTATCAATAACACTAGAGCCAAGTGGTTCTACATTACCGGGTGCTACATCAAATCGGTTACTCATCATCAACCTTTTGTAAATAAATAGTAGTTAAGCCACCAATGGCAATTGAAATACTGTGTTTAAAACCATGATTTGATTCGTTTATTGCTTGAACTACCTGCGCTGAATCTTTAGTTACCTCAACGCCAGAGCCAAAAAACTGAGTATCATCTGTATTTAAAATGACCTTGTAACGCCCTTTACTCGGTACGCCAATAACGTAGTTTTCATAGGACGCGGGGGTAAAATTAGCAATAACAACCACAAAGTTTTTTGCGTTTTTAGCATAGCGAACAAAGCTTAAAATGCTCTGCTGATTATTATTGTTATCTATCCAGGTAAAACCAGCCGCGCTCGAATCAAGCTCATACAATGCGGGTTGGGTTTTATAAACGGTATTGAGCGCTTTTACGGTGTGCTTTATACCGCTGTGGCTTTGGTGCTCAAGTAAATGCCAATCGATAGAATGATCGTGCCCCCACTCTTTTCGCTGTGCAATTTCACCGCCCATAAATAAGAGTTTTTTACCCGGGTGTGCCCACATAAATGCGTAATAAGCGCGTAAATTTGCAAATTTTTGCCAATCATCGCCTGGCATTTTTTCAATTAACGAGCCTTTACCGTGTACTACCTCATCGTGGCTTAATGGCAATATATAGTTTTCACTAAACGCGTATACCATCGAAAAAGTCATTTCGTGATGATGATGCTGACGATAAAGCGGGTCGTGCTGCATGTAATGCAAACTATCGTTCATCCAACCCATGTTCCACTTATAACCAAAGCCTAAACCGTTGTGCTCAACACTTTGGGTGACACCCGGCCATGCTGTTGACTCCTCAGCCACCATCATAATGCCTGGGTTGTTTTTATAGCTGCGCATATTGACTTGCTTTAGGCACTCAATTGCACCTAAGTTTTCACGCCCGCCGTAGCAATTAGCAACCCACTCGCCTTCTTTTCGGCTGTAATCTAAATACAACATAGAAGCTACGGCATCTACACGCAGGCCATCTAAACCAAATTGATGTAGCCAATACATAGCATTTGATATTAAAAAGCTTTTAACTTCAGGACGGTCGTAGTTATAAATGTAGGTATTCCAATCAGGATGAAACCCTTGGCGTTTATCAGCATGCTCATATAAATGGGTGCCATCAAATCGATGTAAGCCATGCGGATCACTTGGAAAATGCCCTGGCACCCAATCAAGTAAAATACCTAAATTAGCTTTGTGGCACTGCTCTACAAAGTATTTAAAGCTGTTGTAGTCGCCAAAGCGGCTGGTAGGTGCAAATAATCCAACAGGCTGATACCCCCACGAACCATCAAACGGGTATTCACTTATTGGCATAAGTTGCAGGTGAGTAAAATTCATTTCAAGAGCGTAGCTAACGAGTTTGTCGGCAAGCTCTGTGTAACTTAAATAACGGTTGTTTTCAGCGCGTTGCCATGAGCCTAAGTGCACTTCGTAAATACTAATTGGTGCATCAATATGGTTACGCTTTTGTCTGTTTTGAAGTGCCTGCTCGCCAAGCTTTATAGGTTCTGGTTTATACTGCAGTACACTTGCAGTGCCAGGTGCTTGTTGCATTTTAAATGCATAGGGGTCGGCTTTTTCGAGCACCTCTCCACTTTGCGCGGTAATTGCAAATTTGTAGCACATGTCAGCTTTAAGGCCTGGTACAAATAACTCCCATACACCACTTGCTGGATGAAAGCGCATAAAGTGGCGATTCGCTTGCCAAAAGTTAAACTCACCAATAATAGAGACACTTGCCGCATTAGGCGCCCATACACAAAAACGTACACCGTCTACGTTTTGTTGAGTACTAAAATGTGCACCAAAATGCGAGTAAGCATGTTCAAGACTGCCTTCGTTAAATAAATACATTGCCTCTGCATCAAGTGTGCTTTGGAAACTGTATTCATCATAAAAGGTAACGCTGCTATCTGTGTACTGAGCAATGCATTCATATGGCGCAGTGGGCAAAGCATCAACTTTGGCTATAAATAAGTCACTTTGCTGGTAGCGTTTCGCCTTAATACTTTTATTATTTAATGTAACACTTACGCTTATTGCACAAGGTAGATAAAAACGAATTTCAACCTCAGCATCCGTTTTATGTGCCCCTAAGAAGCTAAATGGGTCTTTAAATCGCCCTATATATAATGCGTGTACTTGTGCATCATAACTATTTTCATTAGTTGTACTGCTCATTTAACCTTTCCTTATTGAATCGATAGCAGCTAAAAGTGAGGCATTTTTGGTAAAAATTTCTTCACTGGTATGCGTTAATACACGTCGCCAATTAGGATATTCTTTATCTGTCCCGGGGATATTAACCGGATACTTTTGCTCATCTAAGTCATCTATTTGTATTGCAAATAAACGCGATTGAGAGCCTGCTAAACACAATGCAAGTGCGCTATAAACAGTCACAGCTTCACTATGTAATAAAAGCTCAGTTGTATTGCCATGGTGATTAATAAAACGTAGTAACCTTTGTTGCTCTTCTATTCGCTGTTGCTTTAGTTGCTCGTATTCATTGCAAGTTATAAGCTTATATTGTTGCTTAATATCTAAATCATCATGTTGCCACCAGCCTGTAAATGGAGGAACATCGTGATTGGCTATCATTAACAAACAATGTGTTGCTAGCTCATCTACCGATAAAAACTCTCCACTGTGTTGTTTCTCAAAATAAAATAAGCTGTTGGAAAAAATACCGCTAGATGCCAAAGCTTCCCTAACCTCTGGCGGTACGATGCCTAAATCTTCACCAATAACAATACTCTGATTAATATGCGATTCAATTTTTAAAATGGCAAGTAAATGCTCAAACGGATAGTAAACATAACAGCCGTCTTGTTCGCCATTGCTTTCAAAGCACCACCATAGGCGCCTAATAGCCATTACGTGGTCAATTCGAAGCCCACCTACGTTTTGCATGTTTGCGCGAATGAGCGAGCGGTAAAATTGGTAGTGATTATTACTAAGGCTTTGGGGATTGAGGGCTGGGAGGCCCCAATTTTGACCTGCTTCAGCCCATGGATCGGGTGGAGCACCTACACTTGCACCTTGGCTAAACAGCGATTGCTGGTTTTTAAATTCAGCCCCATCGCCAGCACAACCAACAGCTAAGTCGTTTATTAAGCCAATAGCCATGCCTCTTTCTGCGCAACTTTTTTGACACAGTGCCAGTTGCATATGCGCTTGCCATTGCAGGTAATAAGCAAATGTTAGGTTATCTGATTCGAGGGTCTTTAACGTAGTAGAGTGAGCATTACAAAAATCAGTAAACGCTTGGCGACGCTCATCACTTGCCGTTAATTCAAACTGATTATAAAGCGCTTCAAATAACGTATACTTTATACGGCTTACATTTTCATAATCTATAAACTGATCATTACTTTTAATAAGTGCAGCGACATCATCTTGCTGCATAATGGCGTCAAGGTTTTCGTTATTTATTGCGTCTTCGCTTAGTACGATAGAAATATAGAGAGGATTTAATAAAGCGCGACTATTAGGGCTATAAGGACTGGCTCGCTCCGGCATATCAGCAAATAACAAATGCAGTGGATTAAGTAATATATAATCCATGTTTTGAGAGCTGCATAGTTTTGTAAGCGCTAATAAATCGTCAAAGTCGCCAATACCCAAATTCGCTCTATTTTTTAATGTGTAGAGCTGAATAGATAATCCAGTGCGTTTTGTGTCTTCCACTTGATAGACTTGCTCTGGCACGCACCAAATTTGTGTAATAGCGTGTTGCTCACCTACCTGAACATTAGTGTCATGATAGCCAATTGGCATATTACCAATGGGTAATGCCAACTCAATATAACGAACGCCATGCAAGTAATATTCACCAGTGACAGCCAAGTTATAAAGGTTATCAAATGCTAAATGCATTCCAAGTGAAGGGACATCGATATTAGCGGCTAAATATTGCTGACGTTCATCTATACGAAGCTTTAACAAACATGCAGTTTGCTCAACTAAACTCACACTAGGTACTAAATCAAGCCAAAGCGATGCATCTAAATCATAAGTTAGTTGAGCTATTCCTGCTTCATTATTTGTATCAACACCACAACATTGCAAAGCACGTTTACGCGTTTCTTCGCTAAAAAATACCTGTTCACCTGTATACTTAGTGAATTCAAAGCCAATACCATGCAGGTAAAACAACTGCGAAAGAGCATCCATTGAATCGCCTTAATTAGTGCGTTGAGTATTTACTATGCTGTTTTCTGTGCCAAATGTATTGCCGATATAACCGTCAGCTTGATGGTCGTTATCCCAAATGTCTCCATTAATCAGATAACGAAAGTGAAATTGTTGATCGATAGGTAAGCGTTGCTTAAATTTAAACACACCTTGTTTTTTATAAAGCTTCATTGGCACTGGTTGCCAATCATTAAATTCACCTAATAAGCAAACTTCTTCTGCCTCTGGATGAGAAAATTCAAAAGTAACTTCAGCTTCATCTTTTGTTTTAAAAAAACGTTTATTCAACATAGCAGGCTCCAACGAAACCAAAAAGGGTACTTAATCTTTGCCACAGGCCATACAACTAAACAAAAAGGCGATGTGGTAACCATCTAACAATCATTAAACGTGTTATTAGTTAAACAAAACTTTATTTACGCTTTATTACAGTGCAAATAATATTTCAATTACACCAAAAAGGTGCATTAACCTTATATACAATACGCTTTAAATGATATTTAACATACAGAGCAATATTCAAACCAACAAACTATTAAAAACCTCATTAGTTCAATATATAAATATTTATAGCTGCAAATATCCGAAGAAAATTTAAAATCCTAAATTACTTTTTTTATATTACTTCATCATGGATAATACACATCATTCTAATACTCTGAAATATCATTAATTTCATGTTGAAAAAAACCATTTTAATAACTACCACCATCATTTTTTTAGTTGTAGCTGCATTTATTGGTACCTCAATTTATACCCTATACAGTAAAAAAGAAATTTCAGTGGACCCTAAATTAAAAGAAATATCAGGAATAGAATTTGATAAACAGCAACGTTTATGGGCTATTAACGACGGAGGCAATGAACCAAAGCTATACAGACTCAATAAAGACGGTTCTATTGCTAAAGAAATTTTAGTTGAAAACGCTAAAAACATTGATTGGGAAGACATGACCCAAAACAAATTTGGGCACTTCTTTTTAGGCGATTTTGGTAACAACAAAAACGATCGTAGATGGCTCACTATTTATAAAATAGAAAACCCGATAGATATAAAAACAGATACGACTCAAGCAGAAATAATTAAGTTTACCTACCCCGAAATGGATGGCAGTCCTATAAAGCCCAATAACCGTAATTTTGATTTAGAGGCATTTGTAGCTCTAGGACGTCACTTATATTTATTTACTAAAAACCGCACAGAGCCATTTGACGGTATTACTAAGGTTTATAAAGTGGGCGATCATGCCGCTAATTTTAAAGCAGAGTTAATAGACTCATTTAAAACATGTACCACTTTAGAAAAGCTATGCTGGATAACATCGGCCGCTTTAAGCCCTGATCGTAAAAAACTAATATTACTTGATTCAACCAGTATTTGGCTATTCGAAAATTTTGAGGGTGATAAGTTTTTTTCTGGCGATGTATCAAAAATTGACTTAGGAATAGTGACTCAAAAAGAAGCTATCACTTTTTTTGATGACAATACTATTGTATTTACAGATGAAGAATTTAAAGGTATTGGCGGTAATGCTTATTTTATAAAGCTTGATGAAGCCAAAAAAGAAATTATAAGAAAAAAGCCGACCTCAGAAAAAATACATCCATAATATAATGTTAGCTAAGCTAAAGTTCTAAAGCTTAGCTAACTTATGAAAGGTATCGAGTTAGTTACTCTTTTCGTTTGACGAATGGAGTGCTTTTTCTACATCAACACCTAAAATCAACACTCCAATATGACTATTATTATCATCTAAAACAGGAAAACTTAGCTGTACTTGAAAATGATGTGTTGATGCATCATATGTTACGCTATCAAAGTTATAGTCCTTTGACTGTTTAAATATTTTAGTAAACTTATTCTCATCTCCTTGCCAGTAATCACTGGTTAACTTACTTATTGCTATATTTTTTCCTTGGCTATCAGTCAATATAAGCTCAGTAACAACACCTTTAAACTGCGATTGCCATTTTTTAAATACCTTAGATAACGGTAAATCAAACATAGTTAACCCATCAGCATGCCCAACGTGTTTACTTTCTTTTATCCATAACTGGTCTCGTTTCATAATTTCAGGCTCACTCAAAGGAGACTCATTACTTATTTGAACTTCTTCGACTAAGCTAGGTAAGTTTAATAAGGTTTTAGCGCTACTGTAGAGCCTATCAAGTATTTGCTTTTCTTCACTTTTTGATAGTGAAAATGGAGCTTGCGCACAAGTATTTATATTTTCATCGAACTGCTGCATAAATTCAGGAAGGCGTTTGATAAGGGAATGCGAAGCAAATAATCCCAAAGGTACATATCTAAAAAATTCTTTTTGGTACTCGTCTTTATTAATGCCTAGCTTAGAGGCTGCTAATTCAAAATCGTCTAAATCAAGTAGGATTCTATCAATCCGTTTATGGTGCATTACATTTACTATTTCTTCTAATGAATTTACTTCTACCTCAGCAATAATATTCTGAGTTTTAAACCAATTTGCTTGATAACTTCCTCTTACGGCACCATAACGCATTTTATTTTTTGGTTTATTAATGCTCTCTGGGTGAGTAAACCAGTACCAGCTTTCTAAAAAAATGGGGGGTGATATACGTCCATAAGCTTTCATTTCAGGCATTAAATGGGTTGTGAAATATCCATCTAAGCGCTCTAACTTTACTTCTCGACGTGCACGTAACCATGGCAAGGTTTGTAGCTGAAAAGGGGCTCCCATTTCAAATAAAATACACTCGACTTGGTTGACTGCATTATTAGGAGCTGTGGTGGGTAAGTTTGTCCAAACTGGAGAGGCTCAGTTAAACCTAACAAAAGAGTGAAAAGATATGCGGGCATAATCCATTGCTAAATAATGTACAAATTAAAATAAATATAGTCATGCATATTAAAAAAGCATAAATTTTCTTTACAAAATTTTGCACCTTATCAATGGCTTCAATATTTAAATCTATGATTTATTGATATTAACTTATAAAAAGCACGCTTAAATATTTAAATTAATGCATTTATACCTAGGGTCTGTTTATCATTGCGGATAAAAATTTGCTCACACTAGGCGCTATTTAATTGCGGCGCAAGATTTATAACCTAGTGTGCTCGATAACTGCTCCTGCGTTATTCTAATTGCTTATATCCATGTAAGAATAAGTAAAAACCGAGCAATGCTTCCGCGCCCTGCCACGCACCTACCCTACATCTATGTAGGCAACAAAGAGAAAATAGCGCCTAGGAAGAACCTTTTGGGGGCTGTTAATTTAACCTTGAAGGTTCAACAGACCCTAGCCTTTTTATTATTGACCTAGAGTATACCGAGTGTTCACTTAACGACTAAAACAAAAAACTCACTGACTCTAGCGCTTAAATTTAGTTTCTAAAATAACAGAAGATGTTGTGCGCTCCACCCCATCAAGATTTCCTATATCGTCCAACAAATGACTAAGCTGTTCTAAATTTTGAGCCTGTACCACCGCAATTAAATCAAACTCACCACTTATGGCATATAGCTGTGAAATAGCATCAATTTGCTTAAGCTCAATGTTTGTTTTAGTCGTTAATTTTTGTCTTACTTTTATAGACACATGAGCTGATACCATTTTACTAAGGTAGTCGTCACCGTAATCAACGCTATAGCCTTTAATTACACCGGTTTCTTCTAATTTGAGCATTCGGCTCTGTACTGTTGAACGAGACAAGTCAAGCATTCGCGCAAGATCAGAAATACTCGCTCTTGCATTTGTTTTTAGTACAGAAAGTAGCTTTTCATCTTGTGGAGTTATCATAATGGTTATTTTCTTCGTTATTTTGACTTTTATTTTAATCATTTTTCACAAAATAGCACTGCAATTTTAACAGCTAACCTTCGATAATGACCTCTATAAGAAATAATAACGTGTTTGCTGAAGAATAAAGGCTATATTCTTCTTTGAGTTAGCAACTAATCTTTTATCTAAGCCCATTAAATTTAGGTGTAAAAATGCAAGTAACAAGAGACTTATTTAACGACGTAATGGTACCAAACTATAACCCATCAGCAATTATCCCAGTTCGTGGTGAAGGTTCACGCGTTTGGGATCAAAATAACAATGAGTTCATTGATTTTGCCGGTGGTATTGCCGTTAACTGTTTGGGTCACTGTCATCCTGCATTAGTTAAAGCATTAAAAGAGCAAGGCGAAAAAATTTGGCATTTATCAAATGTTATGACCAATGAGCCAGCACTTCGTTTAGCTCAAAAAATGGTTGAAGCAACATTTGCTGATAAAGTTTACTTTGCAAACTCAGGTGCAGAAGCAAACGAAGCAGCCCTCAAGCTAGCGCGTCGTTATGCATTGGACGTATATGGCGCTGAAAAAACGCAAATTATTGCATTTAATAAAGGTTTCCATGGTCGCACATTCTTTACAGTAACCGTTGGCGGGCAAGCGGCTTATTCAGATGGCTTTGGTCCAAAACCAGCTGACATAGTACATTGTGATTTTAACGATATAGCAGCATTTGAAGCGCTGATCAGCGATAAAACATGTGCTGTTATGATGGAACCATTACAAGGTGAAGGCGGTATTATTTCACCAACAGATGAATTTGCTAAAAAAGTACGCGAACTTTGTACTAAACATAACGCGTTACTTATTTTTGATGAAGTACAAACGGGTGTTGGTCGCACAGGCGATTTATACGCCTATGAAGGTTTAGGGGTTGTTCCTGACATTTTAACAACGGCAAAAGCATTGGGGGGTGGTTTTCCTATTGGCGCTATGATCACTCGTACACCTATTGCTGAGCATTTAAAAATTGGTACTCACGGTTCTACCTATGGCGGAAACGCACTTGCTTGTGCTGTGGCCGAAGCGGCATTTGATACAGTAAATACACCAGACGTACTAAACGGTGTTAAAGAGCGCGAGCAATTATTCCGTGACGGATTAAACGCAATTAACGAAAAATATAACGTATTTAGCGAAGTACGTGGTAAAGGCTTATTAATTGGCGCAGTACTAAATGACAAATTTGAAGGCCGCGCACGCGACTTTTTAATAGCCAGTGCTAATAATGGTTTGATGAACCTTGTAGCGGGTATGAATGTAATTCGTTTTACACCGTCTTTAATTATTCCGTTTGAAGATATTAAAGAAGGCTTAGCGCGCTTTGAAAAAGCCGTTAGCGACGTAGTAAACGGTTAATATAGTTTAAATTAGCACGCCTAATGGCGTGCTATTGGAGCAAGCAATAAATGCAAGTATTACGTCCTATTACTGCCAATGATTTTGACGCGCTTAAACAAATAGCGATTGAATCCGGTCATGGGTTTACCTCTTTACCTGTGGACGATACACAGCTTAAAGAAAAAATTGAACGTGCTGAAAAAAGCTTTGCCAAAAACATTAACCAGCCACTTGATGAAAGCTATTTATTTGTTTTAGAAGACAGTGAAACAGGTGACGTTATTGGCACAACCGCTATAGAAGCCGCGGTAGGTTTATCGGTGCCTTTATATCATTATCATTTGGGTAAAACAGTACACCACTCGCCTACTTTAAATGTATATAACACCGTTGATATTTTAAGCATGTGTAACGACTACACTGGTTGCTCAGAAATATGCACATTATTTTTGCGCGAAAATAGCCGTAAAGGCCTCACGGGTCGATTTTTATCTCGTTCACGCTTTTTGTTTATGGCTCAGCACAGCGAGCGTTTTGCCGATACTGTTATCGCAGAAATGCGCGGTGTTAGCGACGAAGACGGTCATTCTCCTTTTTGGCAATGGCTACAAGAGCACTTTTTTAGTATCGAATTTCCACAAGCGGATCACTTAGTTGGCTTAGGCGATAAGGTGTTTATTAGCGAGTTAATGCCTAAATACCCTATTTATGTGAACTTGCTTAGTAAAAAAGCCCAAGCAGTGATTGGGCATGTGCATGAAAAAACAAAACCTGCGCTAAAACTATTAGAAAAGGAAGGTTTTGAGCACAGAGGCTACGTTGACTTATTTGATGCAGGCCCAACAGTTGAAGCAAAGCTTGGTAATATTCGCAGCATCCGCGACTCTCAAGTTTGCCCTGTTACGATTGGCGAGCTTGATCACATATCACAAAATAGCTCTGATACGCTGGCTGTATGTAATCAAGGCGTAAGTGGCTTTAGAGCAACATTTACCAAAGAAGCACATTACAATCATGCAAAACATACCCTCGTCATTAGCCAAGATGTGGCTAATGCGCTTAATTTAAGCCAAGGAGATGCAGCGCGATTTTTCCGCCTGTAAATAATTTATGAATACACACCTAATTAATAATCAGTGGCATGTGGGACTTGGTCCAGCATTTGAGTCAATCAATCCAAGTAATGGCGATGTGGTATGGCAAGGTAATGGCGCAAACACTGATCAAGTAAATTCAGCTATAAAAGCAGCCAGAGCTGCGCAATTACAATGGGCAGACAAACCGCTTGAAGAGCGTATCGCCATTTTAGAAAACTTCGCAGCACAATTAAAAGAACACAGCGAAGAATTTGCTACTATTATTGCACGCGAAACGGGTAAGCCATTATGGGAAACCCGCACCGAAGTGGGCGCAATGACAGGCAAAGTAGCTATATCTGTAAAAGCGTACCATGAGCGTACTGGTACAACCGAAAACCCAATGCCCGGTGCTAAAGCGTTTATTAGACACAAACCGCATGGCGTTGTGGCTATTTTTGGCCCGTATAACTTTCCGGGGCATTTACCAAACGGGCATATTGTTCCTGCAATTTTAGCCGGTAATACCGTTGTATTTAAGCCATCAGAATTGACTCCGCACGTTGCAGAATTTACCCTCTCACTTTGGTTAAAAGCAGGTTTGCCCGCGGGTGTTATTAACCTTGTCCAAGGTGAAATTGAAACAGGTAAAGCGCTTGCTTCTCATAAAGATATAGATGGCTTGTTTTTTACCGGTAGCTCAAACACAGGCCACTTATTGCATAAACAGTTTGCAGGACATCCTGGCAAAATTTTAGCACTTGAAATGGGCGGCAATAATCCTCTTATTGTAAAAGATGTGAGCGATATAAGCGCCGCTGTACACGATATTATTCAATCAGGCTTTATTACCTCAGGTCAACGTTGTACGTGTGCACGCCGCTTATTTATTGAAAAATCAGCCAACGGCGATGCTATTTTAGAAAAGCTAATAAGCGCAACTAAAAACATAGTTGTAGACGACAGTTTTGCTACAGAGCAGCCTTTTATGGGTGCAATGATAAGCGAAAAAGCAGCACTGGGTATGGTTGCCGCGCAAAGTGAATTAGTCTCAAAAGGTGCACAAATCCTTGTTGAACTTAAGCAATTAAAACCAGGCACAGGTTTTGTAAGTCCAGGCATTATTGATGTAACAAGCATAACCGACATGCCAGATGAAGAGCATTTTGGGCCGCTAATTAAAGTGTATCGTTATACCGACTTTGACAGCGCAATTATTGAAGCCAACAACACAAGCTTTGGTTTATCTGCAGGTTTACTTAGCGACAGTGAAGATGATTACACTCACTTTTTAAAGCGCATTCGTGCCGGTATTGTTAACTGGAACCGCCCCATTACAGGAGCCTCTAGTGCAGCTCCATTTGGAGGGATTGGCGCCAGTGGTAATCACAGAGCAAGTGCCTATTACGCCGCCGATTATTGCGCATACCCTGTCGCATCTGTGGAGTCAGATAAAGTGAGCTTACCGCAAACCCTAGCGCCGGGCTTAGTAATTGAATAAGCAATAAAACCAAATTTTAGATTTAAGGACTTAACATGCATACTGATGTAAATACATTATTTGAGAACCTTTGGGAAAACTATTTAAACGTAACTCCATCGGCAGATAAAATTCACGACCTTTTAGGGTCAACGCAAAAAGATGACATCATTAACGATCATATTGCGCTGCGTACATTTAATATAGAAAAAGTGGGTCTTGAAAAGCTCGCCGCTCACTTTTTAGCAATTGGTTACAAAGAATGTGGTGAATACCACTTTGAAGCTAAAAAACTCTACGCAAAGCACTACGAGCATAGCGATCCGAATCAACCAAAAGTGTTTATTTCTGAGCTACTAGTAGAAAAATGCTCGCCAGAGTTACAAGCCATCGTGACAGATATGGTAAGTCAAATTGACGAAAGTGCAGTTACAGCAGACAACTTTTTATATTCAGGCACGCATTGGCAAGTAAGCACCGATACTTACAAACAACTGCTAGCTGAAAGCGAATATGCAGCGTGGATGTCGGCGTGGGGTTACCGTGCCAATCACTTTACCGTAAATATTAATACGCTTGCTAAGTTTGATAACATTCATGATGTTAACCAAGCCCTAAAAGACGCCGGCTTTTCGCTTAATACGTCAGGCGGCGAAGTTAAAGGCTCACCAGAGGTGTTACTAGAGCAATCGTCAACACTTGCTGATGAATACTCTGTTACCTTTAGTGACGGTGATATGAGCATTCCTAGCTGCTTTTATGAGTTTGCTATTCGTTACCCAAAAGCAGACGGCGAGCTTTATACTGGTTTTGTTGCAGCCTCAGCTGACAAAATATTTGAAAGCACGAACGCTCGATAATTACATTTAAAGTACTTTAATTTAAAAGCCCGTTACGGGCTTTTTTTATGTCGATGTGTCGATAAGTTATATTGATGAATTATAAAAATAGCGGTTTATAATCGTTTTCTAACTTTTCAAACGACAAGTCGCCAATAAAACGACCGAAGCTCAACCAAGTTGCCAAACCGCGTAAGTCTTTAAAGTGTGGTGGCACAAATTGTGGGCTCTCTATTACACCTAAATCATGAAGCTGCGATATTAATCTAAAATCATCTATCGATATTTTACCTACCAATAATAAAGGGAGTCTATCTATTCGACCAAGCTGTATTGCAACGCGTATTAAATTATAAACCAGTACAAAGCCTTTAATGTAGGCAATATCTTTTGTAAAAGGCAAACCTGTTGGCGTACTGCCTCTAAATACACGCTGCGCGAGTGTGTAGCTGTCGTCTTTTGATAAACCTTGCGCTACGTAATCACGGTAAATGTCTACAAACTCAGCGCCATCTATTACCTTTGTAACGGCTTGAATACGATTCACTAATTTAGATAAACGCCTTGGAGTTGATTTTAAAGTAATAATTTCGGTTAGTACCGCTAAACCTTCTTGGGTAATAGTAGAGCTTGGCGTACCTTTACTCAAACATGTTAAATAAGGCTGAGCTAAACCATTTTGAGTGGTACCGACGTGTATCCACCCTTCGTGAACTTCTAAGATATCAAGTTCACGCTGCGAAAACTTAACATCTTGATTAAGCTTTATATTATTAGCACCTGCGGCTGCATCACTAACAATACCATCGCTAAGCATTACCTCTACGTTTATGCCTGCCATACTAGCGGTTACTTGCTCAGACAGAATACGCACTGCATCAACAGCATCAATATTTTTAGGGTCGTCAGGCAGTATGTCGGCTATAAGTAAATTTTGCAGCGGTTTATCTAACATATTAGCTAGCTCAGAAAGTGAGGGCTCACCGGCATGAAATAAATCTTTAGGGTGACCAAATAACTCCACCGATAAGTCATGAAACTCTGGCGTTCCACGATACTCAAGCATGCTTAATACTGTTTTATACTCTGTGCACATTTTTCCCATGTATTGAGCTATGGGATTTAACTGCCCCAATTGGTTAATAATGTTACGGTGCAAAGTAGAAAACGCTTGGCGTAACTCGCTAGGTACAAAACCAAGATCGCGCTGTTGATAGTATGCACGATCAATAAGTGGATTTTTTTGACATTTTTGTCTAAAAAACTCCTCTTTAGTTTGTTTATCCCAATTAATAGCATCGAGTATCCTAATAGGCGTTTGCAATGCAATTAATTGATCCGATAACTCACGAGTTTTTAGTAGTAACGCCTTGTCTATCATGGTGTAAGCTCAACAATAAATGAATTTTGAGCATAATTTAAAAAGGCCAAATTACAAAGCAATATCACATTTTTTTAGCTATTGTTTTTAAGATGATCGACCCTCATATCTATATCGTATTAGCTTTTTAATAAAAGGTATAAAACATGAAAAACGAACTCGACAATAAACAGATTTTAGCCGTATATGAACGCATAATTCAAAAAGGTGAAATGACTGATGAAGGCAAACATTATCAGGGAGTTACTGCATATTCAGACGTAGACGGTTACACCGTATATCTACAAGGCAGCGGCGTAGAACTGCGCTTTGGTTTTCATAATACTTACCACCTTGACTACGAACATGAAAAGCATAAAGACGACTTTTTGAAAAAATTATATAACATTGCAAACGAGAGCTAATGCACCCACGAAAACTAAGACACCGCCCGACCAGTAAGCTCAATACTACTTTTATTAATCAAGTAGTAGAAGAGCTTAAAGCTAATCCAAATAAAGTCTCTATTATTCAAGACAACCTAGAACAGTACCGTTCTCAAACTCATTTAAAGCGTGGTTTTTTACTGGCTATAGAGCGCTTTGATTGGGTATTTGAAGCAAGCAAAGATATTGATTTCATTTGCCAGCAAATTTTAGCTGATGACTACATTGGCAATAGACTAAGACGTTACCCCCTACTTTTTAAAGGCGTTATTAATAATGCCTGACCTTTCAATACCAAGCGCTTTAAAACGATAAAACCACAAAGTTTACTCTCCATATAAATTTATTAGAGCACTAAGCAATTGCAGGTTTAGTACTCTTTTGTATCAAAATAATACTATTAGTACTCTAACTATTATTGTTCTAATGATTTTTTGACATTTTATTCATTTATTGCTGTAAACAAATCATTACTATTATTAAATTTAAAAATTAAATTCTCAAGTCACTGTTTTAAATGAAATTAAACAAATAAAAACCTCATCTTCTTTGTCTTATTAATTGCACTTTTATTAATGATTAATCTACATTTTGGCATCTAGGCATTTACTTCAGCCTTGAATTGTTAGAGCTATTACCTTAAGCTTATGTTTATTGAACGTTCAATTAATAAAAATTATGCCTAAAGTCGGAATGGAACCTGTCAGACGTCAGCAGCTAATTGACGCAACTATAGAGTCAGTTGCTACTAAGGGACTACAAGGCACAACAATAAACAGCATTAGTAAAAATGCAGGTTTATCGTCAGGCATCATTAGTCATTATTTTAATGGTAAGCAGGGGTTAATTGAAGCCACGGTTAGATACTTACTAACAAGCTTAAAGCAAGGCTTAATAAGTAAAGTAAATCATCAAACCACTGCCATTGAGCGTTTAATGTTTATTATCGAAGCCAACTTTGCGCTTGTACAACAGCGTAATGATACAACCCGAACGTGGTTAAGTTTTTGGGCGCAATCGATGCATGATGAAGAATTACACAGACTACAAAACGTAAACAGTAAACGCTTGCAAAGTAATTTAGCATTTTCTTTTAAGCAATTAATGCCTATTGAGCAAGCAAATCAAGCTGCAGAACTTAGCGCCGCAATGATCGATGGCCTATGGTTAAGAGCAGTACTGAGTAAATCAGACAATAATCAGTTTAAACACAGTGAAAAGTTAGCAAAGAGCTATGTACTTTCACTTATCAAGCAATATGGAGCCTAGCGTGACTACACCTGTCTATCAAAATTTTATTAACGGCCATTTTCTTGCAAACCAGAGCGGCAAAACATTTGATGTAACAAACCCAGCAACGGGTGAGGTTATTTACGCAGTAGAAATTGCCGACGAATTTATTCAAAACGCAGCCATTGCCAGTGCAAAGCAAGGTTTTGCACAGTGGTCAGCAATGACACCTATTGAACGTAGTCGTATTTTATTAAAAGCAGTGGCTATTTTACGCGAGCGCAATGATGAGCTAGCACTTGTAGAAGTACTCGACACCGGCAAACCAATGCAAGAAGCTAATTGTGTTGATATTGAAACCGGCGCTGATGTAATTGAATACTTTGCAGGCCTTGCGCCAGCACAAGTAGGCCAACAACAAATGGTTGGTGATGACTTTTACTACACACGTAAAGAGCCATTAGGTATCTGTGCGGGTATAGGTGCATGGAACTACCCACTACAAATTGCATGTTGGAAGTCGGGCCCTGCCCTTGCTGCTGGTAATGCATTTATATTCAAACCATCTGAAGAAACACCACTTGGCGCAATTAAACTTGCAGAAATATTTGTTGAAGCTGGCGTACCTGCAGGTGTGTTTAATGTTGTTCAAGGCGCAGGCGATGTAGGCCAGTGGCTAACGCAGCATAGCGATATTGATAAAGTATCGTTTACGGGTGAAGTAGGCACAGGTAAAAAAGTAGTGGCAAGTGCTGCCGGTACGTTAAAAGATGTCACGATGGAACTTGGTGGTAAATCTCCACTATTAGTATTTGATGATGCCAACATAGAGCAAGCGGTTAGCGCTGCTATGTTAGGTAACTTTTATACGCAAGGCGAAATTTGTACTAACTGTACACGTATTTACGTTCATAAAAATGTATATCAGCAGTTTATTGATGAGCTGAAAGCGCGCACTGAGAAAAACATTATTGCTGGCGACCCACAAGATTTAAATACAAACTTTGGCGCACTTATCTCTAAAAAGCACCAAGAACTAGTAATGAGCTACGTTAATAAAGGCATCGAAGAAGGTGCAACGCTATTAACTGGTGGTACAACGCTTTCACCTGAATCTGCACCTAATGGCTATTTTGTAGCACCGACTGTGTTCATTGATTGCAACGACGATATGACAATCGTTAAAGAAGAAATATTTGGCCCTGTAATGAGCGTGCTTGTTTTTGACGACGAAGACGATGTTATTGCACGCGCTAACGCAACCCACCTAGGCTTGGCCGCAGGCGTATTTACTAGCGATATTAAACGTGCGCACCGCGTTATTCACAAGTTACAAGCTGGTATTTGTTGGATTAATGCATACGGTAACTCACCTGCTGAAATGCCAGTTGGCGGTTATAAGCAATCGGGTATTGGCCGTGAAAATGGTATACAAACTCTTGATCAATACACGCAAACTAAGTCTATTTATGTTGGTATGGCCGACATAGAAAGCCCATTTTAAGGCGCCCTACTATGAGTAATCATTACGACTATATTATTGTTGGCGCGGGTTCGGCGGGTTGTGTTTTAGCAAACCGTTTATCTGAAGATTCAAGTAACCGCGTGTTACTACTTGAAACTGGCGGTAGTGATAAAAGTATTTTTATAAAAATGCCAACCGCGTTATCTATTCCTATGAATAGTGACAAATATGCATGGCAGTTTCATACGCAGCCTGAGCCTCATTTAGATAACCGTGAGATGCATTGTCCTCGAGGCAAAGTATTAGGCGGCTCGTCATCTATCAACGGCATGGTATACGTACGTGGCCATGCAAAAGATTTTGACGAATGGCAGCAACACGGTGCAAACGGCTGGGATTACCAATCGTGTTTACCGTATTTTCAAAAAGCAGAAAGCTTTTATCTTGGTGAAAATACTTACCGTGGTGGCAAAGGCCCGCTTGGCGTTAATAACGGCAACGAAATGAAAAACCCGCTTTACCGCACCTTTATCAAAGCAGGTGTACAAGCCGGTTACGCGTCTACAGATGATTATAATGCATCGCAGCAAGAGGGTTTTGGCCCAATGCACATGACTGTAAAAGACGGCGTGCGCAGCTCTGCTTCGCGTGAGTATTTAGACCCTGTTAAATCGCGTAGTAATTTAACAATTATTACAGGTGCACTAGCACAGCGCGTGATTTTAGATGGTAAAAAAGCCACTGGCATTGAATACAAAGTAAATGGCGACGTTAAAACTGCACATGCTGCAAAGGACGTTATATTAAGTGCAGGCCCTATCGGCTCTCCACATATTTTACAACTCTCTGGTATTGGTGATACTCAAGCGCTTGAAAAAGCAGGCGTTGAAGTACAGCATCATCTACCAGGTGTAGGTCAAAACTTACAAGATCATCTTGAGTTTTACTTTCAATACAAGTGTAAGCAACCTATCACGCTTAATGGCAAACTAGGCATTGTTTCAAAAGGGTTGATTGGTGCGCGCTGGTTATTAACGCGTTCGGGTTTAGGTGCAACGAATCATTTTGAATCGTGTGCGTTTATTCGCTCAAAACCAGGGGTTGAATGGCCAGATATTCAATATCACTTTTTACCAGCGGCTATGCGTTACGATGGTAGAAGTGCATTTGCAGGTCATGGTTTTCAGGTACATGTTGGTCATAACAAACCAAAAAGTCGCGGTAGTGTCACTATTGCTTCTGCGAACCCTGAGCAACCACCAACCATTTTATTTAATTACCTTGAACACCAAGACGATATTGAAGGCTTTAGAGCGTGCGTTCGCTTAACACGCGACATAATCGAACAAAGTGCCTTTGATGAATACCGCGATGAAGAAATTCAACCAGGTAAACATATTCAAACAGATGAAGAAATAGATGCCTTTGTACGCCAAGCCGTAGAAAGTGCCTACCACCCTTCTTGCTCATGCAAAATGGGTGAAGATGATATGGCCGTTGTTAATTCAAATACGCAAGTACATGGTATTGAAGGACTACGTGTTGTTGACTCATCTATATTCCCAACAGTTCCTAACGGAAACTTGAATGCGCCTACTATTATGGTTGCCGAAAAAGCAGCTGACATAATTTTAGGTAAAGAACCATTACAGAAATCGGATGTGAATGTTGCCATAACAACAAACTGGCAAGAAACACAACGTAGTACGGAGATCTAACTTTAGCCACATGCTTAGGTTTAGTCTCGTCGGGCTAAACCAATGCGTGCCTTGCAGTGGCACACGATGTAAATAGGTTACGTTGTGTTAATGCGAGAATAAAACAATAAAATACGGAGTGCTTATGAATTATTTTTATTCATTACTGGAGGGTAACAATGACTATATGGCTTAATGCAGGCATCATTTTTACCTTACTTGCTATTATCACTATTTTAATTAAATGGGGTAATGTTCGCGTAGTAGGTGTAACACCAGTTCGAACCTTTACGTTTATAGCAATACTATTTACTTCTGGCCTAGATGTTGGCCTTATTATGTTTCCTTTAACTGAGTTTGCAGGTTATGCAGACATAAAAGCAAGCCCAGAATACGCGTTTGCAAATCCACTGGCTATTGAGTTTGGCTACTGGGGATTTTTGATCTGGGGATTTTACTTTCTTACGTGCTTTTATTTCTGTGTAATAGAACCTAAAGTGAAATTTTTCGAAATTCCTTGGGTTAAATTTATCAATAACGTAGTAATTATTGGTACATGTGCATTTACCGCTTATTTGCTGCTTACAAACCTACCGTGGTATTTACCCGAATTAGGTGATGGAACAAGTATAGTTTCTGAGTTTTACTTAATTGTATTCGCGGCTATTTGTTTTGCTGTGTACTCAAGTACTGATATTAAATATGTACGTATTTTAAGTATTTCTACTACGTGGTTATTCTTAGCTTTAATCGCCTTTATGTGGACTGGCGCATTTGTGATAGGTGATAGTCAAATGTCAGCATTTACAGATAACTTAGGTTCTATTGGTACTTACTTTGCAAACATTAATGAATTTGTTTTACCGCTTAATGATTACCATGAGTTTTACTTATTCTGGTGGTTTGCGTGGAGCATAATGATTGGTCAATTTACATCACGCTTTGTTGGTGGACTTAAAACATACCAAGTATTAGGTGCAATGTTGATTTTCCCTTCTATTCCTATTGCGATTTGGTTTAGCGTACTTTATCACTACCATGAAGCGGGCATCCCAACTCAAGGTATTAAAAACTTCGCTATGGTATTTGTAGGTATTGTATTTGTAATTAACTCACTTGATTCGTTAGTGCGTTTATATACAGATAACCTAAACTTTACCGTAAAGCGTTTTGGCAAAATGAAATACATAATCGGAAATGTTGTTGCTCTATCATTACTTACACTATTGTTTAAATTAGAATTTTTACAAATTCAGTGGGTAGGCGCATTAGTTATCGGCTTGTTCTTTATCTGTGCAGCCTTTATTGGTTACAGTAAATTTAAAACAGTAACGAATATAGATAGCTCACCAAAAGCAAATGCAATTGATTACACAAAAATAGACACAGTACACTAGGGATTAATAATGAATAACAAACTAAAACAACTTGTAGTAGCACTACCATTTGCACTTTTATCAACAACAGCAGCAGCTGATTGGTCAACAACAATCACTGCAGCGTCTGACTACACTTTTAATGGTGTGACACAGACCGATAGCGACCCTGCAATTCAAGGCAGCTTAGATTATGCCTTTGATAGTGGTGTTTACGCTGGTGTTTGGGCTTCAAACGTAGATTTTGGTGACGACACTGATTTTGAGCTTGATGCTTACTTAGGTAAATATGTACAACTTGATGAGCAATTTAGCGTTGATTACGGTATTGCTTATTACACTTATCAAGGTAATAACAGTGACGGTAACTACGCTGAAGCTTACACTAAGTTTGGTTATGCAAGTGAATACGGCCAAACTGAGCTTAACTTTTGGTATAGCTGGGATTACTTTGGAACAGGTGCGGGTCATGTAATTTCAATGGTTGCTCACACGTATGAACTAGCTCCAAATCACGCACTACGTGCAAGTTTTGATATTTCAAACTCACTTGATGGTGAAAAGTGGGCTTGGGATACAAACCAGAAAAAATCGTACAAGCACTACCGCCTAGCTTATCAAACAAGCTACGAAGGTTTTGGTATTGAAGTGGCTGCTGAAAACACTAGCTTAGATTACGATTATGCTGATGAGCGTATTGTACTTGCTGTTTCACGCACATTTGATCTTTAATACATCAATTACTGAGTAAACAAAAATGCCACTCTATTTAGAGTGGCATTTTTATTTGTAAACTAACTAACTAACTAACTAACTAACAATATCCCACGCACTTGTACCCGATGCAGAAAGATTGCTGGTGTTATTACGTAATACTTTATTGCCTACATTAGCTGATGACTCAGGTCGGCTTACTAAGTACCCCTGAACAGAGCTCACCCCCATTTTTTTAACAAGCTCAAACTGCCCTATTTCTTCAACGCCCTCAGCTACAATTTTAAGGCCCAGCTTTTGTCCAAGTTCACTAATTGTATTTAATATGTCATTGTATTTTTGGCTTTTATTGGCTTGTGCTATAAACGAGCGATCAATTTTAATAACATCAATTGGTAAATCCGCTAATGTACTTAACGAGCTAAAACCGGTACCAAAGTCATCAATTGCAATAGTGATGCCTTCTTCTCTTAGTCTAGTTAGCTCTTTAATTATTTTAGGGCTGGCTTGGATAAATGTTGATTCGGTAATTTCAAGCATTAAAGACGTCGCCGGTAAGCCGGTTTTTTTTAGTTTCTTCATTATCCAATCATAAATATCGCGGTGCTTTAACTGAATGCCCGAAACGTTAACTGATATTTTTACTTTGCGCATACCTGCATTATGCCATGCGGCCATTTGCCGACACGATTCAAGCATAATCCAATCGCCAAGCTCTAATATTAAATTAGACTCTTCTGCTATTGGAATAAATTCTGAAGGTGGGATCATACCCTCAACTGGGTGGTCCCAGCGTGCAAGAGCTTCAAAATAATCAATCATACAATCTTCAACATGCACAATTGGCTGAAAAGATAAGTAAAAATCTTTACACGCGAGCGCTAAACGCAATTCTTCGAGTAAATAATGGTAACGGCGCATTTTGTTACCCATTTCTGGCGAGTAAACTTTAAATATTCCCTTACCATCACTTTTAGCTCTATACATAGCTACATCGGCTAATTGTAAAAGCGCTTGAGGCGTTGATGCACTTTCTGGGTAAGCCGCAATACCAATGCTGGCACTAATTTTTACTATTTTATTACCAAGCACAAAGTCTTTTTCAAGCTCACTTAGCACGTGCTTTGCAATTTCAACAACTCTGTCGCTATCATCAAGTAGTTCTATAAATATGGAGAATTCGTCCCCTCCTAACCTTGATAAATTTTGCTCTAATTGGTTAGCGCTATTAATATTGCTTAACTTATGGTGACGTAAAACATTTGCAAGTCGACTGGCCACTTGAACTAATATCTCATCACCAAAACTGTGGCCAAACGAGTCATTTACTTGTTTAAAGCCATCCAAGTCGATAAATAGAAGCGCACACTTGAGATCTTCCTGATTAGCATGATTTATTTGTCTGTCTATGTGTTCAATATATGCATGGCGGTCAATTAACTGCGTCAGTTTATCTTGGCAAATACTTGTTTGAGTTTGTTTTACATAATTAACTACATGTGAATTTAAGCTATTTATAGATTGGCTTAAGCTGCTTACACCCAACGGATTCTCTGGCGGTGTAACTTGTAAATTAAACGCCGTAAGTAAACTATTGGCTTGGCGGTTAAGCTCCGCTATTTGATTTTTATAATGACGTTTTCTACGTTCTCTACGTAAGTAGATACCTGAGCCAAATATCAATATACATAAAAATAAAAAGTTCATGGGTGATGAGAGTGTCATCATGATTAACTTATTAGAATCAGCGGCTACAAATTGGGTATCAGTGGTTTTGATAAGTAAAAAATCAGCTGTTGGCTGCTCAATTATATAATGGCCATTTAAAATGGGATTATACCAAGGAGCCATATCAAGGGAGGTATTCGTGATCTCGAAACTTCGTATATCAATATTAGTCTGAAATAGATTTATACGGTTGATCTGATTAGTTAACTCTATGTTTATGCAGAAACAAAATAGAACTATGATTAAGAAAATAAAACCGAGCGGCTTAAGTTTATTCATAAAAAAAATCCATCTATTTTGCTTCTCCTATCAAACCTATTACCAAAAGCGGATTATATCGCTTGCATTTAGTACTACGCAAGCATTGATATAACCCTAAGCCATTAGAATAACAAAAAATTGTAACGATAATGGATTAACTAACTATATCTACATATAGTATAGATGGGATTAATAAAAATAAACAAAAACGTTTCAATTGTTTAAAATTTAATACATTCGGTATATAAGCTTTGTCGTTTTTTTTGCCGCATTAATCTATGCCTCACCACTACAGCTTTAAGTACTTATATTTACTCAACCTTAATCGCATTTGCTCCGCTGTCGTACATCATTTAAAAAATTATTCTTGCGCATTATGCATTGCTACTCAAACTAGTAAGAATTATCGCTAATAAAGTTATTATTAATGTTTAAAGCTGCCATGCATAGCTAACTTTTGTAAATAAGGTACGTTGATCCCGCTCAATATTTTTAAGTGAATCGTCTTGGTAACCTCTATCTGAGTAACCCAAATAAAACAGTGTTTGCGCATTAATTTTATATGAGTAAACAAGCTGACTACCATAGTCTTTGTTAATTTGGCTAACTTGATAAAAGTAGGCATTTTCGTCTCTATCAATATCTTCAAATTGTAAAATAAGCTTAAGAATTGAACGCATACTAAATTTATAATGAAGCCTAAAATCAACTAAGTTAGCTGTAAATACACGCTCCCCTTGTGGGTTATCTAATTGGCTGTAGTTATGTTTTACATCGAGCTGCCAATGGTCGTTAATGTCCCACACCATTTGGGTTTGGGTGTCAAACGCATCGCCTAATTGCTCATTTGCATAATCAATGCGGCTAGCGTATTCAACATATAATGATAACTTTAAATCTTTAGTGGGTTTAAAGCCCGTATAAATGTAACCAATATTTTGATTATAAAAATTGTCATTATAATTTTCATAACGGTGTACTAAACCAATTTCAAAAATAGATTGTTTTTGACCTTTAAAACTCAAAAAGCCTTCGTACTCTTCTTCAAGTAAGTCGCCATTTTGTGCCCACGTTTTATCCCAGTCAGCTTCGTATGACCACGAGGTAAGTAAATCAGACTCATCTCTGTACCATGTTTGTCCGCCACCAAAGCCTACTTTTTCATAATCGACTTTAGCTTGATAACCTAAATCAGTGCGGTAGTCCTGCCCAATATTTTCATAAGATGCAAATAATTTGTAATCACGTTTATCGCGGGTAAGTTCTAGAGCATAAGCTTCATCTGATTGAGTTTCAGATAAGTTATAGTTTTGAATTAAAAATTCAGAGTTACGAGTATCAGCAGATGACACTTGATACAAAAGAGTATCCGATTGATTAAACCAGTAGGTACCATCCACTGATAATACAGTGTTGTGATAGTCATCACTTTCTCTGTGCGTGCTTGAAATACCAATAGTACCTTGCTGACCTAAGTCATATTGATAACGCCCTGCGGCTGCATTCGTTTTTTCGTTTAAGCTTGCAAAGCCAGAGCCCTGATTCGTTGGCAGTAAAATATTACTATTGTCGTCATCAGCTAGCATTAGCGCATAACTATGATCACCCGTTTTACCCGTCAGCTTTGCACCTAAAGTAGGCTCTGCAATTGTACGTGTGTATAAAAGCTCAAATAAGCTACTTTTAAAGTAAGAAGCACCATCTAAAAAGAAAGGACGTTTTTCAGCGTAATAAATTGAGAAGGTTGTATTTACATCAAGCTCTAAAGAGTCAGTTTCTACTTGCGAAAAATCAGGATTAATTGTCGCGTTTAAAACAGCATCTTTTGTTAAACCCCAGCGTAAATCTAAGCCCACTTCAGTATCTATATCACCCTTATCCCAATCACCTGGCAACGCAGATTTATTATCGTTACGCAGTGTGGTTAATGTAGGTGTTAATTGGATATTTTTACTTGATTCAATGTCACTAAAGCCAACTAACTTATCAAACTGGCAAAGGCTGCATTTCACATTTCTATCAAACCCCATATTTGATAGCTGATATAGCACATCACGTTGATAGTTTCTCATTACAGAAAAACCCCACGTTAGCTCATTTTGATTTTCGGGGAAACGTAGTGCTTTAAAAGGAATACGCATTTCAACAACATAACCTTGTTCGTTAATTTGCCCTGCGCTATCCCAAATAGCATTCCATGAGGTATCAGAGCTCCAGCCATCAGTGTCTGTCATTCGTATATCGCCTTGCGCGCCCAGCGGGTTCACATGGAATTCATAACCACTGCGTTCATCATTAAATGTATCAATAACAAGAATAACTACGTCGTCTTCCCATAGCGTATCGCGATCACGAAGTGATGCACGAATTTGCGTGGGGTCTGGGTCTTGTGCAACATAGGCAACATATAAGTTAGTGCCATCTTCGTAAATAAAGGCATCAGTTTTTACAGGGGGTGTGCCTTTTTCGTTAGGCTCATCTTGGTAGAGTAAAGATATACGTGTTGCATTTTGCCAGTGCGCCTCATCCATAACACCATCAACGGTGATATTTGAATTAATACGGGACAAGGATACTTGCTGTTTTTTAGCCGCTACATCTAGGCTTGAAAGTAATAAAGCGAAACTTAAAAATAGGAAGGTTAACTTTTTTATTATAGTTATAAAGTACTGCATAAACATCCATTTAGACTGTAATTACTCATAAGGAGCAACTTAAGCTGAGGATTGTAATTTATCCAGGTACATTTGTTAATACTTTGAAATGAAAAATTAACTATTTAATGATAAAGGAGTAACTAATTGTTATATATTACGTTTCGAGTAGTTTAAGCTTATCGTCTATGCCATTCCATACATCAGCGTCCTCTGGTGCAGGTTTAACCTCTGTAATGCGCGGCCAGACCAGTGCAAGTTCAGCATTCAATTCAGTAAACTCTTTTTGAGACTCTGGTAGCTCATCTTCTTGGTATATCGCATCAGCTGAACACTCAGGGACACATAAGCCACAATCAATACAATCAATCGGGCTAATTGCTAAAAAATTAGGGCCTTCAAAAAATGCATCTGCTGGGCACACTGATACGCAATCGGTGTACTTACATTTTATACAATTTTCGGTGACAACAAACGCCATACTATTTTAATACCTAAGATTTTGAACAACAGTTGTGGATCATACCCATCCACTCCAAAAATACAATAAATAAGTGCCATATCAGGCTATTTTAACGTAAAATGCGCGCCTAATGTTTGCACACTCGTTGTGCCCTGCATCCCCTTATTGTGAGCGGTAATAATACCCCGCTATGACACCTAAAAGAGATATAAATGATACGTTTAACCGAAATAAAGCTGCCACTTGATCATGACGAAGACGCAATTGGTCAAGCAATTGTAAATAAACTAAAAATCCAACCTGAACAATTGCACAGTTTTAATGTGTTTAAACGTGGTTATGATGCACGTAAAAAATCAGCTATTTTACTTATTTATACACTCGATATAGAAGTTGATAACGAAGCCGAGCTACTCGCAGCATTTGAAAAAGACCAGCATGTAAAAGTAGCACCAGACACAAGTTATAAATTTGTAGCCCAAGCTAACAATAATATCAAAGAGCGCCCTGTCGTGATTGGTTTTGGTCCTTGTGGTTTATTTGCGGGCTTATTACTTGCTCAAATGGGCTTTAAACCCATTATATTAGAGCGCGGTAAAGAAGTACGTGAACGTACAAAAGACACGTTTGGCTTTTGGCGTAAACGCACACTTAATACAGAATCAAATGTACAATTTGGTGAAGGTGGCGCAGGTACATTCTCAGACGGTAAGTTATACAGCCAAGTAAAAGATCCAAAGCATTATGGCCGAAAAGTCATTACTGAATTTGTAGAAGCAGGCGCACCCGATGAAATTTTATACGTAAGTAAGCCACACATTGGTACGTTTAAACTTGTCACCATGATTGAAAAAATGCGCGCTCGTATAATAGAACTCGGCGGCGAAATTCGCTTTAGCACACGTGTTGATGATATTCATTTAGATGACGGGCAAGTAACAGGTTTAACGCTTTCAAATGGCGAGAAGCTAAACACTCGCCATGTTGTATTAGCCGTTGGCCACAGCGCACGTGACACGTTTGATATGATCCACAAAAAAGGGATTTATGTTGAAGCAAAGCCATTTTCAGTCGGTTTTAGAATCGAACATAAACAATCTATGATCGATGAATGTCGTTTTGGCTCAAATGCAGGAAACCCAATTTTGGGCTCTGCCGATTATAAACTTGTTCATCACTGCGACAATGGCCGCACCGTTTACAGCTTTTGTATGTGCCCAGGTGGCACAGTAGTCGCGGCAACCTCTGAAGAAGGCCGCGTTGTTACCAATGGTATGAGCCAATATTCACGAAGTGAGCGCAACGCTAACAGCGCTATTGTGGTAGGCATATCACCGGAGCAAGATTTTCCAGGTAATCCACTTGCTGGAATAGACTTACAACGCAAACTTGAAGAGCAAGCGTATGAGCTTGGCGGTAGCAACTATGATGCACCAGCCCAGTTAATTGGAGATTTCTTAAAAGGTAAATCATCAGCAGACTTAGGTGAAGTACAACCCTCTTACACACCTGGTATTAAGTTAACTGACTTGAGCAAAGTGTTACCACAATTTGCAATTGATGCTCTTCGCGAAGCGATACCAGCGTTTAATAAACAAATTCGTGGTTTTTCAACTAACGACGGTTTATTAACCGGCGTTGAAACACGTACTTCGTCGCCTATTAGCATTAAGCGTGATAAAACATTCCAAAGTATTAACACCAAAGGGCTTTACCCTGCAGGTGAAGGCGCAGGTTACGCTGGCGGTATTTTATCAGCGGGTATTGATGGTATTAAAGCAGCTGAAGCAGTCGCACTGTCTATGTTAGAAAACGCTTAAACCTCTTTTTTAAGCTGTTTATCGAAAAGCCTCACTTTGTGAGGTTTTTTTGTGCTAAATGTATAGAAAATAATAACACCTCAAGCACCTCAACAATGATCAAAACATTTACCTTTTCGTTGCTTATTGTATTAGCAATTTTTAACGCTAAAGCACAAGAGCTAAAAACCATCGATGAAATCCACACTGCATATAAAAATAACTCTATTAATGCACAGCAACTCACCCAAAGTTATATAGAGCGAATTAATAAACTTAACCCACAATACAATGCAGTTATTAGTATTGAACCTACAGCTATTGCTCAAGCTAAAACGTTAGATGAACTTGCCGCCAAAGGCTCTTGGGCAGGTCCATTACACGGAATACCTGTACTTCTTAAAGATAATATAGAAACGAAGGGCACACTTCCCACAACGGCTGGCTCTTTAGCACTTAAAAATAACGTTACTAATAATGATGCTTTTGTTGTTAAACAACTACGTAATGCGGGCGCTATAATTTTAGGCAAAGCTAATTTAAGTGAATGGGCAAATTTTCGTTCATCCTATTCATCGTCAGGCTGGAGTGCCGTAGGCGGACAAACACATAATGCGCACGATGTAACACGTAATCCATGTGGTTCTAGTGCAGGCTCTGCTGTGGCAGTCGCACTTAACTTTGCGCCCATAGCATTAGGGACTGAAACAGACGGTTCAATTACGTGCCCTGCCTCAGTAAATGGAGTTTATGCAATAAAACCGAGTATGGGCCAAGTATCACGCTCAGGTGTTGTGCCTCTTTCTAGTAGTCAAGATTCATTAGGGCCGATGGCGCATTCACTTAAAGATGCACTGCTGGTTTTGTCGGTTTTGCAAGGTGAGGACCCCCTTGATGCAACAACTACAGGGTTTGAATTAAAAGCAGGTAATCTAAAATCAAAATCGTCACTTATTATTGGTGCGCTACCTAGCGATAAATTTACAATTGAAACGCAGCGCCTTTATGCCAAGCAGTTACAAGCATTAAAACAGGCTGGGCACACTGTTATTAATGTAGATATTACTGATAACTTAGATACGCTATTTGTTGATGAATACTATATTTTACTTTACGACTTTAAAGCTGAAATTAATCACTACCTCGCAAGCACTCCCGCACAAGTAGCTGTTAAAAGCCTAAAAGCACTTATTAATTTTAATATTCAAAATAAAAATACAGAAATGCCCCACTTTAAGCAAGATATCCTAGTTAAATCGCAGGCTATTGATTTAACTAACAAACAAAAATACCAAGAGACTAAAGAACGCTATCGAACTTTAGCAACGACAGCCATTGTTAATGTATATAAAAACAACAAGCTTGATATTGTTATAGCGCCTACAGTATCACCCGCCTGGAAAACAGACTTAGTTAATGGTGATAATTTTAATGGCAGTAGTAGTTCGTTATCTGCTATTGCAGGCACAACGCACATAACCCTACCTGTCGGAAAAGTAAGTGGTTTACCTGTTGGTTTGTCCATAATAGCAAATAAAGAGGACGAGCAAGCGGCTTATTTATACGCAAATATTATTGATGAGGTGTTATCATCAGGCACAAAAAAACCTGAGTAAACTCAGGTTTTTTAAACTAAACGGCGTTAACTATGACTTTTTAAGTGACAGTTTTTCGCCTTTTAAGCTTTTACGAACGCTTGAAATACGTGAGCGATTTACTGCTCTCGCTTCACCGGTTGCTTGTCCTGATAACTTGTTAGAACGTGTACGGCGTAAATGCGCTGGTTTTTTACCAATTTTATCAATTAGTACTTCACGGTTACTTACTTCGTAACCTTCTAAATATACACGTTTGATTTTTTGACCGATTAACGTTTCAATTTCAAACAAAGTGTTTTCTTCTTCGCGGCTAACAAATGAGATTGCTTGACCTTGGCGACCAGCACGACCTGTACGGCCAATACGGTGAACGTAATCTTCTGCAAGCCAAGGTAAATCAATATTAATAACGCGAGGTAAACCATCAATATCAATACCGCGAGCAGCCACTTCTGTAGCTACTAATACACGTACTTTGCCTTCTTTAAATTCACGTAAAGCACGACGACGGTTACCTTGAGATTTGTCACCGTGGCAAACGCCCCCCGGAATACCATCAAGGTTAAGCTCTTTAACAAGCTCGTCAGCCGTTTCTTTCATGTTTACAAATACAAGCACTTGTTGCCAGTTTTTCTTACCAATCAATTCAGAAAGTAGCTCTTGCTTACGACGTTCTTCAACTGGGTAAACAACATGCTCAACAGTACTTGCTGTACTGTTAGTTTGATCAACACGCACTATTTCAGCTTGTTTTAATACTTTAGATGCAAATTGTTTAATTGCTGCAGGGAAAGTAGCAGAGAAAAGTAAAATCTGGCGCTCTTCTGCACAGCTTTTAATCACGTTTTGCATGTCTTCAATAAAGCCCATATCAAGCATACGGTCGGCTTCATCAAGAACAAGGTGTTTTACACTTGCAAGGCTTAAGTTACCTAAGCGAATATGATCAAATAAACGACCTGGCGTTGCAACAACAATATCTACACCTTCTTTTAAAGCATTTGCTTGGCCGGCGGTACTAACGCCACCAAATAAACTAACGACTTTAAGTGATGTATGCTTTGCAAAATCTCTAAAATTATTTGCAATTTGTTCTGCAAGTTCACGCGTTGGCGCAAGTACTAACGCATGAGGTGCATTCGTTGTGCTGAGTTCAGACTCAACCAATTTTTGGATGATAGGTAAAGCAAACGCGGCAGTTTTGCCGGTACCAGTTTGTGCACTGGCTAAAACGTCTTTACCTTTACGAACAGCAGGGATTGCTGCGCGCTGAATGGGCGTAAGAGTGTGATAGTTAAGTTCGTCCAACGCCTGGATGATTTCAGGAGCGAAACTAAAAGATTTAAAATTCATGCTGTATAACCTACGGCCACATTATCAAGGGTCGCAAATTATACAGCAAAAACGAGTCAACAGTTAGCTTTAAACTGGATTAAAAGCTAAAAATTAGTTTGTTAAGTCATTAAAATATTGATTATCAACTCAAGAAAGCGTTAATACCTCATTTTGTTTTAATAACTGTGCTTTACCACCGACAACTTCACGTTCGTTAAGCTCATTTATTAATGGCAAACCTACTTTTTGTTGCTCATCACTAAGCGGTAAATACGGTAATCTAAATACTGGATTTACTGCACCTGTCATCATCATCGCAGTGTTAATAGCAATAGGGTTTGGCTCACAGAACAACCAGTTCATTAATGGTTGTAATGACGTATTTAACTCATCATTTTTAGTATCCATTAATTGGCGAAACAACCCAGGAATAAGGTTAGAAGTAACCGAAATAACACCGTGAGCTTTGTGTACATGACGAGCGTCGTGTGCTTCATCGTCGTTACCAGACCAACACGCAATGCCTTGCTGCTCATAGTGTGCAATGCGCTTATTGCCGCCACATTCTTTAATACCAATTAGGTTCGAATGCTGTGCTAATGGTTCAATAATATCAGGTGTTAGGTCTTGACCTGTGCGACCTGCTACGTTGTAAATAAAGGCAGGTCCAATATCAAGTACGCGTTTAAAGTGCTCTTTAACACCCGCGATTGACGTACGTCCGTAATATGGGTTAATTTGCAGTGCTGCATCCATACCGCTGGCAAAGCCATATTTAGTTGCTTTAATCGCTTCACGGGTGTTGTTACTACCGGTATTACCAACAATAACCAGTTTGTCACCATATTTGTTTGCACTGTGCGCTATAAGCATTAAATGCTCTTCCCAGTTCATTAACTGGCCTTCGCCTGTTGTGCCACCGACTACGATGCCATCAACGCCCGCTGCAATTTGTATTTCAACGAGTTCATCGTACTTTGCGAGATCAATTTCACCGTTTGCTAAATATGGCGTTTTAATAGCTGTAATAAGGCTTGCTTGTTTAATTTGGTCTAGGGTGCGCATAAAAATTCATTATTTATAAAACTTGCGCTATTTGTAACATACTTGCCGGTATTTTTGGAGGTATAAGCGCACATTTAATTATAAAATCGCTTGTGTTATTGAGTTTGGTAATACAAAATGAATAACTGTATATATAAACAGTATTTTATTTTAACGATACCAGAGGCTTTATGCGTTTATCTGACTACTTAGCAACTCATTTTTATAACACCGATGAACTGTGCCAAGCATTAAACATAGATGCAGATACACTTTTAGCTTGGCAAGAGCGAAGTGTGTTCCCCAAACCAAGTTACTGTATTAAAAGTCAACTTAGCTGCAGCTCATATTCGGGTTTGTATGAATGCGAAGAATATGACGACTATTATCCGCGCGGCTGTGTTAATTGGGGGCAAGGTCTTTTAAAACAAAAAATAGAATCATCAAGCCATGCTTTTAATTATTTTGCGCAGCAATATACTGCAAGCCTAACTAAACTCGCTCAGCAAGGATTTACGTTTAGCGAAGAGCTATTTGGCTGTGAAATAGACGAGCACTTACAGCAAGTTTGGCAACAGTTTTTATGCAGTAAATATGGCGTACTTACTCAAAATGGATTAATAGATGAAATAGTCTCGGTAGATATTGGCAGGCTACTAGTTGACGACATTACAGAACTGCGCAGTAAAGCGAGTTTAAACCAAGAAGAAAGAGCGCTATTACACCCCGCCATAAAGCTTTTAAACAAAGCGCTAGGGCATGGCGCCGATCATGAAAAACAACATACATTACGCACCCGCTATATAGATGCACTTATTTTAAAATACGATTTATCTATTAAATAGTTTTGCATTAGTTTAATTATTTTAGGATTATTTGACGAAAAACAAGAGCTGTTAACTTAATTGTTACGCAAAATATAATTTAAAGGCACTGACTCAATGACAATCAAAACACAAATAAGTGTAATTTCTGCTGTAATCACTATCCTGTCTTTTAATACACTAGCTAAAGCTAACCACGAAATAGTAAATGACGACATAATAAAAATACAGCGTGCAGCGCTTGCTAAAAACACCGCTAATAAAGGTTTTGGGCCACAATCTCCACGCAATATTGATAATTATAAAGGCGAAAACACGGCAGTTTTCTCTCATGCCCCAACTTCATCAAATATGAATTTATGTAATATACACTTTCATAAAAATGCTGAACACGCCGGTGGCGAATTTAGCAAATATGCAGGAAATGGTAATGGAAAAGGCTTTAAAAGTGGCTACTTATATTCAGGCTCTTTAACTAAAAGTGAAAGTAAACCAGCAAAAATTGAAATTTGTCCGAGCCATCACGGCGCGCTTTTAGTTGGCGATACCATTGAGGTGCATAACGTTCATACGTCAGCAATTGTAAAACCAGGCCCTACCTTGGGGAGTTGTTTAAGTGATTCGATTAAAAATCCGCAACTACGTGTTGAAGCTCAAGTATATGTATTAGTAAACGATGCTAACGCACTTGATTTTGCTCAAATAAGCGCCGTGTCATCTGTTAATGGTTACTATCAAGCTATTGCTACACCGACAAATACGGGTAAACCTGTTGTTTATAGCGGTTCAACTACTGGCCCGAGTTACAACGAAGCAGGCTCTCCTTTTCAAGTAACATGGTCAGTTAAACCAAAAGTGGCAAAGGTTGATATAAACAGTGTTGGTAAATGGTGTGAAAGTAACACCTTTAATGAAGATCATGCCCACGGCGTACGAAATCTCGTAATAAATCCCGCACTACTCTCTAAAATCAAATAATTAAAATTTAGCCAAATAAAAACAACCCACTAATTAGTGGGTTGTTTTTATTATGACCGTTAAAATGAGTACTTCGCTTAATGGGATAAAAATGTCACATTAAATGTATTTAAATCTTCATATGTAATACATGTTTGCTCATTAGTATTAAGCTCAACCACGCCACAGTAAGAACCTGTTATAAACACTTGCCCTGCTTTTAAGTTAATTCCCTTTGCTGATAAGTAATTAACCGCCCAATAAAGTGGAAGCTGCGCAAGTTCTGCAGGGTGCACACCTACCAAGTTTAACTCCAGCTCAGTTTGCTTAACGTTAATATTTACAGTACTTGCGTTATACGCTTTGGCTTTATCTATTTGTGGGCCTAAATACACGCCTTGATTAGATAGGCCATCGGCCAGCTTTTCAATGTGCGTGCTTGGAGTGTCTTCATCAAACCTTTTTTGGATAAGCTCAAGTGCCAAGTGGGCGCTGGCAAATGCAGTATCCACGTCTTCATTTTTATAGGTTTTATTACTTGGTAAATCGCTTTGCAAAATAAATGCAATTTCTGGTTCAACAAGCGCTTTGTTATTTGTTGTATACAGTGGGCAATTTTCAGCTTGTTTTATAGGTGCATGTAAAAGAGGCGCTAATATAATTGAGCCATCATCTAAAGGCAGCATACACTTCCAGCCATATACGGTTTGATCATTTAAATAAATCATCAACTTTTGTACTTCTATCGCATCGTCAGTCGAGTCTAGTACTAACTCTTTAGGAAAGTTTGAACGCGCTGGGTTTTCTTCTCTTTGTGCTAATAGATGAGTAGCAATTAGTTTTAGCTGTATTGAGTTGTTCACATAAATCTCTTTAAAATACGTTACTGGTTAAACAGTAAATAGGAAGGATTACATTATTAATGTATTAGCTTAGGCATTAGAACATCATGTTAAATGCCTATAATTAAAATTGTATTTAAAACAAAGCGTGGTAATTATTTAAGTATCAATAGATTTAAGCGAACGTAAAAACAGCCCTAAGCCGCCAAACGCTAAAATTATAATAACAATCAAATCAAACGACGTCATAGTTCGCATACTAAATCGAACACTCGATATAACGCCAAATATGAGTGCGGTTAACGAGCCAAGAGATAGCACCCAGCCTAAAATATTTTTAGAATTATAAAAAATCAGACCTACACCAAAAATAAACGGGATCATAACCATGCCGCCTGTAACGCCAAAGCCACCTAAAGCATTAACACTATAAATGCGAGAACTTAGTCCAAAATTAGAAGTCACCGAAATTGAATTTAGCAGCATATAAAAGCCACCGCACATCATAATTAAACCAATAAAAAAATGCCCAATACCACCAAAGCTTCCACCAGCACCTTTCATTATTAATTATTCCTTTTATATTTTTGACTTAATAGTTTTAGATGGTAATTGCTCGAGTATTAACATTGACCGCAATCTACATAATCAATCAGTGCACACGCGAAAATACTTATCGCGTAATTACATGCCAAATAACATAAAACCAAGATAAAAAACCGTGCAAAATTGCCCATAACACAGACTCATTAGCACTCCATGAAATAGCAATTGCTAGGGCCGTACCAAAAGAGACTCCATATTTTACTATTTCATTTCTTGAGTTTGCTCATTAATTATATTCCTAGTTTTTAACTTATTAGCTACTTGATTTGCTTACTAAAACTGACAGCTCTTTACCATCAATATTAATACTTGCTTCTTTGCCTAATTCAACAACTAAAGAGGGAGCCATGTGTTTTCCACCTAGTTTTAGGTCAGTTGCTAAACTAACAGTAAAATCATCAATTGGCGTTACTGTAAGAGCAAAACTATACGAATTATCAACTGAAACTGACGCCTCTTCGTTTGAATTGACTACTAAAATAGGTGAACCAATTAAGTTTTTATTATCATAAAATTTAGCATTCACTACAAAACTATCATTAGCTTGTGCAAATGAAGCAAAGCCTAACAACGCTACTATTGCGATTAATTTTTTCATTATTATCTCCATATAAATTATACAGTTTAAAGCTGTTAAGGCTTTATTGGCTGTGATTTTTTAGCTAGCAATTTACCCGCTAATGATTAAAAACTTATGTTTTAGCTCTGATGACATAACCAACGCCCAGCGAACTAATATAGAACAACACTCCAAATACACTAATATCAATGAGTAGCTTTAGAATGTCAAAAGTATCTGTAAACACAAGATACTCAAAAGAAAATAAGTGAAATATAACTTTTGATCCGAAATACGCAGCTAATAAAGGGATTACAAAAACAAGAATAGATTGATTAGATTTATTAATTTCCATACCCATGTCTCCGTTATAAGTTTATTTAACTCAGCTCTAAAAATATATAAATAGTTTGCTATTTTGAGTCTCTTATTCAGTACCACTCGAACTATTTACGGCTAACTAAAATGCCATGTTATATTTCTATAATTTACACCAGAGAACTTTAATGTAAACAACAAATTAAATAGGCTATTTATTAGAGTGGGTTGTGATACCAAAACGACTTTAATAAAGTTATAAACCACTTTTGATTACGACGCACTACGAATGCGAATTAACAAAAAAGAGTCCTAATAGGTTTCATTGATATTGGCGAAGTTGGGTATTTAGGCAGGTTGGGGTGTAAGAATAAAAGGTGATGTAGGTTAACAGCACCTATTTGAATATTTACTTTATGACATGTAATTTAGCTAAGTATTTTAATACGTACCATAAAAGGCACTATAAAAAGAATTTAACCAATTGATTTATATACATCAATACTACTATTGGTTAAAAGTCCAGTAACTTGCGTACCAAACGCTTTAAAGTGTGGCTCGTTTTTATGCGCTTCAAAGTGCTCATCAGACGCCCACTGTTCGCTAACAACGTAATCGGTATGTTCATCATCACTTTTTACCGATAGTTCATAACGTAAGCACCCTACTTCTTGGCGCGATGACTTTTGTAAGTTTTCAAGTGCTGTAAGCATCACATCTGCATCAATATTTTTGCACGACAGTGCAGCTATAACCGTTAACATGTGTATTCCTTTTAAAAAGTTAAGGTGTAGATAATCTACACCTTAAAATATTTAGTTTAACTTTGCGTTTGAGGTAAGTTTACTGATCCCACTGCGGCGCAAAGTCTGGTGTTGCTTGGCGGTCGCCACAATCTAGACCATCAATGCGGGCTATGTCTTCATCATCTAATTTAACGTGGTCGTTAAAGTTATCTTCTAAGTTTTTGCGCTTAGTTGATGATGGAATTGTCGTCATGCCGCTTGCGTTAACCCATGCTAAAACAACTTGTGCTGGACTTGCATCATGCTTTTTAGCAATGTCGATAATGGTTTGATCTTTAAGTACTTTGCCTACTACAAATGGCATGTACGCTGTCACATGTATATCGTGCTGAGCACAAAACGCACGCAATTTAGTATTAGTTAAATATGGGTGAACCTCAACCTGATTGGTAAATATTTCACGCGAGTCAAGTGTTTGCATTGCTTCATTTAAGTTTGCAATGGTGAAGTTTGATACACCAATGTGCTTAGTTAAACCAAGCTGCTTCGCTTTTAGTAATTCAGTGAGGTATTCACTCATTGGCTCGTCGTTAGCAGGCGATGGCCAATGAATTAGCAGTAAGTCGACAGAATCAACTTGTAGCTTTTCAAGTGACTTTTTAACGCTTGGGATAAAGTCGCTTTTATTTAATTTGTTATTCCACACTTTGGTGGTTAAGAATATTTCACTGCGCGGAATATTACTATCTTTTATGGCTCGACCTACTTGCTCTTCGTTGCCATAAATTTGTGCGGTATCAATATGGCGAAACCCAACTTCGAGCGCCATTTTTACTGAGTTATAGGCAGTGTCGCCCTCTAAGCGGAATGTTCCCATACCTAGTTCTGGCATTTCTATTACACGTTTTGTCATGGTTTATCCTTATAAAATAATCGGTTAAAAATACAAACTTTTAAAAGTTTTACGAAATACACCTTTTACTTCTTATTACGACTGTCACTTAAAAATCTATGACCTCATAACAGGTATGAGGTCATTAATTTTAGTTTCAAGGTTAACAGAAGATACTTTATGCTTGCTGAATTTCACGTTTATCAAGCATACCGCTGTAGCGTGTAACACCAAGTGCTAAAACAGAGATAACGGCGCCTATCCATGCTGTATCTTGCAGGGTCATGTTCTCTACTACGCTACCACCAATAATTGAGCCAAGTGCAATACCAATATTAAACGCGGCTATGTTTAAACCTGATGCAACATCTACCGCATTGGGCGTGTGCTTTTGCGCTTGCTTTACTACATAAAGTTGCAAGCCTGGCACATTACCAAAAGCAAATGCGCCCCATACTAAAATAGTAAGTACAGCAGCAATTTTTGATTCCATCGTAAAGGTAAATATCAGTAAAATAATACTCAAAGCGCTAAATATAATGCTCAGTGCACTAATTGGGCCGCGTTTGTCGGCCAACTTTCCACCCCAAATATTACCTACCGCTACCGATACACCGTAAACAAGCATTATTAAGGCAATAGCCGAAGGCGCAAAACCTGTTTGTTGCTCTAAAATAGGTGCTAAATAAGTAAACGCTGTAAACGTGCCGCCAGAGCCCAATATCGTCATTAAATATACGAGTAATAAACGCGGTTTTACGATTACTTGTAGTTGCTCTTTAAACGTCGCTGGTATTGATTGTTTTAAGTTTTTTGGTACTAAAATAGAGCTGCCGATTAATGCAATTAAACCTAATACCGACACAACTAAAAACGTTGCACGCCAACCAAAGTGTTGTCCAATCCATGTACCTAGTGGCACACCAGTTACGAGTGCTACAGTAAGCCCGGTAAACATAATGGCTATTGCACTCGCTTCTTTGTCTTTGCTTACTAGACTTGTGGCAATCATCGATCCGATTGAAAAAAACACACCATGGGCAAGCCCCGTTAAAATGCGCGCAAGTATTAATGTTTCGTAACTTGGCGCTTGCCATGCAAGTAAGTTACCTAAAACAAATAAGCCCATTAAGCTTATTAGTACCACTTTACGATTCCAACGACCCGTTAAAGCTGTTAGCACCGGCGCACCAATGGCAACGCCAACCGCATATAAACTTACAAGCAAACCTGCTGAAGGTAGGCTTACGCCTAAGTCGTTTGCAATGGTGGGTACTAATCCCACTATTACAAACTCAGTTGTTCCTATTGCAAATGCGCTTAAGGTAAGCGCCCACAAAGCCAATGGCATAGTTATATCCTCATTAATATTTGAAGAATGTAGTTTGGCTAAAATATCGTTTGCAAAAAATAGCATTAGTGACAAAATACTTTTGTTAATAATGCAAAGATGGTGTTGGTATACTTATGGCTGTTCATTCAAAAACTGAAGATTTAGAAACGTTTATAACGGTAGTCGATTGCGGAAGCTTTTCGCGAGCGGCTAATTTGCTCGATCAACAGGTGGCTAAAGTGTCGCGAGCTGTATCACGCCTTGAAAATACATTGCAATGCACTTTACTAAACAGAACAACACGCCGATTAGAACTTACCGAAGAGGGCCATACTTTTATAAAATATGCGCGCGAAGGATTAAATACGCTTTATACTGGTGAAGAAGCCATAAAGCTTTTAAAACAAGCGCCAAGTGGCAAGTTGCGAATAGATGCTGCAAGCCCTTTTGTATTGCACCAACTTACGCCTTTAATTGGCGAATTTGCCAAGCAATACCCTCACATAACGCTTGATATAACCTCGCACGACAGCATTATTGATTTACTTGAACATAAAACCGATTTAGCCATACGCATTGGTGATTTAAAAGACTCAAATTTACATGCTCGTAAACTCGGCAGCAGTCAGTTACGTATTGTAGCCAGCCCAGAATATATAAAAAACAACACAGCAATTACGCAAATAGATGACTTACAAAATCACAAGATAATTGGTTTTAGTGACTCCCCTAAATTAAACACTTGGCCGTTAGTAAAGCCCGCTTTATTTACGTTTTCGCTTAGCGCAAGCAGCGGCGAAACAGTGCGCCAACTATGTATTGCAAACCAAGGCGTTGCGCTACTTTCTCACTTTATGATTGGCAATGACCTAAAAACAGGTAAATTAGTTGAAGTGTTACCCAGTGCAGTTAGCTCACCTAATAACCGAGAAATTATACAAGCCGTGTATTATAAAAATAGTGCGGTATCGTCTCGCATTACAGCATTTTTAGATTTTATAAAACCCAGGCTTAGTTTATAAATTTTGGGCATTGATGTGCTTATCAAATATTTCACATTATTTTTTGACGCTTTTGAATAATCAAAAAGTATAAATAATAAAAGTCGTAATTAAAGGTATTAATCAAAATGGATTCTTTAACGCAGGTAGCATTAGGTAGTTCTGTAGGTTATGCGGTATTAGGCAATAAAATAGGTCGAAAAGCCGTTTTATGGGGAGCAATTTTAGGCACACTCCCTGATTTAGATGTATTTTTGCCTTATGGTGGCTCTGTAGAAGCATTTACTTATCACCGTAGCTTTAGTCATTCGTTATTAATACATTTATTAATTAGTCCGCTCATTGTATGGCTAATATTAAAAATACACGCGGGAATGCAAATTTATAAAGTGCGCTGGTTTTGGCTAGTATTTTTAAGTTTATCTACACATGCCATATTAGACAGCCTAACGGTATACGGTACACAATTACTTTGGCCTTTTACTGAGTACCCCTTTGCGGTTTCTAGTGTGTTTATTATTGATCCCGCTTACACGCTTCCTTTATTAATTGGCGTAATATATACGCTAATACCCAAAATACAAGCAGCAACGGCTTATCGTATAAATGCAGCGGCCTTAGTTTTAAGTAGCTTATATTTATTTTGCGCTTTAATTTTAAAAGTAAATATTGATGAGAAGGTAAAAACTGCACTCAACAACAGACAAATACCAGTAAATGCGTATATTAGTACGCCTGCCCCGCTAACCACTTTGCTGTGGCGTATTGTTGTGATGTCTGACGGACAATACTACGAAGGTTATGCATCAGTATTTGACGCGCCCAACGATGTTACATTAACGCCTTATCAAACAACGCCTTCATTGTTAAATAATATTAGCGATGAATGGGCTATAAAACGCTTGCAGTGGTTTACTAAAGGGTTTTATTCGGTGCGCCAACAGCAAAGCAGTATTGTACTTTCTGATTTACGTATGGGGATGGAGTGCAACTATGTGTTTAATTTTGTAGTGGGTCAAAAAAATAATTCAGAGGTGAGCATTGGTAACTTTGAAAAAATAAGTCAAAGACCAAACTTAAGCAATCTTCATAAAATATGGGACAGGATTTGGCAATCAAATGTGTCTTTAGCATCACCCTCTGCAAAAAATGACTGTAATAGCGAATAACGTCATATTATAAGATTCGTACTAGCATGAGGAAGTGAAGTTCAGGCAGCAATTAAACTAAATAGCTCACTAAAGTGATTGCTGCTTTTTTTGCTGATACATGGCAACATCAGCATCTTGAATCATATCCTCAACCGATTTACCTGTATCGTATTTAAAGTGTGTTACCCCTACACTGTAATCAATTTTGTATGGCTTATTTAAGGTATTATTGGTATGCGCAATTGCATCCGCAAACCTTTGTAAAACAAACTCAGCTTTTGTTTCATCTAAATCACTTAGCATTACTACAAACTCATCTCCGCCAAGTCTGCCTATTACTTCACAATCACAAAATGAACTAAGCATAATTTGCGCAAATTTATTCAATACAAAATCGCCTTCGTGGTGTCCATAAACATCATTAATTTGTTTAAATTTATTAAGATCAAACAATATAAACGACATTGATACTTTGTTTCGCCTACATACATTTAGCGTATGCTCAGCAAGGTTCAAAAAGCCACGCCGGTTAGAGATTCTTGTTAACTCGTCAATTGTGGCTAGTTGAATTGATTGAATCTCTTGCTCAACCAACGTGCCTAAATCTCTTAGTAATTGTTTTTCTTCATCATTAAGGTGTCTAGGTTTATTATCGGCAAGGCATAAAGTGCCTATAATAACCCCTTGCCTTAATTTTAAAGGAAAGCCGGCATAAAAGCGTACTTTAGGATCGCCTGCAACAAGAGGGTTATCAAAAAACCTTTTATCTTGGGCTGTATCTGGGATTATTAAGAGCTCGTCTTGATTTATGGTATGGCCACAAAATGAGGTTTCGCGAGGAAGCTCAGGCGCATCAAGCCCCTGCCTAGATTTAAACCATTGGCGGTCTTCGTCAATTAAAGTAACCAATGAAATAGAAACATTAAACATACGCTTGGCAATACGAGTAACACGATCAAAGCGCTCTTCATGCGACGTATCTAGAATTTTTAATGTTTTTAACGCATGTAATCGCTCTGCTTCGTTACTTGGGATCTCAGGTTTAATCATTAAAGCTCAATTAATTTTAAGTGTTTTATGAATTACGAAATGGGAGCGAATATTTTCGAGTATATAACCCATAAACTTATTTAAATTATAAACAGTCTGTCTATTAAAACTAGAACATTACCTTAAAATAGCAATAAATACTTATGAATATCAGTAAGTCGTACCTAAATAAAGATAAGATTAAATCCGCAAAAAATTATGATGAAAACAGGTGGGAGTAGTGGTTGATACAACATTACTACTTCCTAGTTAAAAAGTAGTAGTGGCTATTTAGTTTTATTTAAATAACCACTGGATTTGGCATACTTACAAAAATAAACACTTTAATTTTGGTGCTCATATTGTCCACGGTAAACTTCAAATACTTTTAAAACAGTATGTTGCTCTTTAGTTAGGTTATCAAACCAAGTATCAAACAGCTCATCATCTTCTTGCTCACTAAGTGCCATATACCTTGCTAGTAACTCTACAATATCATTGTGGTTGCAGGTTAACGGATTTACTTGTTGCGCCAAGGTACTGTGGTCGCGCTCTCTTAGGGTTTCCATCACCCCTTGGTCAATTTGTTCTTGTTGTTGTGTTGCGTCACTCATACATAACCTCTGTAATAACTTTATAACCGTATTTGTTAACGTTTTAACTCTTAAATATAGTTATAACAGCCTAAACGCCAATAGCCAGCATTTTTAATTTAAGTGCTTATTTTTTGATTTGTTTGCACAAATAGCCAGCAATTACGCCCCTTTTGGGGAGCATTTAAATAATTTGCAATGAGAGAATAAATACGTTAAATTAAAATGGTATATTATCACATATCATTTGTTGAGGCGTATTATGAAACCAAATATTCATCCTGATTACCAAGTGGTTGCTTTTCACGATACTGCTGCCGATTCTTACTTTATTATTGGCTCAACCATTAAAACAAGCCGCACAGTAGAAATAGACGGTAATACTTATCCATATGTACCTATTGACATATCAAGTGACTCACATCCATTTTATACAGGCAAGCAAAAAACTGTTGCTACAGATGGCCGTGTTGCACAGTTTAACCGTCGTTTTAAAAGTTTATCGACTGTTAAAAAGGAAAAGGTATGAAAGTATTAAGTTCCCTAAAAAGTGCGAAGCAACGCCCGGGGTGTCAAATTGTAAAACGCAAAGGTCGTGTATTTGTAATTTGCAAAAACAACCCACGCTTTAAAGCAGTACAAGGAATGAAAAAGAAATAAGTTAAGCCGTGGAGCACTATACATAATTAGGTAGCTTGTTAAAGCTACCTAATTTAGGGAGGATTATTTTACCACTACTGAAAACTCTGGCACTGCCTGGATTACTTTTTTTACCGTACAGGTATTAACGGCTGCAATAAGCGCCTTTTTATATTTATCAGGAAAACCGTCTGGTAGGTTAATCTCAATTGAAAATAACTTTTTACCGTTATCATCTACATTTTCATTATTTTGAGTAAGCGTCATACCTTGCGTTGAAATATCACGCTGCTCACAAAATTTACGCGCATAAAAACCTGCACATAAAACCATACTTACTAAAAAGTAATCAAACGGTTCTGGATGCTCTGCGTTGCCACCAGCGTTTACACTTTGATCGCTGATTACTTCTAAGTCGCCAAATTTAGCGCTTTGCTTTTGGCCTTCTAACATTGAAACTGAAATTTCCATTGTGTTTCCTTATATTTATTGCTGCAGATACCTTTAACGCAATTAGCTTAAAAGTAGCGACTAAAGATACATAAAGTTTAGGTTTATGAACCGAACAGTAATTCAAAGAATCCTGGAGGCTCATGTAGCTCATGATATTTTTTACGTAAATTATCTATATTTTTTAACGGTTCTTTTACCGCACTTAGCCCCTGCTCGTTCGCTGCTTTTTTTGCAAGCTCAGCCTGAGCAATCACTTTATCAAGGCCCTGCAATGACTGCTCAGGCTTTTTGTAAAACTTACCTGTTTTACTTACTTTTACTAGTTCTATAAATTCGTCAATCGCAGTATTAAATTCACTAAGTTGAGTTGCCTGTACTGCTTGTTTATACGCAAGGCCCGTATTTTTCATATTTATTTCAAGATCGACTGGTTCCTCGGCTAAAACCAATGAGCTAAATAATAACGCAATATTTAATAAGAAATATTTCATGAACAACCTTATGAATGAAAGACGCCTAATTGTATCAATTAAAGTAAAAAAAGTAACTCTACTGCTTGAACTTTGGAAGCTATCTGTAAAGCCCCTTTACAGTTTGTATTAGCGGTAAAAGACAGAACTTAATCTTGAATTTATGAAAATAAATTATCAAGCTAACCCTATACGATACAAACCTCAAAAGTAACAAAACAATCCCCAAAAACACAACTATAAAACCATGAAAATAAACATATAAATATTTATACTTTTAAAAATCAATAAGTAAAAAAAACAATAAAAAAGACAAACAAGATACAAAATATAAACACATTGCCAATAGAGCAAACAAGAAGTTAACCGAAACATTTTAAACCATTGTTTTAACTACATTTTAACAACCCACTTGTCTTCTTTATTTGTAGGTTCAGCGATAATCCATTGCCTAAAAAACTGCAAGTGTTAAATCTGGGTGCGCAATGTAAATTTTGTATACATATAATTACTAACATGAATTTTATATTGCACTTAAGTTTAAAAAAACAACTAATTCATCTAGGGGATAATATGAAATCTTATAACCAGCTCTCAAGCGGCATAAAAACAGCTCTCTGTTTAAGTGCAATTGGTTTGGCGCATACTTCTATTGCAGCAGATGCTGAGGATACAAAAATAGAACGAGTTGAAGTAACAGGTTCAAAAATCAGCCGAGTTGGTGCAATTGCACCTGCACCTGTAACTGTAATTACTGGTGAACAACTTCTTAATACTGGTGCAGTGAATATCGGTGAAGCGTTAAATAAACTACCAGCACTAGGTAACACATATTCTTTAGCAAACTCAGGCCGCTTTATTGGTACTGCAGGTCTAAATATTCTTGATTTACGTAACATGGGTACTGACCGTACGCTTGTACTTGTAAATGGTAAACGCCATGTTTCGAGCTCAGCAGGCTCACAATCTGTTGACACTAATACTATACCAAGCGTATGGGTTGAGCGTGTAGAAATTGTAACAGGCGGTGCATCTGCTGTTTACGGTGCTGATGCTGTAACAGGTGTTGTTAACTTTATTTTAAAAGATAATATTGAAGGTTTAGACTTTACTGTAACTAAAGGCGTTTCAGATTTAAGTGATTACAACAATGAAAAGGCAACCTTTTCATATGGCAAGAACTTTGATGATGGCCGTGGTAATGCTGCATTTGCAGTTGAATACTCAGCTCAAGACTCTTTAAATGCGTTAGATCACCCTTGGACTGATGGTTCATACTCAAGTCTACGTAACCAAGCCCAAAACGATTCTAATAAAGACGACCCTAATTTTCCTGATAAGATTTATACGCCAAATGCTGGTTACTACGCAATTAATAACGCAGGCGTATTTAGCCTAGGTAATGGTTATGTAAATACATTTAATGCAGATGGCTCTCATCGTGACATTTATACTGGTGACAACGTTGACGGTCTTCTATGTGCAGATTGTGATTCGTTTAACCTAGCCCAGTTTGACGAGATACAACCAAAATTCGAACGTTACAATGTTAACTTTAAAGTTAACTATGATGTAACAGACGATTTAAATGCTTATTTTGAAGCCAAATACGTAAACAGTGAAGGTGAAAGCATTGGCCAACCCGCATTTTTCTTTGGCGATCCACGTAATACCATACAAATTGATAACGCATATTTAGACCCAAGTGTTAAAAAGCTTATGGAAGAAGCTAACGATGGTGAAGGCGTAGAATCAATAAATGTACTTCGTATGATGACTGATTTAGGTCGTCGCATTGAAAACAATACACGCGAAACAACACGATTTGTAGCTGGCCTCAAAGGTACGGTCTTTAGTGATTGGGATTTAGATGCATCTATTGTACGTGGTAAAACAGAATTAGAACGCGTCAATGGCGCTAATATGATTCTTGAAAATTACTCTAACGCACTTGATGCGGTAGATGATGGCAATGGTAATATTGTATGTAGAAGTGAAGCAGCACAAGCTGAAGGCTGTGTTCCTGTAAATATTATGGGCTTTGGTGCGCCAAGTGATGAAGCAATTGACTACATTAATACAGTTTCTACAGGTACATCTGAAATCACTCAAACTGTAGTATCTGCTTCTTTGGCCAATGGTGGATTATTTGAATTACCTGCAGGTTATGTAGGTATGGCTTTTGGTGTTGAATACCGTAAAGAAGAAAGTGAAACAAAAGAGCCAAACAATGCTGAAGGCACATTCTTTAATGCACTTGGTGAAGACAAAGGCGACTTTGATGTAAGTGAAATTTTTACAGAAGTATCAATTCCACTACTTTCTGATATGCCATTTGTTCAAGACTTAGTGCTGGATGCAGCTGTACGCTACGCTGATTACAGCACAATTGGCGATGCAACTAGCTGGAAATTAGGGCTTGATTGGACTCTAAACGATGAGCTTCGTTTTCGTTTAACACAATCAGAAGCGCTAAGAGCGCCAAATATTGGTGAAATTTTTGGTGCACCGAGCCAAACTTTCTACAGTGTCGACGATCCTTGTCAAGCTGATAACTTAAATGATTTACAAAACAGTAGTACACGCCGTGCCAACTGTGCTGCATTAGGTGTGCCAGAAGGTTTTGATTCTGACTATGATTCACAAACACTTGAAGGTTTACAAAGCGGTAACCGAGATGTGAAGGGTGAAGAATCTACAAGTACTACTATTGGTCTAGTTTACCAACCAGAGTTTATTGAAAACGCAACACTTACTATCGATTACTGGAAAATTGAGCTTGAAGATGCAATCTCGACTATCAGTGCGCAAGATATCCTAGATCGTTGTGTTGATAGCGGCTCAGGTATTTCAAATCAATATTGTAGTCTTATTACACGTGATGCAAACAGTGAGATTTCGTTAATTCAAAACTCAGTGCTTAATGTGTCAGGTCAAGAAGCATCTGGTGTTGACTTTGAATTAGGTTACGACTTTGATGCGCTTGAAGGTAGCTTTAAAACACGCTTTATTGGTACATATTTGATTGAGCGTAAAGAGTTCCCATTCCAAGATGAGCCTAGCGACTACATTGAATATGCGGGCGTTACAGGTGAAGCGCAATGGCAAGCTAACTTAAATATAGAATACAGCTACGAAAACTTATACACATCTTTGAGCACTCGTTATATCGAAGAAGTAAGCTTATACACAGATCAAGATTTAAGCGATAACCCCAATCCAAATAGTTTAACTACTTTTGGTACATACATAATTACTGACATGACAGTCGGTTATAACTTTGATAACGGTGTTGGCTTAAAAGTGGGTGTAGATAACCTATTCAATCGTGAGTTACCTTATGGTACACGTGGTGATGGTAGCGGAAGTGCTAGCTACGATAATATAGGGCGTTTTGGTTACATTACTTTTTCATATAAAATGTAAGTTTTATTGTTAATAAAAGGCCCATAAACTGGGCCTTTTTTACTTTTCAAAGATGAAATTTACTCATTTTATATTTATTAGCAACAAAAATAGCGTATTTTAAATTACTTCACGACAACATGAAATTACATAAATAAAACATTAAAGACTAAAAAACCTTCTATTAAAATTTATTAATTAACTAACCTTCTCCTAAAAAATTAATATGAAAGCCATAAAAAAGTTCATTATTAACACTCAAATGAAAACAAAAAACACTACATGATAATGAAAAGTGCATAGACAATAAAAAACCTTATTTTTAGTTACAAACTCATATCAAATAATTAAAATTATAAATGTAAAAAACGCAACAAACTGAACTTTATAAAAATTGATACAGAAATAACTCATTTGAATCCATCAAGTTACCTCTCTTCTATTACTGGTTTCCCCGTGCAATAATCGCCGACCTCATAAAAAAGTTATAGGTTTTTATCTAATACAGACTGTATTAAGTAAAAATAAATATTGTATTAAATTACTATAAAATGTCCTTTGGGAAACACATGAAACGTCATAATTTACTTTCTACTAGCATTAAATGTGCATTAATTACTGCTGCTGCAACAGCAAGTAACTCTGTGCTTGCACAAGATGAGCAAGCAACAAAAATTGAACGCGTTGAAGTAACTGGTTCACGTATTTTACGTGAAGGTGCTATTGCACCTGCACCAGTAACAGTTATAAGTGGCGAGCAGCTAATTAATACAGGCGCTGTAAACATTGGTGAAGCGCTAAACAATTTGCCAGCACTTGGCAATACATATTCTATGGCTAACTCAGGCCGTTTTATTGGTACTGCTGGTTTAAATATTCTTGATTTACGTAACATGGGTACAGACCGTACCTTAGTACTTGTAAATGGTAAGCGTCATGTATCAAGCTCTGCAGGTTCTCAAGCTGTGGATACCAATACTATTCCAAGTGTATGGGTCGAGCGTGTAGAAATTATCACTGGTGGTGCATCCGCTGTATATGGAGCTGACGCGGTAACAGGTGTTGTAAACTTTATATTAAAAGACAACATTGAAGGTATGGATTTTAGTGTTACCCGAGGTTTTGCCGATTTAAACAGCTACAACAACGAAAAAGCGACGTTCTCGTACGGCTCTAATTTTGATAACGGCCGTGGTAATGCAGCTTTTGCTATTGAGTACTCTGGCCAAGATTCATTAAATGCGCTTGATCACCCTTGGACTAGTACTTCGTTTAGTAGTTTACGTAATCAAGCCCAAACAGATGCAAACAAAGATAGCGCAGCCTTCCCTGACAAAATCTTAACACCTAATGCTGGTTATTACGCAATTAATAACGCCGGTGTTTATGCACTTGAAGATGGATATACTAATAGCTTTAACGCCGACAGTAACGCTCGCGACTTATACATAGGTGATAATGTAGATGGCTTATCATGTGCAAACTGTGATTCGTTTAATCTTGGTCAATTTGAAGAGATTCAACCTGAGTTCGAGCGCTACAACGTAAACTTTAAAGTTAACTACGATGTTACCGACGACTTAAATGTCTACTTTGATGCAAAATACGTAAACAGCCAAGGCGAAAGCATAGGCCAACCTGCATTTTTCTTTTTCGACAGCGACAATAGCATTAAAATCGACAACCCTTACCTAGACCCAGCCATCAAAGCACGTATGCAAGAGGAAGGTGTTGATTCGATCATGGTTAACCGCATGATGACCGACCTTGGCCGCCGCATTGAAAACAATACGCGTGAAACAACGCGCTTTGTTACCGGCTTAAAAGGGACTGTATTTGAAGATTGGGAATTAGATACATCAGTTGTTTATGGCCAAACTGATCTTGAGCGTGAAAACGGCGCTAACATGATTTTAGCCAACTACTTTAATGCACTTGATGCCGTTGAAGATACAAATGGTAACGTAGTATGTCGTAGTGCTGCTGCACAAGCTGACGGCTGTGTGCCTGTAAACATTATGGGTTTTGGCGCACCATCTCAACAAGCTATTGATTACATAAATACAGTATCAGTTGGTACCTCAACAATTAAGCAAACGGTTGTTTCTGGCTCACTTGCTAATGGCGCTATTTTTGAATTACCAGCAGGCTATGTAGGTGTTGCATTTGGTGCCGAGTACCGTAAAGAAGAAAGCGAAACAAAAGAGCCAGATAACGCAGAAGGTACTTTCTTTAACGCACTGGGCGAAGATAAAGGCTCGTTCAACGTACGCGAAGTATTTTTTGAAGCTACGATGCCAATTTTAACTGATTTGCCGCTTATCCAAGATTTAGTATTTGACACTGCAGTACGTCATGCTGACTACAGTACGATTGGCGAAGCCACTAGCTGGAAACTTGGCCTTGATTGGACTGTAAATGATGAGCTACGTGTACGTGTAACACAATCTGCAGCACTTCGTGCGCCAAACATTAGTGAAGTATTTGGTGCACCGAGTCAAACTTTCTACAATGTAGACGACCCGTGTCGCGCTGAAAACTTAGGTGACTTATCAAACGGTGCAACACGTACTGCAAACTGTGCCGCATTAGGCGTAGCGAGTGACTTTAATTCAGATTACGATTCAGCCTCTTTAGATGGTTTAAGCAGTGGTAACCGCGATGTTAAAGGCGAAGAGTCAACAAGTACAACTGTAGGCATTGTTTACCAACCAGAGTTTTTAGAAAACGCGCTACTTACTATTGATTACTGGGAAATTGAACTTGAAGATGCAATTGACACAATTAACGCGCAAGACATTCTTGATCGCTGTGTTGATAGCGCAACAGGTATAAACAATCAGTACTGTAACTTAATTACACGTAATGCTAATGGTGAAATTACTTTAATACAAAACTCTGTATTAAATGTTGCTGGCCAAAAAGCATCAGGGATAGATTTTGAACTAGGTTACGACTTTGACGCGCTTGAAGGTAGCTTTAAAACCCGCTTAATTGGTACTTACTTAATTGAACGTAAAGATTACCCGTTCCAAGACGACCCTAGTAACTACATTGAATACGCAGGTACTACAGGTGAAGCTAAGTGGCAAACTAACTTATCTGTAAGTTATGTTATGAATAACTTTTTCTCAACAGTTGAAACACGCTTTTTAAGTGAAGTAGATTTATATACAAATGTTGAGCTTGAAAATAACCCGAACCCAAGTAATCAAATGTCTTACGGTAAATACTTTATTACCGATATGACTGTTGGTTACAACTTCGATAGCGGTTTAGGCGTTAAAGTAGGTGTTGATAACGTATTTAATCGTAAACTTCCGTACGGTTCACGTGGTACAAGCGCGGGCAGCGCAAGTTACGACAACATTGGCCGCTTTGGCTACATTAACTTAAGCTACAGCTTATAATTAATAAAATAACTTATTAGGGCGTGTTGATCATTGGTGGGTGAATTTGCAGCAGTATGTTTGGTTTTTAGGCAAGGCAGAGCCTATG
>OJDO01000007.1_pt1 | contig 82464 bp, 76 predicted proteins | sample 1592801 | NCBI WGS metagenome assembly OJDO01 (sample SAMN05416793, study PRJEB24817) | seawater metagenome | isolation source: Sea water | place: Canada:Atlantic | collected 2013-11 | reverse complement strand
CAAGTACCGTGGCAATTACATAGTTAGTGCCGCTTTGTTCGTGCTCGTTTATAGCCTGCGCCCAATTTTGCGTATGAAAACCCTGAAACGACTCATTTAAATTAGTCATGTTGATGCTCCTTAAACCAGCTAGCGGTTTGCTCAATTGCACTCAATACTCGCTCTGGGGTTGCGGGTGTATCCAGTGGGGCGGTGTATTTGTAATCAGCCACACTGCTTATGGCATTACGAATGGCACTCCACACGCTAAAGGCCAGCATAAATGGCGGCTCGCCTACGGCTTTTGATCTAAACACGGTGGTTTCTGGATTTGCTGAGTTATAAAGATTGACGTTAAATTCGGCCGGGGTATCGCCAATGGCTGGTATTTTGTAGTTGGCTGGGCCAAAGCTTGCTAGCTGGCCTTTATCATTCCATTGTAAGTCTTCGGTTGTTAGCCAGCCCATGCCTTGCACAAAAGCGCCTTCAATTTGCCCTATATCAAGTGCTGGATTAATTGAACTGCCTACATCGTGCAGTATATCAACGCGAGTTACCGTGTTTTCGCCAGTTAGGGTATCTACTTCTACTTCGCTGAGTGCCACGCCGTGAGCGTAGTAAAAAAACGGACGGCCTTCGCCTTTGGCTCTGTCGTAATGAATTTTTGGTGTGGCGTAATAACCGGTAGATGAAAGCGATATACGATTCATGTAAGCAAGATTTGCAAGTTCGCTAAAGCTAATTTCCCCTTTACTAAAAGTAATGAGGTTATCTTTAAATGTAATACTTTGGCTGTCTACTTCAAAGTGCTCGGTAATAAAGTTTACTAAGCGCTCTTTTATTGTGTTTACTGCATTTAGCGCCGCCATGCCGTTTAAGTCGGTACCACTTGAGGCCGCTGTTGGTGATGTGTTTGGCACCTTGTCGGTACGCGTAGCACTAATACTTACCGCGTTAAAATCGACCCCAAAGCCATGGGCCACAATTTGCGCAATTTTGGTGTTCAGCCCTTGGCCCATTTCGGTGCCGCCGTGGTTTAAATGTATAGAGCCATCGCTATAAACATGTACGAGTGCACCGGCTTGGTTTAAGTGCTGTACGGTAAACGATATACCGTATTTAACCGGCGTCATCGCAAGGCCTTTTTTGATAATAGGTGACGATACGTTAAATGCTTTAATAGCCTCTTTACGCGCCCAGTAGTCACCCGACTCCTCAAGCTGGTTTATCATATCTTTTAAAATATGTTGCTCTACGGTTTGATGGTACGGCGTTGTATCGCGGCCTTTTTTGTATAAATTAAGCTTTCGGATCTCAAGCGGATCTTTACCTAATTTGGCGGCTATATCGTCCATTATTAGCTCGCCCATAATCATTCCTTGCGGGCCACCAAATCCTCTAAATGCGGTATGGCTTACGGTATTTACTTTACAGCGATTACCCTTAATTGTGGCGGCTGGGTAGTAGTAGGCGTTATCGACATGAAACATGGCGCGGTCTACAATTGCATCTGATAAATCTGGGGAGTAGCCACAAAATCCGTTTACGGTAATGTCGGCACCTTCTATTAAACCATTTTCGTCAAAACCAACATGGTATTGATTATAAAACGGGTGGCGCTTACCGGTTAATTTAAAATCGTCGCTACGGGCTAGGCGCATTTTTACTGCGCAGCCAAGGTGGTAAACCGCAAGAGCTGCAAGGCATGCCCATGGTGCGCCTTGGGTTTCTTTGCCGCCAAAAGCACCGCCCATACGGCGGGTTTCTACGTTTACAAAGCTAAATGGCTTTTTTAAAATTTTAGCAACTAAGTGCTGCACCTCAGTAGGGTGTTGCGTAGAGCACTGAACATGAATGCCCCCGTCGTTATCAGGTTGCGCCAGCGCTATTTGGCCTTCTAAATAAAAGTGCTCTTGCCCGCCTATGCTTATTTCGCCTTTAAGCTGGTGGGCTGCGTTATTAATGGCGTTTTCGCTGTTACCACGGTTAAGTGAATGCGGCGGCCTTACCCAATGCTCTTTGCTAATGGCTTCTTTAATATCAAGTATTGGAGTAGTTTGCTCGCACTCTATAACCACCAAGCGTGCCGCGCGGCGCGCTATTTCATATGTGTCGGCAACGACAATTAATACAGGTTGCCCGTGGTATTGAATTTCATGGCTGGTCAGCAGTACGTCACCAGGAAATACTGGGCCAATATCTAATTTACCCGGTACATCTTCGGCAGATAAAATACGTTTAACACCTTTAACAGCCAGTGCGAGACTTGTATCAATTGATTTAATAAAGCCGCTTGTAACAGAGGCGAGCACTGGGTAAGCATGCAGGCAACCGTAAGGCTCCGGGTTATCGTCAGCAAAATTTGCACTGCCACAAACTTGTTTAATAGCGCTTTCGTGATAGTTAGATTGTCCAACGCTACCACCTTGCGCTTTTAGTTTATCCATTTCAAAGTGACGCATGTGAGATCCTCGTAATGGCAATGTTGTTATTGTTGCGTGTTTGCGGCTCACAAAACTCAATACCAATGCGTTGTAATAAGTTTTTGCTTACCGTGGTGCGGTAATGCGCACTGCTTCTTACATCGCTCATGGGCGTAAAGTCATCGTTAATAGCCGTTGCTGCGTCTATAAAAGTGCTCACTTGTAATGATTGAGATATCAGCTTTTGCTCAATATGCTGCGCGCGCTTAGGAATAGCTGCCATACCGCCCATAGCGCAGCGGGCTTGAGTAATCATGTTTTGTGAATGCTCTATAGCAAGCACCAAACACACGGTAGATATATCGTCTTCAAAGCGTTTTGATATTTTATGACACGCCAGTTTTAGTGACTCTGGGCGCTTTGGAATGGTGAACTTGCTAATTACTTCATCGCTTTTAAGAACCGTTTTTTTGTAATCAATAAAGTAGTCGGCAACTTTAATAGTGCGCGTACCAGCGCTGCTTAATAAATCCATTGATGCATTAAGAGCGATTAAAAGGGGAGCTGGATCGCCAATAGGAGAGGCATTCCCTATGCTGCCACCAAGTGTGCCGCTGTTACGTACTTGGCTTGATCCTAAGCGTTCAAATAGCTCTTTTGACTCTGGGTAATGGTTATAAAATACTTCAACAAATTGGCTATAAGGTAGTGCTGCACCAATGTGTAACTCACCGTTATTATCTTCCAAGGTGCAAAACTCCTTTACTTGGCTAAGGGAGATAATTACATCCGGTAAGAGCATGTTTTGGCTAAGCTCAATGGCAAAGTCGGTGCCACCAGCAACTAAATGTGCATAAGGATAAAGTGCTTTTAGCTCAACAAGTTGTTGGGCAGTTTGTGGTAAGTAAAATTTGCGAGGACCATTTTTTAAAAATGGAATATCGTCACCATATTGCGTATTAAGTGATGCTTTAAATTGGGCGGCCATTGCTGAGTAAGGTTCAGCTTTACGCTCATAGCTATAGGCTTTTTCGGCTGCAAGTAATATTGGGCTATAACCTGTACAACGGCATAAGTTACCGCCAAGTGCATGAATAACCGCTTTTTTACCAGGGTACGTTGGCTCATTAATATAAAGAGCCAACAAACTCATTATTATACCGGGCGTACAAAAACCACATTGCGAACCATGGCACTCTACCAGTGCACGTTGTACGGGGTGTAAATCGGTTAAGTTTGGGTATAAGCCAGTAGTCACAGCCTCTACCGTTACTATATGTTTTGCATGCGCATTACCTAATAACAATAAACAGCTGTTCATTGTTTTGTATTGCCAACTAGTTTGCCCGTTTGCATTTATACGCTCTTCACCCACTAAAATTGTGCACGCGCCACAGTCGCCAGTTGCACACCCTTCTTTGGTGCCCACTTTCCCTTTTTTGGTGCGTAGCCAGTCCAAAATGGTGAGACTTAGCGAACATTCTTGTACTTCAATTGGCGTGTTATTTAATAAAAATTGAATCACACAGACCCCCTTAATTTTTATAAAGCCCTGATACATAAAGGCTTGGCGTATGTTTTTTCTTGTTGTTTGCGCACGGGTAAGAAAAATACTTTTTCATCTTGGTAAGTATATTGCAGTTACCATGCCATTGTTGACCGGTCGGTCAGTTGATGTTTTGAGTAGGCTAAATAGCTCATTAAGTACTAATAGGCCCTAATAATGAATAATAAATACCGCCTTACTATGCAGGGAATGACAAAGCAGTATCCCGGATGTATAGCCAATAATGACGTAACCTTAAAAATTAAGCATGGTGAAGTGCATGCCTTATTAGGTGAAAACGGTGCGGGTAAAAGCACATTAATGAAAATGCTTTATGGTGTGGTTAAACCTGACCAAGGGGACATGTTTTTCAATGGCCGTATAATGAATATAAAAGAGCCTGCTGATGCGCGTGATTTAGGCATTGGAATGGTGTTTCAGCATTTTTCGTTATTTGAAACACTTACGGTCGCCCAAAATATTGAACTATCGTTAGGTAATTTAGCAGGGCATAGCAGCACGCTTGCGGGTCGAATTATAAAAACATCAACACGTTATGGTATGCCATTAGACCCCCATAGACTGGTATCAACACTTTCAACTGGCGAGCGCCAACGAGTAGAAATTGTTAGATGCTTATTATTAGATATTCAGCTACTTATTTTAGACGAACCCACTTCAGTACTGACTCCACAAGAGGTCGATGCATTATTTAAAACCCTAAAGTCACTTAAAAAAGAAGGCTGCTCTGTGCTGTTTATTAGCCATAAACTGCACGAAGTGATTGAGCTATGTGACAGTGCGACCATTTTGAGAGGCGGGAAAGTAAGCGGGCATTGTATTCCTAAAAACGAAACTAGTGAGTCAATTGCTAGGCTGATGGTAGGCGACAACACGCCAATTAGTAACCAAACTCGCAGAGCTTTGGGTACTGCGAATTTTTTAACCGTTAATAATCTAACCACCGCCGCACAAGCATTATTTGAAACACCCCTTAAAAACATTAACTTTGCAGTACAGCAAGGCGAAATAGTGGGGATTGCGGGTGTTGCTGGCAACGGACAAGAAGAGTTATTAAAAGTGCTTTCGGGGGAGCAAATTCAGGCTAGTAGTAGCGCCATTAAATTTAAAAATACCATTGTTGATGCACTGTGCCCGCTAAAAAGGCGCCGCCTTGGGCTTGCATGTGTGCCAGAGGATAGGCTTGGGCGAGGAGCTGTGCCCACTATGAATTTAGCACAAAATGCACTGCTTACTAGTTTTGATAATGGGCTGGTTAAAAATGGCTTTTTAGTAAAACAAAAAATTACTGAGCTTGCTAATAAAATCATTACAAAATACAAGGTTAAAACGCCAAGTTTTCGCACTCATGCAGCTAGCCTTTCAGGTGGTAATTTACAAAAATTTATTATTGGTCGCGAGGTAGAGCAAAGCCCAAAACTACTCGTTATGTCGCACCCTACTTGGGGTGTAGATATAGGCGCACAAGTGGCGATACATGAAGCTATTTTAAAGCTTCGCGACGAAGGGTGTGCGGTACTCGTTATTTCAGAAGATTTAGACGAACTTTATAAAATTTGTGACCGTATTGGCGCAATTTGTGATGGCAAACTGTCTCCCATTTTAAATACCGATACCGTACCGCTTGTGCAGTTAGGGCAGTGGATGGCTGGCGACTTTAGCGATGTTTTTAATAACCAGCCTAAAGTACACACACCACAAGGGGAACTTGCATGATTAAGTTAGAACCACGTGTTGAACGCTCACCGGCTTGGAGTTATCTCTCTCCTGTTTTAGCTATTTTACTCACATTAATAACCGGTTACGTGGTGTTTGCCTTATTAGGGCATGATCCTTTAAATGCCCTGTATACATTGCTTATAGCACCTGTTGCCGATTGGTATGGTGTAACTGAGCTACTTGTAATGACTATTCCTATTTTGCTATGCGCCTATGGCTTAGCGCTTTGTTATAGAGCATCGGTTTGGAATATAGGCGCAGAAGGGCAACTGCTTATTGGTGGTGTATGTGCAAGTGCTGTAGCCGTTAACTTTGTTGACTCAACAAGTGCTTTTGCAATGCCACTTACATTACTCGCTGGTATTGCTGGTGGCATGTTGTGGGCGGGGCTTGCTGCTTTTATGAAGCTGCGTTTAAACACCAATGAAATTTTAGTCACCATAATGCTCAACTACATAGCAGTAAATGTATTGTTGTGGGCTGTTCATGGGCCACTCAAAGATCCTCACGGTTATAACTTTCCTGAAAGTGCATTGTTTGGCGAAAGCACGCTATTGCCTGTTTTATTCGACGGTACTCGATTGCACTTAGGCCTGGCGTTTGCGTTATTAGCGCTATGCGCCACATGGGTTTTTATTAGTAAAACCTTTATAGGCTTTCAAATACAAGTACTTGGGCTTGATGCATCCGCGGCCAAAATGGCGGGTTACAAGCGAGCATTATTAATTGCCGGAGTGCTAGTTATTAGCGGGGGCTTGGCGGGGCTTGCTGGAGCGGGCGAAGTAGCTGGGCCTATTGGGCAGCTGGTTCCGCAAATATCACCCGGTTATGGCTATGCCGCCATTATTGTTGCTTTTTTAGGGCGACTCCACCCAGTAGGAATTACGTTTGCGGGCTTACTAATGGGGCTTATTTATATGGGAGGTGAACTTGCGCAAATTAACATGGGATTACCTAACGCTATAACCGGTATTTTTCAAGGGTTAATGCTGTTTTATTTACTCTCGTGCGATGTGCTTATTACTTATCGCCTTAGATTTTCGCTGCCATTTAAACAACAAAAAGCGCAGCCAATACATATTGCACAGGAGTCTTAAATCATGGAATTAGATGTAATTACTAATATTTTATACGCCACTATTCGTACAGGCACCCCCTTATTGCTGGTGGCGCTGGGTGAAATGGTATGCGAAAAAAGCGGCACCTTAAATTTAGGGCAAGAAGGCATGATGCTCTTAGGCGCGGTGGCAGGGTTTATAACTATGTACCAATGCGACAACCTATTTATTGGTTTTACGGTAGCAGCTTTGGTCGGGGTTATGGCCTCACTTATTTTTGCTTTTGTAGCACTTAATTTAAATGCTAGCCAAGTAGCGGCAGGTTTAGCGCTGACTATTTTTGGTACAGGCCTATCGGCATTTTTAGGTGCTGACTATGAGGGAAAAACCATTAACGCGTTACCTCCTTTAGCAATTGCAGGGTTTGAGCATATTCCGGTTTTAGGCAAAGCGCTATTTTCTCAAGACGCCATTGTGTATTTAAGTTGGGGTTTAGTGCTTGGTGCGTATTTGTTTTTTAAATACCACAGAGCAGGGCTTGCAGTACGAGCTATTGGCGAAAACCCAAGTGTGGGTAATAACTTAGGATTACCTGTAATGCGTACACGTTATTTAGCCGTAATGTTTGGCGGCGCACTGGCTGGCATTGCGGGCGCATATTTGTCGTTGGCTTATACACCACTTTGGACTCAAAACATGACGGCAGGGCGAGGTTGGATAGCCCTTGCTTTAGTGGTATTTGCAAGCTGGCGTATTGAGCGCGTAATGCTTGGCGCTTATTTATTTGGCTTTGCCAGCATTATGCACTTAGTGGCACAGGCTTTTGGGTGGGCTGTGGAGTCTAACTTACTGGCCATGTTGCCTTATGGTGCAACGCTTATAGTACTGATTATGCTCAGTAAAAATAAACAAAAATTAAAAATGTACGAACCCATGTGGCTAGGTAAACCTTGGCACAAGGGTCATTAAATTAATTACAAAATCAATAAGGCAAATCACCTGCTTCAACAGGATATTAAAAATATAACACGGAGAATAACAATGAAAAAACTTATAACAGCACTCGGGGTTGCATTGAGCTTAGGCATAAGCGCATCTGCTATTGCAAAAGATAGCGTAAAAGTTGGCTTTGTATATGTAAGCCCCATAGGTGAGGCCGGTTGGACTTATACACATGACTCTAGCCGCCACTACCTTGAAGAAAAGTTTGGCGACAAAATAGAAACAACTTTTGTCGAAAGCGTACCAGAAGGGGCGGATGCAGAGCGTGTTATTACGCAACTGGCTAAAAGCGGGCACGATTTAATATTTACCACGTCGTTTGGCTACATGAACCCAACACTTAAAGTGGCTAAACGATTTCCTAATGTAAAGTTTGAGCATGCCACAGGCTATAAACGCGCAAAAAACGTAAGCACTTACTTTGATCGCATTTACGAAGGACGCTACCTAACAGGTGTTATTGCAGGGCACATGAGTAAAACCGACAGCATTGGTTATATTGCTGCGTTTCCTATTCCGGAGGTAATACGCGGTATAAATGCATTTACGCTTGGCTTGCGCTCAGTAAAGCCTAATGCAAAAGTAAAAGTAGTGTGGGTTAATAGCTGGTTTGATCCGGGTAAAGAGCGCGAAGCTGCCGATAGCCTAATAGATCAAGGCGTTGATATTATTACCCAACATACTGATTCGCCTGCACCACTGCAAGCAGCGCAAGCCGCTGGTATTTACGCTATTGGCTACCACTCAGATATGAGCGGATACGGTAAAAAAGCACATTTAACAGCAGCGGTTCATCACTGGGATGAATTTTATGCAGATCGCGTACAGCAAGTACTTGACGATAAATGGCAATCGCAAGATATATGGAAAGGGATAGGCTCAGGGATGACTCGCTTGGCGCCGCTAAGTAAAGACATTCCAAGTGATGTAGTGAGTGAAGTAAATGCTATTTCAGAGAAAATTGGTAAAAGTGAATTTCATCCATTTACTGGCCCTATAAAAAATCAGCAAGGTGAGCTGATTATTGATGCGGGTAAAACAATAGACGACAAAACGTTGTTGGGTATGGATTTTTATGTTGAGGGCGTTGAAGGGCAGCTTAAATAAGCGGTTAACGCAATAACAATGAGTTAATCACTTAGACAAATACAGTGGCTAACTCGCAAAACGTAGAGGTTTATATGTCAATAAATACAAGCTCGTCTGACGATATTATATATGCAGTTGATGACAAACCAGGCGTAACTGAATCATTTTTTGCCGCACTACAGCACGTACTCGCAAGCTTTGTAGGTATTATTACACCCACGCTTATTATTGGTGGTGTGCTTGGTTTAGCTGCTGAAATACCTTATTTAATTAGTATGGCATTATTTGTATCTGGTGTGGGCACGGTTATACAAGCGCGGCGTGTTGGCCCTGTTGGTTCAGGATTAATATGTGTGCAAGGTACAAGCTTTGCCTTTTTAGGGACTATTTTAGCAACAGGCTTTACCGTTAAAGCCACCGGAGGCAATAACGACGAGGTCCTTGCCACTATATTTGCAGTGTGCTTTTTGGCCGCTTTTGTTGAAGTATTTATTAGTTTTTTTATTAGTAAATTAGGCAAAATAATTAAGCCAGTAGTTACTGGAGTGGTCATCACTACTATTGGTATTTATCTAATTAAAGTAGGCATGACTGATATAGGCGGCGGGCAATGGCTACTTACTAATATGCCTGAAAAATTTGCTTCAACGAGCAACTTAATTGTTGGTTTTTCGGTTGTTGCTTTAGTGGTGCTGCTTAATGCAAGTAAAAACCAATGGGTGAGGCTAACGGCTGTGGTAGTTGCAATGATATTTGGCTGGTTACTCGCATTTGTATTAGGTATCGCTAATTTTAAATTAGGTGAATTTGACCTAATTGCTATCCCACTGCCTTTTAAATACGGCTTTAGTGTTGATTTTGGTGCACTCATAGCCTTTGGTTTTTTATACCTTATTACTGCAATTGAATCGACAGGCGATATTACTGCCAATTGTGCGGTTTCTAAATTACCTGTTAGAGGACCTAGTTACTTAGCACGTATTCGCGGCGGTATTTTAGGTGATGGCGTTAACTCGATGATTGCCGCCTTATTTAATACTTTTCCTAATACTACTTTTAGTCAAAACAACGGCGTTATTCAGCTAACTGGAGTTGCCAGCAGATATATTGGCCTGTGGATAGGCAGTATTTTAATCATTCTTGGTTTGTTTCCTGTGATTGGCGCTATATTACAAAATATACCTAAACCTGTTTTGGGCGGTGCAACGCTTGTAATGTTTGGCACCGTAGCAGCCGCTGGGGTCAAAATACTCGCCAGCGAAAAAATAAATCGCAGAAGTTTACTTATTATTGCGGTGAGTTTGGGGCTCGGGCTAGGTGTTAGTTTTGTACCAGAGTTGTTTGCAAACGCACCTAAATTAGTTACTGCCATATTTGGTAGCGCAGTGACGGTGTCGGGTATCACCGCAATAATAATGACGTTGGTACTACCTGAAAATTACTCAGCAAGTACGGATCATCTTAACTAAACTAATAAAAATCATAAAAGGGATTAACAATGAAAATCAAAACAATAAAAAAATTAGCATTAGTAACTGCAATTGCAATGTGCTCAACAGGTGTATCGGCTAAAGAGCTTTGGTCTGATTTTAGTATTACCGCAATGACAGGAGCCGACTACCTAGAGCCGTTTTCAGGTACTGAAGATGATAGAAGTGTTGTTACTATAGAGCATGCATCGGGACATACATGGGGCAGTACGTTCTTCTTTATGGATAGACTAAGTAATCCCGATGAAGTGTACGGTGAGCTAAACATAAACCCTACTCTTTACAAGCCACAAAAAAGCTTTGTTAAAGAGGTGTTTTTAGGCCTACAAACAGAGTATGGCTCGGGAGATACGGATCAAAATAACTATTTATTAGGGGGCGGTGTATCACTTGATGTACCTGGCTTTCAATATTTTAATGTGGCTTATTATCGTCGTTTTCAAGATGATATAGGTATTCAACGTGAAGATAATAACCAAATAACAGTCACGTGGGGCTATAACAAAGGTAACTTTAGATACGATGGCTTTTTAGATATTGTAGATAGCACCGACACAATGTTTGGTAAAAGTGAAGGTGGCTTTAACTTTACCTCGCAGATTAAATACAATATTGCCCCTATGCTCGGCTTAGATACAGGCCGCCTTGATGTGGGTATTGAGTATGTTTATTGGAAAAATAAATTTGGTGTAGATGGGCAAACCGAACATAATCCAAACTTGCTAGTTAAATGGCATTTTTAACAGCAAATTGAATGGTATTTAATTAATAATTAAAGGCTACTTTTTAGTAGCTTTTTTATTTGATAATCTTAAATAATTGAATAGCTTAAATTAATTGTGTTAGATTGCTTTCTAATATCACTATATGGATTTTTTTCATGGACTCTGAAATTGATTTTTCTACCTACACTTTAGATGAGCTTTACTCATCAGCGAGAGCTATAGATCGCGAAGCCTACCCAGATCGAGCAAAAGAAATAGACGACTTAATTAAAACGCGAGAAGCACAGAACCCATCTGAAAATATTGTATCAAAAGTAGCAGGAGAAAAAGCAACGCGCTCAGATAGGCTAGTAGCTGCTATTGTTGATGGCGTTTTAGGTGTTGCTTGTCTTATACCTGTATTCATACTCGTAGGGTTTGATAATTTAAGCCAACCAACACTTACTTTATCTGCAGGTTTGCTAGGTTATGGCATATTAAGCACGTTAGTGCTTCATGGTTACCTCATGTACCAACGCGGACAAACAATTGGTAAATCTTTAATGTCTATCCGTATTGAAAATTTAGATGGTACACAAGCAAGCTTTACTACAATTTACTTTAAACGCATGCTTTGTATGCAACTATTATCACTTGTCCCTTCGGTAGGTCAATTTATAGCTGGTTTTGTTAATCCATTATTTATATTTGGAAAAGATAAACGATGTTTACATGATCATTTAGCGGGAACAAAAGTGAGTTATGTAGATTAATCAAGGTATTAATTAGGGCAACTTTGCCCGGATTTAAGTTTGATTAGCAAAAGTTACAAAATGGCGTATTTCACTAAATTGGTAATATAATTAAAAAACCTTACCGATTTTTTTGACTAGTAACCAAGGATGATTATGAAAAACAACACACAGCTAATTTTAGCACTAGCGGCCTCTTTAATTTGTTACTCAACATATATTGTATTGATAGATAAATCTTTTAGTTTGCAGGCGTTTAACCTGTTTTTATTTCCCGTTATTTTATATTTTGTGTTTATTCGTTCGCGTAATGTTGAGCAAAGCCCGTTAAAGGCTGTACGCGTTGAGGGGCAAATATTATACGTTTATAAGCAAGTGTTTAATATTAACGATATTAACAAAGTTGTCATCGACAAAACTAAGAGGCACGGTATATTTGCACTACCATATAATCAAGTTGATGGTAAAACAACTGAGTTTATTTTCAATAAAGATGCGTTTGAATCTTTAAAATCCTACCTTTTACAAAACATTCCAAATGTAAAAATTATTGAATAAAGTAAAGAAGTAACAATGAATTTAAAGAGCATATATTATTCACTGGTTTTCTTACCGCGGCGAAAATCAATGAGGTGATAAATGAGAATATTTAGGAAAACAAACGAGTTTGATAAACTGTCGAGGCGTTACGCATGTATTAAATGTGGTACTTGGGTGAGCATAAAAGCCCAAAACTGTATGCAGTGCCAGCATAGTTTTACCAATAATGATAAAAGCTCAATGCAAACACTCTATAATCAAAATAAAGAACAAAATTGGCAACATGCAATATTGCCCATTATTTTTGTAATATTGGTAATAGCTTTATTGTTCATTTAATTTTTGCTTAAAATTTAAAAGTGCTCGGCTGCAACTCTGTAACAAAATCCCTTTGTACTTTAACGTGTAAAAACTACCCATAATTAAAATAATTACTCTTGTTAATCCTTCACTAAATATCACATAGCTAATATTTTTTAATAAATGAAATAAGCTTATAAATTTCAGTTGCTTAAATCGTGGGTTTATTTATATTTACTTAGTTTTTTGGCACGTAAGTTGATACAACTCCTAATAAACTTTAAAAAGGAATTACCATGACTGCTGAATACTTTATGGTACTAGGATTACTCGGTGTTGCATTTTTTGCTGTTGCAGGGGCATTGCTTGGGTATGAAAAAAACATTAGTGGCTTTGGCGTTGTTGTGGTTGCAACCGTTACTGCACTAGGGGGCGGTACCCTCAGAGATATACTTTTAAACAAACCGGTATTTTGGATTGCCACTCCAGAGTATTTATATTCGACCTACGGGGCCGTTATAGCAACAATTGCATTTATTCGATACTTACCGCGCGTTAATAACTACTACTTTTTATTGGTAGACGCTGTTGGTATGGCGCTATTTAATATTATGGGGATAGAAAAAGCACTCATTAATGGCTCCGGCATGGTGGTCGCAATTACCATGGGCATTACTACAGGTATATTTGGTGGTTTAATACGTGACGTAATTTGCCGTGAAGTACCAACTGTTATGCGCAGCGAACCTTACGCCTCTGCGTGTTTAGCGGGTGGTGCAGTCTATGCTGCTTTATTTAGCCTTAATGTAGATTACATTTGGTGTATTTTAGGCTCATTTTTCACGACTATCTTTTTAAGATTAGGCTCTTTGCATTGGGGTTGGCATTTAACTATTTTCAGAAAAAAAGACTTCAGAGATCAAAGCGACTAATTTTAGCTACGAGTAGCTCGCGTTTGCATGTGGTACTCGTAATTATCCTCATCCGTTATAGTAAAACCCAGCCGCTTATAAAGTCCTAATGCTGGGTTGTTTTTAAGCACGGTGAGTTTAATGGGTTTTGACTGCGCATTTGTAATAACTTGTTCAATAACCGCTTTCCCATACCCTTTATTTTGGTGCAATGGATGTATTTGTAATTGCATTATTTCAACGTGTTGAGCGTGTGTTTGGTATTTTAAAGTACCAATTGGTACCTCATTTATAACTATAAGATGGGAGCAGTCATATTGATCATTAAGCCTTAAAACATGCTGTTGATCTGTTAAAAATAACCCGGCATTTTCTAAGTGTTCAACCATAGTCAGTTTTCTGAGGCTTAATAAGTAGTCTTGGTCTGAATATGCTGCCTTTATAAATTTAAAAACCATAGTGCTCCCTTGCAACAGCCTCAATGTTTATATTTGTAGAACGAACTAAAATAAGTGCGCAGTATTAAATGTGCAAGCTAAACTAACAAAGGCAAGACTACCAATACCCAAGTGCTTTCCACCAAAGCCCGCCAATAATTCCCCATACACTTAAATTAATAACGCTCATTATAAGGCCCATTACCCACCAGTCTTTTAACGATACATAGCCTGAGCCAAACACTATGGGTGATGTGCCTGTTGCGTAATGCGTTAACGACATCATCAGTGATGAAGCGCCAGCTAGCAGTAAACCTAAAAATAAAGGCGGAGCGCCAAGCGCTAAACCTGCGGCGTAAAATGCGGCAAACATAGCAGTGATATGTGCTGTGGTACTGGCAAAAAAGTAATGAGCATAAAAATACACAGCTACCAATATAATAGCCGATACAATCCAGTCAAAGCCTAGTTGCGCAATATTGCTCTCAATAAGTGTTGAAAACCACGTTACCAAACCTAGTTTATTTAAAAAAGTGGCCATCATTACTAATGCTGAAAACCAAACAACGGTATCCCACGCAGACTTTTCTTTAAGTACATCGTCCCAGCTTAATACACCAGTCACTAATAAAACCGAAAGACCCAAAAAAGCCACTGCCGTTGTGTTAACTGCGTAGTCAGCCCCTAAAATCATTGCAGGTACGCCAGCCCATAAAACAAGCAGCATGGCAAAAACTCCCACCATTATTTTTTCGCCATAACTCATTGGGCCCATTTCAGTTAATTTAGATTCTGCGTAGGTTTTAGCGTCGGGTGTACTTTTAACTTCAGGTGGGTAAATGGCATAAACAACCAAAGGCACAAGGGCAATACATAGCAAACCAGGAACAAGCGCTGCCAGCGCCCACGTACTCCAAGTAATACTGATATTTGCACCGGTAGCATCAGCAATCAGCTTTACAATTAGCGGGTTTGGCGCAGTCGCTGTAATAAACATAGCTGATGTAATAGGGTTTATATGGTAACTCACTAAAGCAAGGTAGTGGCCAATTTTACGAGATGTGCCTTCCTCAGGGGACGAGCCAAAGCTTGTTGCTATAGACTTCATAATTGGGTGAATAATAGCGCCGCCTCGCGCGGTATTACTTGGCGTTACAGGTGCTATAACAAGTTCAGAAAGTGCGAGTGCATAGCCAATACCAACTGTTTTTTTACCAAAAAGAGAAATAAAATTATAGCCAATACGATTTCCCAAACCAGTTTTAGCTAAACCCCGAGAAATAATAATAGCAATACCAATCAACCAAATTAATGAATTAGAAAAGCCACTTAATGCATCTTTAATAGCGCCAGATGGGCTGTCATTAGTTACGCCGGTTAACGCAACAGAAGTAATAGCTATAATAGCAATGGCGCCGATAGGCATTGCTTTACCAATAATGGCAACAACAGTACCAATAAATAAAGCGAGCAAATGCCATGCGTTTTCGGTAACACCTTGCGGAGGCGGTACAGCAAACCAAAGCAGTAAAACAATGGCTATAGAAATCAGTCCAGAGGTAACTCGAATATCAGTACCCTTCATTAAAATATCCCTAAGTTTTAGAAATGCATGCATTCTGTTTATTGAAAAGGCGACGTTATTCTACTTCATTTAATAATAAAAAAGATGACGCACATCATATGAATATTAGACTTATTTAATTTTATTAATAAAGAGGAAATTAACCATAAACTAAAGTGATTGATTACATTACCCGATAAGAGCTTACAGTGTGCTTAATCAACTATGATTTTTGAGAGTTAGCTTGAATTGTTTTATCGACTAGCAAGGTCTTAGTAAGTCTTAACGAATACTTGGAAATACAATGAACTTAAAACTAACCAACAACGTGATTACTTTTTTATTAGCGAGTAGCTTTTTACTACTTGGCTTATCGTTTGCGTTAGGAGCAAACCCTAATACGTTAACGGCTACGTTTAGTTTTTATGGCGTTGATTCGCTAATGTCTGTATCTGCATTAGGTTTGATTAGTGGCTCCTTTATGATTGCCTTAGCGTTTGCCACCGTGCTCGCTCGCCTTAAACTAATGAAACCTACACCAGCACTTTTACTTGCAGCAATTATAAGTTTAGTTGTATTACTTACCTTGTTTGCCAGTAACCGTTGGATGGCGCAACTTGGTGGCTTTCCAATCATTGGTAGCGGGCAGGGCATAATTAAATATTTTGCTGTAGTGCCTTTATATTTATTTTTGTTTTATAAAGACAAACTTACCGACAAACAACACGCACTTTTAAACTTTATACCGGTTGCTATGGTTTTATTGTGGATCGGCGGCATGAAGTTTTATGAATTTGAAGCAAAAGGCATTGTAAGTTTAGTAGAAACCTCACCGTTTATGTCGTGGTTATACACGGTATTTAGCGTACAAGGCGCGTCTAACGTAATTGGCGGGTTTGATGTATTATTTGCCGTGTTATTGGGCTTAGGGTTATTTTTAAATAATAAAAAGCTAATTATTGTAAGTGGCTTAGCGTGTTTAAGCGTATTTATGATGACCCAAACATTCTTAATTACCGCAACCGGTGCATTTAGTTCTTCCACTTTATTGGATCGTTTAGGACAGTTTGTAATTAAAGATCTGTGGTATATAGCCAACCTTGTTGTTATTGCTTTTTTAATGGTTTTTAAACCGGCTAAATAAAGAGGACGTTATGATCAGTTGCAACCAATACGATTACATCGAAATTGCCTGTATGCACCATTTAAGCATTGGGCTTATATTAAAAAATGGTGATGGTGTATGTGGCGTAGCAACTGACACAAAACGCAATGCTAATAGAGACGAATGCATAGTTGTTAATGTAAATAGCGAGTTGAAACTCATTGTGCTAACTACAATCAGCGTACTTAAAGCGCGTGAGAAAAATCCATACTTTGACCATGTGAATTTCGAAGTAAAGTAAATACCTCACTCATTCGTTTTTATCATAAATATCTCTAGCGAGTCTGTATCAATCAATATGTTTATGGCTCGCTTATCTAACCAATGCTTTAGCTAATTACACGCTAAATACATAAAGCCAAAATTTACCTATTACTTTCTTTTGTTCTTTACTCGAGTTTTTCCACCGAACAAGTCTAAACGCCAACTATTAAGCGTATAAAAATGCTAAACCAGTATAAGTAAGCCTCAATAAGCCTTAACTAGCCCTTAGTATCCGTCCGTTTGTTAATTATGGTCTAAAGGTAGCTACATAAATAAAGCTCTATTTTTGTTTTGTCCAATAACATTATTAAACACCGTTTTGGTGAAAAAATTACAAAGGGTTTTTTGTAACATATTTAATTACTTGTTTACATTAAAGTTGTTTAGTGGAATTATTGAACATTGTAATATACGCCGTTTTGGGGTGCTATAAATCCCCAAAGTGGTGCTCAATAAGCTGTTAGGTGTTTAAGGATAAGCATGAAAAAGTATCTACCTTTAATCATATTAATAATTTCTGGTTGTGTTGGAATGAAAACTTATAAAGGTGTCATAGTCCAATATAGCGATGTAAGTAAAAACTCTGATGGGACGTATTCAATTGAGGTTTTTGGTCATACCGATCTTAATGAAACAGATATGGTCGAATTGGTAGAGCTCAAAGGAAAAGAGTTATGCAAATCTAGTGATATATACGTAAAAAAATATAAAATGGGTACTTATGGCTCGCATAGTCAGTTTGGTTCTGTCTACCCACCAAAGATTAACGCAACAATTGACTGTAGTGTAAACAATGCATAACAGGCTGTTAAACAAGGACAAAAATAGTTGGTTTTGTTCCTTTGTTGCTAATTTAACTAACTATTTTCTGCCTGTTAACAGGCTCTTTATATAACTACGTGAGGAGAGATAATGAACAAGGAAACTATAGGGAAATACGTCGCAGTTTTGGGATTATTGCTTTTCTGGGCACCACTTTGGGGGATTGTTGATTCATATTTAATTATGTCCTCTTCATTTCAAGAGATAACGCTGTTTGGAAATAATGAACCTAAAATATCACAAGAAGAAATGTCATCAACAGCTTTGTCTACAGTAACAGGGTTCATCTTATTTTTAGTTGCGCTTTGCTTTTTAACATTTTCCGTTGTGGGCTTAAACTATCGAACTAAGTGGCTTTTTTGGGCACTAATAATATATTCAATATTGTTACTCTTCATGTTCCCTGTTGGTACAGTGTTAGGAGTAACTGTACTGGCAGCGCTAGTTTTGAACAGGGAAAAATTTGGACTTGACGGTGACCTTACATAACAAAACCATTAATCGGGTTTGTGCAAGAGCGCCACAAATCTGGTTATGGCAGGCGTTAGCTTTTTAAGAGGGTTTCGAGTTGAGAACAATATTTAGCTTTATTTTAGCCTCTTTAGTTGTTGCATTTTTAGCGCCAATGGCAATTGAAATGAAATTTACTATTATTCCTTTTGGTATATTTATTTGGACGTTAATAGTTGTTCTAATTTTAGTTCCAGTAACAGCATTTCCAATTTATAAATTTATCACTAAAAGTTGTGATTATTCGCTAAATACAGTGCTCAAATCTTCAGTTATATCTACTTGCTTAGTTTCTTTCTTTTTTGTTTTCCCTTCAGGTTTAGATAGCTCAATTATTAATGGTAAGGTATTGGTCGAAAATGGTTCAATTACGTTAATAGGTTATGGATATAGCTTTTTACAATTGTTTTTATTTTCTATAGTAGGCCTTGTTGCTGGTATTGTATTTTACGTTTCAAAAATAGAGTTAAACAAAAGCTAAAGAATTAGGATGAAATTCATTCTAACTTTTACATAAATAATAAATTAAAGCAGCGGGTTAAGTGAGTTTTATAAAAATGAATCACGCAAAAAGCTGAGCTACAATGAAAGAAAGAGTAAAAAGCCAACCACACTAAACTTTCCCGTAATACCTTCCAAAACACCAATTAAAACAACAGCTAACAATTTTTTATATTCCACGTGAAATACAGTAATAGATTGAACCAAAATAGGAACTCAGCTATGGTTTGTTTATCAATAAAAAATTAAAAAACGAGTTGATCTACAGGCTTGTTATATTTCACGGAGGATTTAGGTTGTCATTTCCAACTTTAGAGACAAATCGCTTAAGGTTAGATCAATTATCAAAAGAAGATTCAAATAGTTTGTTTGAGTTGTTCTCGGATAATTCAGTTGTAGAATATTATGATTTAGAGGCGTTTACTGAACTGTCACAAGCCAGCCATTTAATTGAGTTTTTTAACGCTCGTTTTAAAGAAAACTCAGGTATTCGTTGGGCTATTCGCCTAAAAGAAACAGATCAACTTATAGGTACTTGCGGCTTTAATACTTGGAGCCCTAAAATGAAAAATGCTGTTATTGGATATGATTTACTGCCTAAATATTGGGGTAAGGGTTTTTCTACTGAAGCAGTTCATCGAATAGTTAAAGCCGCATTTTCAGGTGACTTATCTTGCGGTAAACTTAATCGTATTCAAGGCGATACTGTTCTTGGAAACTCTGCATCTGAGTCACTCCTTTTAAAAGTTGGGTTCAAAGAGGAAGGTATAAGGCGTCAAAGTGGTTACTGGAAAAATCAGTTTCACGATCTTAAATGCTTTGGGTTAATTCAGTCCGAGTACTCTGAAATACGCCAAGTTAGGACGATAACAAACAGTTAGCACACTAAATTTCCAGTAATACCTTCCAAAACGTCAATTAAAACAACACCTAGTCCTCTTTTTATATTCCACGTGAAATACAGTAACGATTGAACCAAAATAGGAACTCAGCTATGGTTTGTTTATCAAAAAAATAAAAAACGAGTTAATCTACAGGCTCGTTAAGATTAAAGAAACTAATTAATTGAATTTGGCTGTTGGAGTTATTCTACAGGCTCGTTAGCATTCAAATCTACAGCCTAATTATATTACTAAAGGATTATCGTGAAATACTCTAGGATTGTACTCTTTTCAGTAGGCTTGTATTTATTGCTAGTTACTTTATCAACAATAGCAACGTTGATCGTTGGCTTTGATGAAATGACTCAGAGTACCTCATTAACTTTTACTTATTACGCCCTCGGATTTGTAACCTCTTTAATCGTTTATTGTTACCTAGGCTATAAGCAAACAGTGAGTCCGTATAAACAAGCCTTTTTAGTTGCGGCGGTTTATTGGTTTATTGATCTAAGTGTCGGTGCCTTAATATACATTTTGTTAAAAATACCAATGGAGCTTTTGATATATTTAATATCAGCTTTGTTGCATGTTATTGCTGTTTTATTAGGGACATTACTTGGTATTCAATTACGTCGTAAAATAGTTGAGCGTAAATAAACAAATCGTAAAGCAGAACAAAAACAGCTGGTTTTTGCTTTTTCACCCAAACCTTAGATAACAACCTTACGGCCTATTTATTCGGCATAAGTAAAAAAGGAATTTAAATTTGCTATTCGATTGGTTTAGCTCTGAAAAGCCAAATGTTTATTTGGGATCGTTAGCTGTAGCTAATAGCAGCCATTTTTCTAAGGTAGAGTCGTTTTTTTATATAACGGGCGATTCACTACAAGATCATATGCACAAGAAGCTTGAAGATATTTTTTGTCTTCACAGCATTTCGTCTATTAAAGAGCCTAAAAAGTCAGATATTGGTTTAGATGTTGTTATAGTTACTTTGCATGGTGGTGATGCATTCACTATAGATTTTGATACAGCTATTATTCCGCTATTTTGGCGACCAAAAGTTAAGTTAGTATCGCGCTTGTATAACATTAAACACAACAAGACGATTAAAACGTTCAGCGTTTCTAAATCTGTTACGTGGCGCGAATTCATAGCTAAAAAATTTAGCTTAAGAGGCTTTTTTCGTTGGGGTCCTTTGTATCATAACGAAGACATGGAAATACTGTTGTATAAAGCATGCTACGAGTTATTAAATAAAATGCGAAAGGCTATTTAACCTGTAGCCAATAAGAATAATTAAAATAAGATAAAAATACATTTTGCTCTTGGTGAACATTATTACAAACAAAAGAGGAACTCAGCTCTGGTTTGTTTATCAATAAAAACAAATAAAAAACGAGTTAATCTACAGGCTCATTATTTTTCGAACATCGAGGATATTTATGGAAATTGAATATATTTGGGGGGTTTTAGCGGTTATTGCAGTTTTATTTATATTAATATTTGGTAACTCAATACCTAAGCATGGCAGCGTAACTGAAGGTGATGTTATTGTTGCTTTAAAATCAGGTCATAAAGTTAGAGCAATAAAATATTATAGATCTGTTCATGGTGTAAGTTTGAAAGAAGCTAAAAATGCCATTGAAAAATTAACTTCAAAACATGCCCTGAAGTGAAGGCCAAGTAAAATTCAGCCATTAATTGCAAGTTTTCAAAGTGTTGAGCCTCTTCGTTTTCCACCACCTAGATACAACCCTTATCCATTTAAATACCAGCGATCTAATAATAAATTGCGCTATTCCACTTATTTTCACTTCAGCGATATCATCAAACGCGCGCAATTTCTATTAAAACCAATACCCTAAAAAAATTAATTATGGGAGGTCCTGTAGTCAAATAACAATACTTTAGTAAACGCTAGTTCATATTGCGTGACGTAATATCCATACAGAACTTTAAGTTAAACATACGTTCGTGCAGCGTTCCCATTTTTATTTGACTCAATTTATTGGACATTCTTTTTATGAAATTAAAGTTATTTATCGCAATTATTTTTAGCACTTCGATGTCGTCTTACGCGACAGAAGCAGTAGATAAAACACAGTTTTCATTCGAAGACTTAAAAGCGCTGGCAAAAGCCTCAGCCGAAAAGCCCTATACTGAAACCAAGGTGCCAGCGCCGGAGCTAATCGATAAAATTACCTATGACGAACATTGGAAAATACGTTTTAAAGAAGATGAAACTTTATATCCAAGTGGAAAAAAGGCACCTGTACAATTATTTTATCCTGGGCGATATTTTCCTGAGCCAGTAAGTATTTACATCAGAGACGATAAAAATCAGGTACAAAATGTACCTTTTAGTAATGATGTTTTTGATATGCCTGATGACAGCCCAGCTCACGATCTCCCAGAAGGGTTTGGATTTGCAGGCTTTAGAATAATGCGCCCAGATATGAAACCAGATTGGATATCTTTTTTAGGCGCGTCTTATTTTCGTACCGACGGGCCAGAGGGGCAATATGGACTGTCGGCTCGAGGTATTGCAATTAATACGGGTATGAATCAGCCAGAAGAATTTCCGCGCTTTTCTGCATTTTGGATTGGCCCCGCAGAGAAAAAAGGTGAAAGCGTGTCTGTTTGGGCATTGCTTGAAGGGCCTTCTATCACTGGTGCTTATCGATTTGGTTTAAGTAAAGATAACAAAGAAGCCAAAGGCCATATTACCTCTGTAACGGCTAATTTGTATATGCGTGCCGATGTTGAACGCTTAGGCGTAGCACCGTTAACCAGTATGTATTGGTACTCACAAAAAGATAAAACAGAAGCTAAAGATTGGCGCCCAGAAATTCACGACAGCGATGGCCTAGCGATTCACACAGGAACGGGTCAATACGTTTGGCGCCCATTAAATAATCCTCAGTCAGTGTCGACCAATAGCTTTATTGATGAGAACCCAAAAGGGTTTGGTTTAATCCAAAGAGATCGTGACTTTAATAACTACCAGGACGACGGCGTATTTTACAATAAGCGTTCATCAGCGTGGATTAAACCTACTGACGATTGGGGCAAAGGCGCAGTACAGTTAATCGAAATTCCTACAAAAGATGAAACGTTCGACAATATTGTTGCCTATTGGGTGCCCGAAAAAGAGGCGCGCAAAGGTGATGAGTTTACCTTTTCTTATGATATTGAATGGCGTCCACTCGATCCAAAATCAAAAACGCTTGCAAGCGTTGTAAATACTCGCCAAGGCTTAGGCGGAATTCCCGGCCAGCCTATTCCTGAAGGCGTTAACAAGATGGTGATTGATTTTGAAGGTCCAGTATTTAAAGGCTTAGATAATAAAAGTGGTATAAAGCCGATTGTTGAAGCCAGCAACGGTGAAATACTAGAACCTATTGGCGCTTACCCTATAGTGGGTACAAACCAATGGCGATTAGCGTTTGATTACAAGCAAGCTAACAACAATCCGGTGAACATACGCGCGTATTTAGTTGATAAAAATGATGAAGCTATAACTGAAACATGGGTAAGTGATGCAAAGGTAACGATTAAATAAGTCCTTAAATAAGCATTAAAGTAAAACGGGTGGCTATATTTTGATTTTCTGTCAATTATAGCCACCATAATGTCTTTTAAAACGCCAATCAAAACACCATTAAAACTCCCTTTTATATCCCACATAAAATACAGTAATCGATTGAATCAAAATATGAACTCGGCTATGGTTTGTTTATCAATAAAAATAAAAAAACGAGTTAACCTGCAGCTTGTTAGCTGTTTCGAGGGATTGTATGTTTTTTTTGAATAAATTATTTTGTTGGGAGCGAGGCCGACAAAAATCAGGCTACGATAAAATGTTGATTTGTGGTGCTACGTGGCCAATTAAATTTGATACATATTTGCTTAAATTCCCACAAGGAAGTGAAATAGCACCACACACAGATAAAGTTGAATCTGGTAAACACTATCGATTGAATATAGTGCTTAAAAAAGCAGATTTGGGTGGTGAGTTTATTTGCAGTGATCCGATATTTGAAACAAAGCGGGTTAAGCTATTCCGCCCTGATGTAAGTGAGCATCAGGTATCAAAAGTTATAAAAGGTAGTCGATATTTACTCAGCATTGGGTGGATAAAAGGGAGCGCTAAATGCTAGATTTAAGACCTAATTGTGAATGTTGTGATAAGAATCTACCTGCACAGTCCACGAGGCTTTTATTTGTTCATTTGAATGCACATTTTGTTCTGGCTGTGCTCAAACGGTATTAAATAACGTGTGCCCAAACTGCTCAGGTAATTTGGTTCAGCGGCCAATTCGCCCTTTGGCTGCACTAAAAAATTACCCTGCATCGACTAAGCGGGTATTAAACGAAAGTGGTTGTGCGCCAAACATATAAGAACATAAAGTATAATAATTACATTTTCTGGGTATGGAGATCTGATGAGAAAATCCTTTGAATTTACTGTTAAGTCAATCAAAGTTAAAATAATTAACACTTGGTTTAGTGGTGCTAAATTATATGTGAATGGTGACTTACGAGATACTGACAAAACTTTGTTAGCTATTAGGAATAATACTTTACTATCTGCAAATTTAGGTGAGTTGGGTGTTCTAGAAATCAAGCCATTATCGGGTTTAATTACCGTCGAAATGGATGCATATTTGGTTAATGGTACAAACATTCAACATGTATATAGCTCACATAAACGCCTTAGCCTAAAAGAGCAAAGGGCAGCCCGATAAAGCTACTTTAAATAACGTATATTCCTGCATTTACCTGCCTTCAGTAATAACCTCCAAATGACTTTGAGGAGGTTTAAGCCCCTAAGCATACCAAGTTAATATACTTGGTTTACTCGATTACCTTAAAATCACTCACGCTCTTTCACATAAAGTAAAAGCGCGCTGTACATTACACTGAGTGCCTTTATTACATCTTTGTCGATAACCGCTTCTGCTGGGTGATGGCTTATACCGCCAGGGCTGCGTATAAACAACATGCCAACGGGGCAAATTGGAGCGATTGCCATTGCATCGTGCCCTGCGCCTGAGGCAAGTGAAGGCGATGCTTGGTTATTGAGTTTACATGCGCTTGAAAACAAATGCTGAATAGTGGTGTCGCACGCTACGGCATCGGCGGCATGCGTCCATTGCCAATCAAGCGTTAAATTGCGTTTGCTTGCTATAGATTGAGCGCTGTTTTGTATGGCGCTTAGTAAGTTAGCGAGATCGGTGTCGCTTTGTGCGCGTGCATCTAGGCTAATGGTTGTTTTACCTGCAATCACGTTTGTAGCCCCAGGGCGAGACTGTATTTGCCCTACGGTGGCAACTTCGCCATTTTTAGCATTGTTTGCAAGTTTTTCAATTTCGGTTACTAATTCAGCGCAGCCTGCTAACGAATCCTGACGTAAGTTCATAGGGGTTGTACCCGCATGACCGCTTTGCCCTGTTAGGGTAAGCATGGCGCGTTTAGCACCTGCGATTGCAGTTACAACGCCTAATGCCTGATTAACCGATTCGAGTACAGGACCTTGTTCAATATGAGTTTCCCAGTAACCTAGTAATTCGCTTTTATTTAGTGCGGCCTTTGCGTAGTCGTTAGGGTTTAGGCCAAAGTCGAGCATGGCTTGGCGCATAGTTATGCCGTTTGTGTCTTCAATGTTTAGCCACTGTGGGTCAAATTCGTTAGCGAGGGCTTTTGAGCCAATTAAAGTGGTGGCAAAGCGGGTGCCTTCTTCATCGCAAAAGCCCACTACATCTAAATGAAAGGGCAGGTCGAGCTTTAACTTATTTGCAAGCGCTGCAATTTCTATCCCCAGTAGTACACCTAAAATACCATCAAACGCACCTGCGTTTGGTACGGTGTCTAGGTGCGATCCTATAATTAAACGTTTAGCATGAGGGTTTGATGATTTTAGTCGCCCCCAAAGGTTGCCCACTTCGTCTTGCCACGATTGCATGCCTGCCTCAACCATCCACGATGCAGTAACGGCGTTACACTCTTTGTGCTCTTTTGATAAGTACACACGGTGAATGCCACCTTGCATTTGCGATAGTGCGCTGAGAGTTTTACAGCGAGATAAAGCGCGTGTTGCGTATTCATCAGCAAGTTCTTTATCTAATAAAGGGCTGTGTTGTGGGCATTCAATCGTCATGCTAAATCCTTTTTTTATTTATAGTGAACAAGGGCGGCAATGGCGGCTTCGCCTTTAGGGCCTTTGTAACCGTTGGCATGTAAGCAAGCGTCAAGGCTTGCAAGTGTTTGTAATACAGCATCTTTACGGGCGTTGTAGCCCATGGTGCCAATACGCCAAATTTTTCCATGCAGTGGTCCAAACGAGGTGCCAATTTCTATTCCGAAATCGGTTAGCATTTGTCCGCGCACGTGATCGGCATTAATGCCCTCGGGTATATACACACCCAGTACGTTGTTCATTTTATGTGTTAAATCACCAAATACATTTAAGCCGAGCGCTTGAATACCCGTTAGCATGGCATCTCCATGTAATTTGTGGCGCGCTACGCAGTTATCCACGCCTTCTTCAATGACTATGCGGGCGCATTCTGAGGCACAGTACAGCATGCTGGTGGCTTCGGTATGATGGTTGAGGCGCTCTTCTCCCCAGTAATTCATGATCATACCTAAATCAAAATAGTTAGAGCGTACAAAGGGTTCTGTGCCGTCGGTATGATCGGCCGTGCGAATGCCTGCTTCTACCTTTTTGCGTTTTTGGATCCAATCAGCGCATTTGTCGCTAAGCGTTAATGGCGCAGACCCAGAAGGTCCGCCTAAACACTTTTGCAGACCAACCGAAAGTGCATCGAGTTTCCATTCATCGGCAGGAAGTTCGTTACCCACAATAGAGGCGGTGGCATCGCAATAAAATAGTACATCGTGCTTTTGGCAAATATCGCCAATATGCTCAAGAGGTTGGTTCATGGTGGTGGATGTATCGCCTTGTACCATAGCAAGTACATGGGGTTTTACATCAACAATGGCTTTTTCGATTTGCTCTGGCGTAAACACTTCGCCCCACGGTACTTCTATTGTGTGCACCTTTGCGCCAACGCGTTCTGCTATTTCAGCAAGTAGGTGGCCAAAGCGCCCCATAATTGGCACAAGTACTTTATCGCCTGGGCGTAAAATTGAGCATAATACGGCTTCAATCCCTGCGCGCGATGTGCCGTCTATTAGCATGGTCCATTCGTTTTTAGATTTAAAAATTTCGCGGTAACGTGCCATGGTTTCGTTCATAAAACCGGTCATTACTGGGTCGTATTGGCCTATAAGCTGCGCCGACATAGCACGTAAAACACGAGGGTCGGCATTAATTGGGCCTGGTCCCATTAATAAACGCTGTGGTGGGTTTAAGGTTTGAACTTGCGTGTTATTAAACATATTTTAGGCTCCCAGAGTCTGAATAAGCATGCGTATGCCGGTTATCATTAATACAACGGCAAAGGCGCGTTTTAGTTGTTTTTGATCCAGCTTGCTACCAATTTTTACGCCAATAGGCGCAAATAAAATAGTCAGCGGAATAATAAGAAAAAAGGCCGGGAGGTTAACCAACCCCCACGTACCTAGGGGAGCATCGGTTGGCGTTGTGCCAATACTTAATAAGGTAATAACGCCAGGTAGCGCAATCAATAAACCAAAAACGGCCGCAGTACCTACTGCAACATGGGCACGTACATTAAATGCGTTTAGCATAGGTACGCCAATAGTGCCGCCGCCTATGCCAATCATTACCGACAAACCACCTACAATACTTGCCATAACGCCTTGACCAAATTTACCTGGTAGTTGTTTTACAAGCGCGGGTGCGCCGGCTCTAAATAGCATGTTTAAACTGACTAAAATAGCAATACAGGCAAACATAAGTACCAGTGCATTACCGCGTATTGAGTGCGCTAAGTAGCTGCCTACAACGGCCATAACTAAAATAAATGGTGCCCAGTATTTTATTAGCGCAAGGTCAATATTCCCTTTGCTATGATGCGAGCGAATAGATGAAAGCGAAGTAGGTACTATGGTTGCAAGTGATGTAGCGGTGGCTATCATCATTGCCGACTCTGGGCTTACGCCAAAACCTTGCAGTAAAAAATACAGCACAGGGACGATAACAATACCGCCGCCTACACCAAAAAGTCCTGCTAAAATACCGGCAAAAATACCGGTTGCTATTAAGGCTACTATAATTGGCCATTGATTTATTATTTCTGACATTGTGTTCCTGCTGTAGTTACTGTTGCACGTCCATCTGAACGAGGATCTGTTGCAGCTTCAAGGCTTGTAGGTGTATCTAAAATCGCCCCAGCGTGCCCCATCATTTCGTTATTATTATCAACGCTTACCCAATCGTGGTCACGTTGATTTAATTCATGTTCTATATGAAAAACTAACCCTTTTTCAATTTTTAAATTTGTACTCGTATCGCCCCATGTGCGTCCAAGTAACCAACGAGGGTCGCTAATTGCTTGTTTAATAGATTTATTTCGCCATGCGTAGCCTGCAAAAACAGCGGCTTGAGTTTGTGGCTGCCCTTCACCGCCCATTGTTCCGTAAGCAAGTCGACGGCCATCGCTAAACTTTGCCAGTGCTGGGTTAAGTGTATGAGCGGGCTTTTTATTTGGAGCAAGAGCGTTGGTATCTTGATTGTTTAAACTAAAGCTTAAACCACGGTTATTCCACACAAAGCCGCCTTCACTCATTAATATTCCGCTGCCAAATTCCCAGTAAATACTTTGAATAAAGCTGACTAATTGCCCGTTTTTATCTCTGGCTGCCATCCACACAGTATCGCCAGGCTCTGCGTTAAATGGCCATTTTTTGGCTTTACTCATATCAATATTGTTAGCAAGTTCGCTTAAGCGATCATCGGTTAGTGCGTTTTTATAATCATCCCCCAACACATCAGGGTCAGCCCAAAGGGTAGGGCGATGGGTAAAGCTTTGCTTAGTTGCCTCAACAATTAAGTGCGTCCAGTCGGCATCGGTTTTAGCTAAATGCTTTAACTTATTTACGGCACCAATTATTTGTAGTGAATGCACGCCCTGTGTTGGCGCGGGTAAGTTGTAGCAATCAATACCACTGAGGTTTGCATTTAGCGCAGTAACTACCTCGGCTTTAGTATTTGCAATGTCACCTGCGGTAATTGAGCTGCCTGCTTTTGCTAAGTCGGCGGCAAATGAGTTGGCAAGTGCGCCTTCATAAAATGCGTTTAAACCATGTTTTGCTAGGTATTCAAACGTTGCTGCAAGTTTAGGGTTTTTAAAATGTTGACCTGCTTGTAAGGGCTTGCCATTGGGTATGTAGAGGTTTTTAAACGCGTCATTGGTATTGTTAGCAGTGGCTAGCTTTTCGCAGCCTGCTTGCAAGCTTTTTGTAACGGTAAAGCCCTCGCGCGCAAGCTCAATAGCGGGTGCTAAAATTTGTGACAGTGGTAGTGCTGCGTGCTCATCTAGTTCAAGCGCCTTTTGCCAGCCGCGTATTGTGCCCGCTTGAGTAAGTGCGCTTAATCCGCCGCGCTCTGGTATTTGCGTGAGCAAGTTATATGCCGTTGTATTAGTTGCTGCGCGGCCGCAGGCGTCAATAGCTGTGGGCGTTTTTTGGTTTGGGTTATCGATAAGCCAAAAGCTGTCGCCACCAATTGAGTTCATATGTGGGTATACAACGCTAATAGCAGCGGCAGCCGCTACCATAGCCTCGGTAGCTGTACCGCCTTGTTTTAGTATATTTATACCCGCCTCAGTGGCCGAAAAATGAGACGCGGTAAATGCAATGTTGTGTGTGGTCATGCCGGTGTGTCCTGTTTAAAGTGTGCAGCTAGGTGCTTAACGCAAGCAAGTAGGCTTTTATCGTTACCGTGGCTCATCATTAATGAAAAACCATACGGATGATCATTTGCTAAATCAGCCAGCGGTAAATGCACTTGCGCTGAGCCACTAAGCCCTGCAATTGCCGAAAGCGTAATAATTTGCATGCGTAAGGCGCTTGTGTCGGCGCCTAATTTAGGTGCGGTTGTGGGGGTGGTTGGCAAAAATAAACAGCTGTTTGTATTTAGGTTTTTAGCTATTAGTGTTTGCCATTGGGTTTGTACTTTTAGTGCTTCTTGTTCTTCTTGATCAGTTAGGGCAAGCGCCATATTAAAACGTGCCGCAATTGCTGGAGCAAACTGGGGAAGTTGCCCCGGCAATTGAAGCCAATCTTTATGCGTTTTTGCGATTGCTCGCCCTTGCAGTACTCTAAAACTATCCGCAAGTTCATTTAATAAGTTGCTGTTAGGTAGTTCAAATTCTTTATGGTGCTTAAAATTAGGCTTGGTTTTTTCAAGCAATTGTTTAAGTGGGGCTTGTAAAGCAGGGTCAACGAGTTCAAATAGTGCTTCGCAAATAACCAGCGTATTTACTTTATTAATAGCTTGTTGTGGTAATAATATATCGCCAACGCTGCTTAATAGCTCGGCGCTTTGGGTAAGCCAACCTATGGTATCTAAAGGGGGAGCCAACGGTATTAGGCCGTCTTTTTCAATCACGTTATGGCTTGGCCTTATGCCATATAAACCACAATAGCTGGCGGGTATTCTAATTGAGCCGCCGGTGTCGGTGCCTAAGCCAATATCAGCTAAGTTTGCAGCAACTGCAGCAGCAGACCCCATACTCGAACCACCGCAAGCATGCCCTTTTAATTTAGGATTTTGCGCAGCGCCATAATGTATATTACTACCCTCTAAGCTATAAGCCAGTTCGTCAGTATGGGTAAAGCCTATAAAGTTACAACCAGCGGTCATGAGCTTATTAACCGAGCTTGCCGTATTTTGAGCCGGTTTAGCTGTTTTAAACCAGTTTGGGTTGCCTGCGCTGTTACGCTCGCCCTTTACTGCAAATACATCTTTTACAGCTAAGCGATTGTTTGCAAGCACTCCAGAGTGGTTTGTTTGCCACAGGGTAGGACCGTGATTGCAAAATATACCTTTGTTGTTTTTTTTATCACTCATTTGCAGCTCATTATTATAAAACTGACCAAGTACTTACTTATTAAGTTAAGAGTGATTAAAAAGCGGGCTGGTTATTATTATGAATACCAATTTTATTAAAAACATGATCATTTTATCGGATTAAATAGCGCACTCACTGCGTCATTTTCTTCTCGTTATAATAGATCACTAATTTAATGCAATTGCTAAAGCTGTGCTTTTTAATCGGTAGTTTTGATTTTATAGTGCTTAGACTAAGCAAGAGGAATGCCATAAATTAAAATCCTGTCCAACTGGTCAGGATTTAGTGGGTTGTATGAGATTTGTAAGTGTGGGCTGTAGAAATAGTGAGATTAAAATGAGCTAAAACAAACCAATTTGGTGCGCAGATGCACCAAGTTGGTCTTTATTTATATGGTTTTGAGTGCTAAATAAGGGGCGTTTTACTGATGATTAAACCATTAATATCGGCGTAAACCCAATCGTTAGGTTCAATAGTGGTGCTAAGCATGGTAACAGCTTGGTTTTTATCACCAAAGCCGCGCTTTAAGGTACTACGCGGTGTAGAGCCTAGCGCCATTACAGGTAAGTTCATTGTGGCGAGTATTTCAATATCTCGGCAACAGCCATTTATTATTACGCCTTCCCAGCCATTACTTAAGGCACGCTCAGCCATAATATCGCCTATAAATGCAAAGCGTTTGCTCGCAAAACCGTTTATAACCAATACTTTACCTTCACCATTTTCATGCAATATATCGGCAGCAAAAGAGTTGTCTTCTGGGCAGGTAACGGTAACTACTTTGCCATAAAACGTGGTTTTTTTACCAAAGTGATAAAGGCCGCTGTCTGCTACTTGCACGTTATCGCGATGATCGTCAAACAAATCGGGTGTAGTAAACGATGTCATGGGTTAAGTCTCACTTTGCTCAGGTATTTTAAGATCAATACCTTTTAAAATTATGTGGGCAATTGATTGCGTAATTTGTGCCACATCGGTTTCGTCGTACTCTAATTTGTTCATTACGAGTAAAACCTCAGCCTGAAAGTCGGCGTAATATTGCGTGGTAGACCAAATAGTAAAGAGCAAATGATAGGGGTCAACCTTATCCATTTTATCTGCATCCATCCATGCTTGAAGTACATCAACCTTTTGTTTAACCCAAGGGCGGGTATTGGTTCTAAAGTAGTTTTGTAAATAAGGGGCACCACGCAGTATTTCACTGGCAAATAAGCGAGATTGCATTGGCTGATTTACGGCGAGTATTACTTTGCTTTTAATATAGTTATAAAGCACGGTAGCTGGATCGTCGTTAATTGTGACGTTATCGAGCCCTAAGTTCCAATTAGCTATTATGCGGTCGATCACAGACTCGTACAGACCATCTTTACTTTTAAAGTAATACAAAATATTAGCTTTTGGCACCTGCGCTTCTTTAGCAACCATGCTCATACTTGCTCCGTCGTAACCTAATTGCGAAAACAATTGCTCGGCGGCATCTAAAATTAGTTTTTGGTTTTTCTCGCGTGTAATTTCTTTTTTATTTGGCTTTATTTGTGTGGTCATTATAGAGTTTGCGTGTTTAACGTATTGATTGATTGTAGCTTTACTGACCAAAAGGTCAATTACTAAAAAGTGTGAATGTTAAAAACAGGCGAGAGGTTTAAGCTATTAACTTTAGGGTCTGTTGAACTTTGCGGATTAAAATTTGTTCAAACTAGGGGCTATTTAATCGCGGCGCGAGATTTGTAACCTAGTGGGCTAAGTAAAAACCGAGCAAAGCTTCCGCGTCCTGCTCACGCCCCTTACCTACATCCATGTAGGCAACAAAGAGTAAGTAGCCCCTAGGAAGAACCCTTTGGGCAGCGCCTGTTTGGCATTAATGCTACGTTATCGCCCATTAATGGGGAATAACCACACTATATAGGTTCTGCCTTGCCTAAATACCAAACAGAGTGCTGCAAATTTAACCTTGAAAGAACAACAGACCCTTATTGTTTAATTAAATAATTACTGTTAGTTTAGTTTCAAATTTACGAGTAGTACTTTTGGATTGGCAAATGGATTTTATAAGCAAAAATAAATATACACTATATGGAGTCGCTGCAATATTACTGTGGAGTTGCTTAGTTGCATTACTACGGGATATTTCTGAGTTGTTTAGCCCCATTGGTGGTGCGGCGGCTATGTATTCTGTCAGTGCGATATTTTTAATTTTGGTTATGGGAGTGCCCAAGTTTAGTGGGTTTTCAAAACGTTACTTGGTAATAGGTACTTTATTATTTGTAGCGTACGAAATTTGTTTGGCACTTTCTATTGGTATGGCAAATAGTCGTCATCAGGCAATGGAAATGGCGGTTATTAATTATTTATGGCCCACGCTGACTATACTGCTCTCTATTATTATTGGCCGTAAAAAAGTAAGTTTCTGGGTTTACCCAAGCATGGTCATTGCTTTTTTAGGCGTTGCTTGGTGTATTACGGGCGATCAAAAAATGTCACTCGATACGCTTGTGACTAACTTTGCTGATAATCCTGCTACTTACTTAATGGCATTAGCTGCAGCGTTTATATGGGCTATTTATTGCGTAGTAACGCAAAAGCTGAGTAATGGTAAAAATGCCATTACGTTATTTTTTACTGTTACGGCAATGAGTTTGTGGGCGCAATATAGTTTTAGTAATGAAGCGCCATTAACGTTTTCGCTCAGCTCAAGCATAACGTTGCTATTAGCTGGTGTAGTCGTGGGGAGCGGTTATGCACTGTGGAATCAAGCTATTATTGCCGGTAACTTAATGCTTTTGGGAACGCTTTCGTACTTTACACCGGTGTTTTCTACTATTATTTCGGCGTTGTATTTATCTATTATGCTGAGTGCTTCGTTTTGGCAGGGGGTTGTGCTGGTAACAGTGGGCTCGCTAATTTGTTACTTTGTAACGCGAGAAAAGCCTAAACAACCCCAAATAGCGTCTGCAACATAAGACTAATTTTATTAAAAATAAGCCCTATTATTTTAGGGCTTTTTGTTGCGTGCAGATTATTTTGCATTATTTACCTGCGCTAGTAACTCTATAACTTTTTGTTGACCAAATGTTTGTGCAAATTGCTCTGCTGTTTGACCGGCTTTGTTTTGATGCGCGTTGTCGCAATCAAGTGATACGAGTGTTTTAGCGATACTAAATTCACCTCTAAAAATAGCGGCCATTAGCGCTGTGTTGCCACGGTTATCTTCTAGACAGGCATTAGCGCCTAAGTGTAAAAGTGTATTAACCGTGTTTTTATTACCATGGTAAGTAGCAATCATTAACGCGGTGTAGCCTTTATTGTTGTAGCTGTCGATAGGAATACCGGCATCTACAAATTGCTCTATTACAGCTGTGTCGTTTGTGCGTGCTGCGGCAAAGTAATAAGCAAATAAACTATCGTATTGAGTTTTTGCAGAATGTTGGGTTTCAGATTGCGTACTGGGTGTTTGTGTATCTGATGTATTTTGAGCGTAAACGCTACTGGTAAAGCTCAGTAGTAGAGCGACTACAATTAATAAATTACGCATAACAATTGTCTCTTATAAAAGAGGAAGGGGTTTATTCCTTCCTCATGGTTGTGGTTTAAATAGCTATTTAGTTGGGACTAATTGCTTTTAACTAGTTGCTTATAAGTTAGCGGCTAGTTGTTTAACCATTTTAAGGTCGCCGTTTACAGCTTTAGTTAAGCGTGTACCGTACTCGCTATCAGCTTTGTAAAAGTGACTAAGCATTTTGTGTTTAACACTGCTGTTTTGCACTTTGCCTAAATCGCCTGCTAGGTTATTAATTAGGTTTGTACGTTCTTGCTTGCTAAAACCACGGTATATAACACCTGCTTGCGCGAAGTTTTGCTGCTTTTTAATCGCGGCTTGTTGTACAAAGCCTTTTAGCTCTGTGTTACTTCTACGTGCAATTGGGTTTTCAGCTACGTTTTCTTGGCTTGGCTGATAGTTCACATTGCTTGTTGTGTTACCAATATTCATTGCGCCGTCTTGGTTGTAGTTAACCACTTCAACTTTTGCACGGTTAATTGGCAATTGCTGGTGGTTAGCACCTAGGCGGTACATTTGTGTATCAGCGTAAGAAAACATACGACCTTGTAATAGTCTGTCTTCTGATGGCTCAATACCTGGAATAATGTTTGCCGGTGCCATTGCTACTTGTTCCGTAGATTGGAAGAAGTTAGTTGGCATACGGTTTAAGGTCATTGTTCCTACTTTAGTTTCTTTAATGTCTAACCACATTTTTGTTGCATCTAACGGGTTGTAATCAAAGTCATCAAGCTGCGACGGATCAAGCGTTTTAATGTACAGATCCCATTTAGGGAAATTGCCTTTGCCAATTTCGCTGTAAAGGTCGCGTGTTAAGTGTTGGAAGTCTTGGCTTTGCACTTTAGCTACTTCTTTTGCGTCAAGGTTATCAATACCTTGTTGGCTTACCCAATGAAACTTAACGTATTTAACATCGCCCGATTTGTTAATCATTTTGTATGCATGTACACCCCAACCGTCCATTTTACGAAGACTTGCTGGTGTACCGTAGTCGCTGTAAACCCACGTTAGCATTTGTGTAGAACCTGGTTCATGCGAGAAAAAGTCAAATACACGGTTAGGATCTTGAATGTTATCAACCGGAGATGGTTTTAAAGAGTGAACCATATCTGGAAATTTAATCGCATCGCGAATAAAGAACACCGGTAAGTTGTTACCTACTAAATCCCAGTTACCTTGGTCTGTGTAAAACTTAGTTGCAAAGCCACGTGGGTCACGCAGTGTTTCTGGGCTGCCTTTTGAGTGAATTACTGATGAAAAACGAACAAATACGTCTGTTTCTTTACCAGCTTGTGTAAACGGTGCTGCAATTGTTAAATCATCTAGCTCTTTTGATGCTACAAACACACCGTGTGCGCCAGTCCCACGAGCATGCACAACACGCTCAGGAATACGCTCACGTGCAAAGCGTTGCAGTTTTTGAATTAGTTGCACGTCTTCTAGTAATACACTGCCACGTTCGCCAGCGGTAATTGAATTTTGGTTGTCGCCAACAGCTGCGCCGTTATCTTTAGTAAGAGTTGTTGCTGCGCTTGCCGGTAATGCCATTGCAAGTGCCAGTGCAGTTAGTGTTAATTTTGTTTTGTTTATTTGAGTATTCATTGTCGACCTCATCTATTTAAAAGTGCCGGCAGTGGTGCAGGCTGTTAATCTGTTAACGATAGTATTAACTTTATTAACTTCGGTAAAACTGATTAATTAGATTGATGTGATTTGTAAAACAGATGAAATGAATTTGCAGATACACTTTTTACATTAATGTAATTTTTTTACTACGACCTTAGTCGCAATATGCTTTTATAAAATTTATTAAATACAAAGGTTTTTAGTTTTATCTGGCGGTATTTTCACCAAGCTGGTGCGTTTTATACTTACAGTGTGTTGACATATTCGCGCAATAAAGGGAATATGCTCAGGCAATGAGCTTATGCTCACCACTGAGTTGCACTAAAAAGTTGCACAATATTAATCGCGCTTAACTCGTTATATTTAAATTAGCTAAACCAAACAGTGTTAATAAGGTAACAAGATGAATACTAATATTGAGCTAGTGATATTTGATTGTGATGGCGTTGTTATTGATAGCGAAATTTTAAGCGCACAAGTACTCATTAATATGCTTGTTGAAAAAGGCGTTGAGATTGACCGCGCTTATGTACAGCAACACTTTTTAGGCTGCAACTTTAAAACAGTAAGCCAAAAAATAGCGGATGCATTTAATGTCACTCTTCCTGAAAGCTTTGAAGGTGACTACCGCGAGGCACTATTAAACGAATTTGAAACCGGACTAACCACGACTGACGGTATAAAAGACGTACTTAACAATTTAGCTGTGCCTATTTGTATTGCTACTAGCAGCAGCCCAGCACGCACCGCAAAAGCGTTGAGCGTAGTGAGTTTAAGTAAGTACTTTAGCGATACGGTTTTTACCAGCAGCGAAGTTAAGCGTGGTAAACCGGCGCCTGATTTATTTTTACATGCAGCTAAGCAAATGGGTGTAAAGCCAGAGCATTGCTTAGTAATTGAAGACAGTAAAGCCGGCGTAAATGCAGGGATTGACGCCACTATGCAAGTACTGCATTACAGCGGTGGGCAACATATGCAAGGCTCTGTTAATCATGTACACAGTGCTTACCCAAATGTTGATCATTTAACGCATTGGCAAGATTTTTTTAGTGAATACCCTGCACTTAAAAAGCAGTAAACACGCAGCTTTTTAAATAAACAAAGTTTTTAACGTGATTTGCTCGCCTTACACACTGACAGGCAAGCAAACGCAAAATATAAATGTAGATGGTTTTGCTTTACTAAAAATAAAACAAAACGTGGCAAAACATCATGCGTTTATAAGCCAAATTATAAAAGGCAAAGTATTTAGGTTCTATACCAATCTGCTTGAATATGGGGTTTATTTAACGATAAGAAAATTGCACTGTAACTAGGCAAAAATTTTTATATCTAGTTGTTCTAAATATAAAATTTTTAACGACGTTATGGGGTAATTTAACTCGTTAAATTATTCAAATAGTTATGCAGATTGGTATCAAATGCTTTGCTGTTAACAATAGGAAATACCATGGCAACGAGTCCACACACACAAACATTTAAAGATGTAAACGAAGAGCAACTTCCTGTTGCTAATAATAAGCTTCACGGCTGGAAGCATTTTGCAGGGCTATACGCCGGCGAACATGTTGCGGCTACTGAATTTGTTATTGGTGCAACGTTTGTTGCATTAGGCGCTTCAACCATCGACATTCTACTGGGTTTATTAATAGGTAACCTGTTAGCAATGTGTTCTTGGTGGCTGATTACTGCACCCATTGCAGTAGAAACCCGCTTTAAACAAAATTGCTGGTAACTCAATGACCAAGCTCTATAACTGGGCTAACGTGGTTATTTTTAGTGTTATATCGGCCGCGATGATCACGGTATCCTCCACCGCCGTGCGGTTTTTGTTTGATATACCTGCGCAACTTGATTGGTATCCAAATAGCTTTTGGTTTGTAGCCATTGTTTTAGCTGTTGGCTCTATTGTTGTATTTGTTGCGATGTATGGCTTTTCTACGGTTGCTGACTTTTCAAAGCTGTGTGCGCCGTGGCTATTTGTTATATTTATTGCAGGTTCGTTCGCGTTATTCCCTGAGCTTTCAAATCATGTATTAGGTTCTACCTCTTTAACTAGCTTTAGCGACTTTATGACCATAGGCGACTCCTCCATATGGACGGGCACCAATGCCGATGGTGAAAAGGGCATTGGCCTATTAGAAGTGATTGGCTTTGCATGGGCTGCTAACTCAATAACTCACTTTGGTTTAATCGACATGGCTATTTTTAGATTTGCTAAACGCAAAAGCTATGGTTTGTTTTCTGGTGTGGGCATGTTTTTTGGTCATTACTTAGCGTGGATCTCTGCTGGTATTATGGGCGCAGGTGTTGCGGTATTACTTAAAACAACTATTTCATCACTTGATCCGGGCGATGTTGCATACCATGCATTAGGTTGGACTGGCTTTGTTATTGTAATTATTGCCGGTTGGACTACAGCTAACGCAAACCTTTACCGTGCAGGCCTTGCAGCGCAATCTATATTTGTTAATCAATCACGTGAACGCACCACCGCTATTGTAGGTGTTGTAACCGTAATTATTGCATGTTTCCCGTTTGTATTTTCTCAAATGCTTCCGCTACTTACTTACGCAGGCTTATTAGTTGTACCAGTAGGCGGCATTGTGTTTGCTGAGCATGTGTTATTTCCTAAAATTGGCCTAACACGTTACTGGGCTAAATATAAAAATATTACCCGCAGCGTACCGGCTATAGCATCTTGGGCGTTAGCACTTGTGTTTGGTTTTGGCTTAAACGCAATTGATGTAATGTCGTTTTACTACTTATTTATTCCTACATGGATTTTCACCATTGTTGTTTACACGCTTTTAGCTAAAAAATACGGCGCTGGTGACGATTACACACAAGAAATTGCAGCAGAAAAGCAAGAGCAACGTGATATTAAAGAATATCAAGCAGCTGAGGCTAAAGACATTCCAAAGCCAGTAATTGACAGCTCTGTATTTACCAAAGTACTTAACGCGGTTTCTACTGTTTCGTTGGTTATTATTTTTATATTTGCCAGCCAAGTGATGTTTTTCAGTGAAACTATGAGTATGTACAGCGCTAATAAATCGCAATTCGAAATAGCCTGTTTTATTTGTACTGTTATTTATTTTGTTACTGCGTACTGGTCGTTAAAGCGCCATAAAGTACTCAATACAGCATCGTAATACAGTATCGTAATTTATATTTTATCTTTGTTTAGTAAGGTCACACCATGACACAATACCAACACACTGACGCTCTAGTTACAGGGCTAAACCAACAGAGCTTGGCTCAATTACCAAGCCATGTTGATACACCAACCTACGACCGTAGCGCAGTTAAAGCCGGTATTGTACATATTGGTGTGGGCGGTTTTCATCGTGCTCACCAAGCAGTGTATGTTAACGAGCTTTTAAAAACTCCGGGCTCTGAGCAATGGGGTATATGTGGTGTTGGCCTTTTAGAGGGTAACCGTGGTCTGCGTGATATTTTAAAGCAGCAAGATTACCTTTACACGCTTACTGTTAGACACCCAGACGGTACAATAGATAACAAAGTAATTGGCTCAATGATCGACTTTTTGTTTGCTCCAGAGGACAAACAAGCGGTAATTAATAAGCTAGCGCACAGCGATACTAAAATTGTGTCGCTTACTATTACTGAAGGCGGTTACAACTTTAACCCTGCAACGGGCGAGTTTGACACCAGTAATCCAGATATTATTAACGATATTAATAACCCAAACTACCCAATTACAGCGTTTGGTTACATTACTGCTGCGTTAAAACTTCGTAAAGAGCAAGGCCTAGGCGCGTTTACAGTTCAGTCGTGCGATAACATTCAGCACAACGGTAACGTAACACGCAAAATGCTTTTAGCCTTTGCTACAGAGCAAGACAAAGACCTAAGTAAGTGGATTGAGCAAAACGTATCGTTTCCAAATGCGATGGTTGACCGTATTACACCGGTATCTAAAAAGAGTGATATTGATTACGTGGTTGATGCATATGGTGTTAGTGACGAGTGGCCAATTACCTGTGAGTCGTTTACACAATGGGTAATAGAGGACACATTTAGTGACTCTCGTCCAAATTGGGATGTTGTTGGTGCACAGTTTGTTACTGATGTAACGCCTTATGAGACCATGAAAATACGTTTACTTAATGCAGGGCATTCTGTACTTGGTTTATTAGGTTCAATCCATGGCTACGGCACTATTGACGAAACGGTATCGGATGAATTATTTGCCACATACCTACGTGCTTTTATGAATAAAGAAGTAACCCCAAATCTTGAGCCACTTGAAGGCATTGACCTTGAAAGTTACAAAGATACGTTAATAGATCGTTTTGCTAATCCTAATATTAAAGACAGCCTAGCGCGTATCTGTAGTGAAAGCTCAGCTAAATTGCCTAAGTTTTTAATTGCCACAATTAACGAAAACCTAGTACAAGGTCGAGATGTATCACTGGCAACGCTTGTTATTGCTACTTGGTGTTTATACAGCGATAAAGGTTTAAGTGAAAACGGCGACCAACTTGAAATTCAAGATGCTATGCACAAAGAGCTTAATTCTTACGCGCAAGAGACTCAAACTAGCCCGATTGCATTTTTAAAGTTAACGAGCTTGTTTGGTAAACTTGAGCATAACGAAACGTTTACTGCTGAGTATAAAAAGTCGGTTGCTGCGCTGTATGCACCTAATAGTAAAATTAAAGCCATTATGCAGGCTGTACTTGATCAAAAGAGTAACTAATTATGAGCATTTTAATTAATCATAAATCAGGCGAAAACGTAAGTGTTAGCTGCTTTGGCGAAGTGCTGTGGGATTGTTTTGATTCAGGTAAACGCTTAGGTGGCGCGCCACTTAATATGTGTGTGCGTATTAACTCACTAGGCATTAAAGCCGACATGATCAGCGCTGTTGGTAACGACGAGTTAGGCGCTGAGTTACTAGGCGAAATTACTAGCAAAGGCGTAAGCTGCGAATACATTGCTATTAATAGTGACAAAAAAACTAGCACGGTTGAGGTAACGCTCGCCAGTGGTGGCTCTGCAAGTTATGAAATAGTGGCAGATACTGCGTGGGATAATATAGCGCTTACCGATGAGTTACTTAGTAAAGTTAAAACTAGCGATGTATTTGTATTTGGCAGCCTAATTGGGCGAAGCGAAGCGTCTTTAGCAACATTAAATCAACTCGTTGATGTAGCAAACTTTAAAGTATTTGACGTAAATCTACGTGCACCGCATTACAAGCTAGAAACACTTGTAGATTTAATGAATAAAGCAGACTTTATTAAGTTAAACGATGAAGAGCTATACGAAATTGCAAAAGCGATGGGTTGTAAGTTTCATTCGCTTGAACAAAATTTAGCGTTTATAGCACAGCAAACAAATACCGATTACTTATGTGTAACCAAAGGTAGCCACGGTGCTTTATTAACAATCAAGGGCGAGAATTTTTATAATTCAGGTTATTTAATTAGTGTAATTGACACTGTTGGCGCAGGCGATTCGTTTTTAGGTTCGTTAATTTATCAGCTTTGTAGCAACGACGACGCGCAATATGCCGTTGACTTTGCATGTGCCGTTGGAGCAATGGTCGCCGAAAGTTCTGGTGCAACACCTACTTTAACGCATCAACAAATTAGTGAGTTTATGAACCCACTTTAAAAAAACATTGTGTGTGAAAGCGGTTATACGTAAAAGTTTAACCGCTTTTTTTGTGCCTAAAATAAGACATAGGCGATAAGTGAGTGTTAAGTGCGCAGGTTGCATAAATAGTGGCTTATATCGATTATTGTATTAGCTAAACGTCTTATTGTTTGAGGGTTAAAGCTTTGTTATCGTTCGTCGATTATTCACGGATTGAAAAGGCGGGGCGACACACAATGCGCTCTATAACTAAAATACAAAAAGAGAAACGTGCTTTATGATCATCTTTTTTATCTGCCTCACTATTTTAATACTGGGCTATAAGTTTTACAGCCCATTTGTTGAAAAACAAGCCGGTTTGGATTCAACTGCTGACACACCACAAAAACGCTTTAGCGAAGGTGTTGATTACGTAGCTATTCACCCTGTAAGAGCATTTTTAATTCAGTTTTTAAACATTGCTGGCGTAGGCCCAATATTTGGCCCGATTTTAGGTGCTTTATACGGACCCGTTGCACTAGTATGGATTGTACTTGGTAATGTTTTAGGTGGCGCTGTACACGACTTCTTCTCAGGTGTAATGAGTATAAAAGAAGACGGTAAAAGCCTACCAGAAATCGCAGGCCATTATTATAACGTCGTATTTAAAGGCTTTATGCTTGTATTTACTGCCATGCTACTGTTTTTTGTAGGTGTAGTATTTATTATGAGCCCTGCAGGTTTGCTAAGTAACCTTGATTTTTTTGAAGGTACAATACTGGCAAATAACACCTTTTGGGTACTTGCTATTTTAGCGTATTACTTTTTAGCGACCTTGCTACCAATTGATAAAATTATCACTAAGTTTTACCCAATTTTTGGTGCGCTAATGATTGTAATGACGGTGGCAATTGCTATTTCATTACTTATTAATGCGCCGCACTTACCGGTACCAAGTGACTTTTTAGCTTACTTTGAAGCTGACCACGCACATGACTTTTTAGAGCCAAACCCAGATGGATTACCAACATGGCCACTGTTATTTATAACAATTACCTGTGGTGCTATTAGTGGTTTTCACTCTACTCAAGCGCCTATTATTGCGCGTTGTTTAACTAACGAAAAATACGTACGTCCAGTTTATTACGGCGCTATGATGTGTGAAGGTATTGTAGGTTGTGTATGGGCACTTGCTGGTATTGCAGCGTTCCCAGATGGTTACGCGGGCTTAAAAGCATTGCTTGACCAAGGTGGTCCAGGCTTAGTTGTTAACCATGTAGCTAACAGTTACTTAGGCGTATTTGGCGGTATAATGGCAATTATTGCAGTAGCCGTATTCCCAATTACTTCTGGTGATACAGCGTTCCGCTCACTACGTTTAACTGTTGTTGATGCGTTTAATATTCCACAAAGTTTACGTAATCGCTTATTAGTGGCGGTGCCTATACTTGCTATAGCGTACTTTATGACGAAGCTCGATTTCTCATTAATTTGGCGCTACTTTGCATTTTCAAACATGCTGCTTTCTACAAGCGTATTATGGCTTGCTACTAAGTACTTGTTTGACCGTGGTACATTCCATTGGATTGCCAGTGTTCCTGCTGTTATAGCAACAGCGGTAACGGTTTCTTATATTGGCACTGCAGCAATTGGTCTTAACTTATCAAGCGATTTAGGTAAACCTATTGGCGCTGTAGTAACAGTGATTGGCTTAATTGTTTTAGCAATTGTGCATTCTAAGCATAAAGTTAAACCAACAGCGGTTTAATAATAATCACATAAGTTATTTCAAGCATTAAAAAGCGAGCTATTGATAATCAATAGCTCGCTTTTTTTGTGTACTAAATTTAGGTATTACTGAGTTGCAAGTTCAAAGTAACTATTATCGTCGAGCGTTTTGCTTATCATCATAGCGCCCTCAAGCAGGCTTACTGTTTGAATAGCTGCTTGAGCGGGGTTAGGCTCACCATTAGCTAAGTGTGCAGCGCTAAGCCATGTTAGGTTTTGATTAAAAAAGCGCTTTACTTCAAGGCGTACTTTATCTGGAAGGCTATCGCTTTCGGCTCCTAGCAACCCGCATAAACACATTTTTTTATCGGTTACTAATGCACGTCTAAAAAGCTGAGTGTACACATCAATAGGATTTTTACCGCTTGCTTTAAGTTCGTTTGGCTCGCCTAACGCTGCTAAAAAAGAATTAGTATATTGATGAGCAAGCTCTGCACCTAAATCGGCCTTAGTCGGAAAGTGATAGTGCACACTGGCGCTTTTAATGCCGACTTCGCAGGCTAGCTCTCTAAAACTAAAATTACTGTACCCGCCAAGTCGCACCTTGTTTTCAGCGGCTTTTAATAAAGCTTCTTTTTTACTCATTTTTAATATTTCCTATCTGGAGTAATACCAGTTTTATTAAAAACATGATCATTGTATCGCATTAAATAACACACTAACTGCGTTAAAAATTATTCATACAGAACAACTGCATGTCATGATTTTCGCCTTGTTATTGCGCTATTTTCTTAGCGTAATAATGGATCACTTATTTAATGCAAATGGTACAGCAAAATTATCGACCAGTAGGTAGTTATTTACAAGCGTTTTTACTATTAAGCAACCCCCTAATTTTATTATGAATTAAGTTAAATCCCATAAATCAGAAAAATTTAAACGTTGACTTAAATTTAGTTTAACATTATAAATTACCTATCAGTAGGTAGTTTTGCCGTTAATTCACTTCTAAACAATAAAGATAGAGATTGCTATGAAAATTTATGATGTAGAAAACTTTCCAAATCCACTTCGTGTTCGTATCGCTTTAGCTGAAAAAAATGCCACTTCAAATGTTGAGTTTGTACCTGTTGATTTATTAAATGGTGAACACAGAACAAAAGCCTTTTTAGCTAAAAACCCATTAGCAGGTGTGCCAGTATTAGAGCTAGATGACGGCACGTTTATATCAGAAAGTACCGCTATTACTGAGTATATTGATACCGCATTTGAAGGCCCATCTTTAATGGGTGAAACCGCAAAAGAGCGTGCAGTAATTAACATGATGCAAAAGCGTGCAGAATCTATGGTGCTTGACGCTGTGGCAACTTACTTTCATCATGCAACTGATGGCTTAGGACCTGAGCTTGAAACATATCAAAATGTGGCTTGGGGTGAAAAACAAGGCGAAAAAGCGCGCCATGGGTTTAGCTATTTTAATGATGTACTAGCGCAATCGGCGTTTGTTGGCGGCGAGCAGTTTAGTATTGCTGATATTACATTGTATGCTGGGCTGGTATTTGCTGGATTTGCACAAATAGCAATCCCGAATGAGTTAACCCCTTTAGTTGCATGGCAAGAAAAAGTAGCAAAACGCCCAAGTGTTGCGGCTTAATTAGGTTATTAGTTTAAAATTTGAGTGAAGTTACGCTTAGGAGCCAAATATGAAAATAGCTGCCGATTTTAGTAAACGAGTTGTGGTACATAGCGAATCCCTCCCGTGGGTTGCATCGCCGATGGCGGGCGTTGATAGGCGAGCGTTCGATAGAGTGGGCGACGAAGTTGCTCGCGCAACGACCATTGTTCGTTATGCACCTGACAGTGAGTTTTCGCCGCATGTACATACAGGCGGTGAAGAGTTTGTTGTGCTTGAAGGGGTATTTCAAGATGAGCATGGTGACTTTGCGGCAGGTTCTTATATCCGTAATCCACCGCAATCAAAGCATAAGCCGGGGTCTGAAAATGGCTGCGTTATATTTGTAAAGTTATGGCAGTTTCAACCAGATGACCGAACGCACGTGCGTTTGCAAACAAACTTGATGCAAAGTACGGTGCATCCTAGTTTTAAAAATGTTGCCGTAACCCCTTTATACAAAGACGACTTTGAAGAGGTAAGCTTGTTGCACTTTAAGGCCAACGCCTGCATGGTTATAAGCGCAAAAGGCGGAGCTGAGCTGCTAGTACTTGAAGGCTCATTTGATGAGCAAGCCGATACCCTTGTAAAAAACAGTTGGTTAAGAGTGCCTGTTAATAGCTCCGTTAACGTTAAAGCGGGAAGTAATGGTGCAAAAGTATGGCTCAAAACGGGTCATTTAACTGATGTAGAAAACCAGATATCTCGCGTACAAAATGCGTAATTGAGTCGTTTATTTGAGATTATTTATTAATTTAGTTCAAGACTATTTATTGATTTAGTTCAGGACTAATTAATTTTAGAAGGTGTACTTTTACCACTCAGCCTATTTAAGGAGAGCAGTAATGGTACACACAACACATGGTTTATCTATTGGTCTTGAACGAGCAGGAAGAGAGTTTTTTTTAAAACTTAAAGCCGTTGGTACGCTTACTCACGACGACTACAAAATAATTACCCCAATGATAAACTCAGCTCTTGGCGAAGTTAAGCACCCAGTGGTGAATGCATTAATAGACGGTAGTGAACTTGAAGGTTGGGAGCTACGCGCAGCCTGGGATGACTTAAAGTTAGGTGTTAAACACTCTAAAGAATTTAAAAAAGTAGCTATATACGGTAATAAAGAGTGGCAAGCTCGAATGGCAAAAATAGGTAACTGGTTTATATCGGGTGAGGTTCAATACTTTGAAAATGCTACCGCTGCCATAGATTGGTTAGACGAATAATAAATCTCTTCTTTCAAAAAATAGCGCTTACAAAGCGCTATTTCAACTCTCAAATAAAGGACTTATAGCGAACGTTTAATAGTTTTCGCTTATTGTTAAGTATCAATCTTATCAAAATACGTTACTAAGCTATCAATAAATGAACGAAGTGCAAGTGACTGATGTTTCCTGGAGCGGTAAATACCGTATATGCTCAAAGTTTGTGGTTTAAGGTGTGGTAGTAAATGTATTAACTTTCCATTATTTATATATTTCTGCGCAGCAAACTTAGGTTGTAGAGTTATTCCTTGATTATTAAGAGCAGCTTTTAACAGTAAGCTCGAATCATTAGCACTGAAGTTACCAGCAATCGCTACAGATACGGGTTTTTCAGGGTGTGAAAAATGCCACATACTTTTTTCAAATCGTGAATAGTTTAAACAGTTATGGCGACTCAAGTCATCCGTAGTTATAGGCTTAGAGTTTTTTTCTAAATATTCTGGGCTTGCACATAATACTGAATGGCATTTCCCAAGTGGGCGAGCAATTATATTAGGATCTAAGTCATTGGTAATTCTAATTGCTAAATCTATTCGCTCTTCTACCAAATTTGTAACGTGATTACTAATTTGTACATCAATACTGACTTCGGGGTGAGCGTGTAAGAATTGTTGCAACATATCTGGTAGTACATCATGTGCTAAAAAAGGCGAGCACGACAACCTAATTTGCCCGTTTAATTTGTTATTACTTTCTATCGGCGCACTAATATTTTGGGCGATGGCAATGAGCTCTCGGCTATGATTAAGTACTTTTTCACCCTCTGACGTGAGTGTTATTTTTCTTGTTGACCGATGGAGTAGTTGGGTATTTGCCCATTTTTCCATTTGATTCAAATACCGTGTAACCATAGATCTAGACATATCTAAAGCACGGGCAGCACCGGCTAGACTTTTCTGCTCTACAATTTTTATAAATACATCAGCTGCAATAATTCTATCCATTCACTTTGCCTATATGTTCGATTTATGCAACAGATAGTTGCATTCTGCCTAGTTTTTAATTCTTAAATTGCAACATACAATAGCCTCATCTTAACGAAATAACAAACAGGCTACTGAGAATGAAAAAAGTTAAACACGTATTAGCAGCAACAGCTTTATTAGCAAGCACATTAATGCAACCGGTATTAGCGCAAAGTGAATTAGTTGTTGATGTATATAACCCACAAGACAAAAGTATTTTTGCTGTCTCATCAAGCATTATAAGTGGTGATAACGAAGTGTTATTAGTGGATGCCCAATTTCAGCGTGATGATGCACAAGCATTGGTTGAAAAAATAAAAGCGAGCGGTAAAACATTAACAACTGTTTATATTAGTCACAGCGACCCTGATTTTTACTTTGGTTTAGATGTAATTAAAGCTGCTTTTCCAAAAGCAAAGTTATTAGCGACTAAATCAACAGTAGAGAATATTAAACGCTCAATGCAAGGAAAGTTAAATTATTGGGGGCCTATTTTAAAGAGCAATGCACCTAAAGAACTTATTTTGCCAGAAGTAATGCTATCAAATAGCCTAACTATAGATGGGAAAGAAATTATTATTAAAAATTTACAGCATGATCCAAAGCATACTTACCTTTGGATCCCTTCTATAAAAACAGTGCTGGGTGGGGTTGTAGTATTTGATCAAATGCATGTGTGGTTGGCCGATTCGAGCACTGCTGCAGAGCGTCAAACTTGGCAGTCAACATTAGATAACATCGAGAATTTAAAACCTCAGACTGTTATTCCAGGTCACTTTTTACAGGGCAGTAAACAAGACCTTTCTGGTGTGTCATTCATGAAAGGGTACTTAAATAAAGCGGATAGCGCTGCAAAAAATGCAAAAAACTCAACTGAATTTGTAGAGATCATGACTCAAGCTTACCCTGATTTAGGTGCAAGAAGCATTTTAGAGTTGGGCTCAAAAGTGGTTATGGGTGAGATGCAATGGCACTAAGTGCCCTTGCGTTAAGCAATTATTTAGATAGGAAATATTAATGAAAAACGTAACGTTACATATAATTGTTGACCCTTTATGTGGTTGGACTTACGGCAGCGTGCCCTTGATCACCGCTGCTGAAAATATTGATGGTTTAATTGTAAAAGTACACAGTGGAGGTATGCTAACAGGTGATAATGTCAAACCTGTGACTCCTGCATGGCGTGAATTTGCACTTAAAAACGACAGTGTCATAGCGAAGAAAACCGGTCAGGTATTTGGTAGTAACTATACTGATGGGCTTTTAAAAACCAACGATATTATACTCAACTCGGCTCCGGCTATTACCGCTATATTGGCAGCGCAAAAGCTTGGTATATCAGGTGGGGAAATGCTTAATAGTATTCAACATGCTTATTATGCCCAGGGTAAAAACATTATGCAGCTGCATGTACTGACTGATATTGCATTGGAGCTGGGTTTAAACAAGGCCTTATTTGAAACCCACTTTAATGCGCTAGAAGGCGATGCAACAGATCAACATATAGCACAAAGCCGTGGCTTATTGCACAATATTCATGGGCAAGGTTTTCCTAGTGCAGCATTTGAATTTGACACAGGTAAGTGGCAAAAAGCCGATATAGCCCATTATTATGGAAAAACTGAGCAGTGGGTTACCTACTTACAGCGATCAGTTGGGCTAGTATAGTGTGATGAAATTTCTAAATAATAAAGCTGTTTATATTACAGCTTTATTGAGCTTCCTTTTTATAGTGCAAGGGTGTGCAAAAATGAGCAACATAGACATAATTAAAAGTACGTATGAAGGCAAAACATCACAAGAGAATGGGCAAAATTTAGTTGCTCATGCAAGTGATACTATTACTTGGAAAGAGGCTGACGGTTTTGCTTATGCTGGTACATACCATGGTATGAATGACATTACTGAACATGTTTTTCAAAAGCTTGCAAGCGAGTGGTATAACTACACGTTTACGCCACAAAACTACTTATCCCAAGATGATACTGTTGTAGTGTATGGCACTTACTCTGGTACTTATATTAAAACGGGTAAAAAAATGCAAGCTAGGGTCGCGCATATTTGGCAGCTTAAAAATAAAAAAATAACGCACTTTGAACAAATAGTGGATAGTAAAATGGTATTTGATGCTATGCAGTAACAACGCGTTACTGCATATATTTGAACTTAAAAAACATTAGGTCTATTAAAGTACATCAGCCAGCACAGGTAATGCCGGAAATGCCCCTTTAGCTAAACACGCTTTAGAGCCACATTTAAGAGCAAAGTTCAGAGCGCCTTTTACGCTCGCTTTATCATTTAGTTTATCTGCTAGTGGTAAATCACTTCCTAAGTTATTTAAGTAGTATAAAACCCCCGCTATAAATGCATCACCTGCGCTTGTTGTATCTACGGCGTTTATTTTTGGTGCCGATTCGTTAAGTGTAAATGCGCTGTGGTAAACCGTGGCAGGCTCTGGTCCATCGGTTAAAAACACCAGTTTAACTCCGGTATTTAATAGCATTTGAATGTAATCATCGCTCGTTGTGTCGCTATGCTGGGCTAAAAAATTAAGTTCATCACGCGAGAGTTTTACTATGTCACAATAGGTGTAACAGGCTTTTACATTGCTTGCTATATCGTTTGTGTTTTCCCACAAGCTGTAGCGTAAATTTACATCAAAACTGACGAGCTTATTATTCGCTTTTGCAAGTTCTAGCGCTTTAACCGTTGTGTTGGCAATTGCTGATTCGGTTAATGTGTTTGAACAAAAGTGTAGTGTGCTTATTTCTTGCCAATTTATATGCACTAAATGCGCCTGGGTTAATAGTACATCGGCTGTATTATGGCGATAAAAGCCAAAACTACGCTCGCCGGTTTCATCAAGGCTTACTATAACCATGGCGGTTTGTGAGCCTGCAATGGTAAATAAATAGTCTGTATTTACATTGTATTGCGCTAATGCATTACTTAATTGATTGGCAAAATGATCGTCCCCTTTACCACCACAAAATGCAGCCTCTGCGCCGAGTTTTGCGTAGCCAACAGCTACATTGGCAGGCGCGCCACCTGGTATAGGTAAATAGGCTGAGTTATTAGCATCTTGTGGCAGCATATCAATTAATAGCTCGCCTAAGCACAGGAGTTTAGTCATTTGGAATATCCTAAAAAGCCTAGCAAGGCTAGGCTAAAAAACGTGAAGGGTGTTATTTATTCATACTTTAAAAGGCGCTACAGTGACTACTCACCGCAGCGCAATACACACATTTAGTTAAAAGCGTATTTTAAAGTTACCGACGTTGTGCGGCCGTTAATAGTACGGGCACGAATAATGTTATTTTCAGGTACTGAACCTTCTTCTGCTTCTGTAATACCTACTGTATCGAAGAGGTTATTCACATTAAGCGCAATATTAAGGTTTTCAGATAAGTCATAGCTTACAAAGCCATTTACCTGTGTGTAGCCGTCAAATTGTAGATCGTTATTATCTTGAGCGTATGCATCGGTAGTACCAATGAAACTTACCCCTGCAGCGCCTTTTTCATAGTTGTAACGTGCCATTAATGAGTAAATTAAATCGGCTTGACGACGTGGCGTATTACCTACAACATCTGGGTTAAGCGCATCTTTTGCTATTTCTGCATCGGTCCAGGTTAAATTACCGCGAAAATCCCATGCATCAATAAAGTAAGTAGATTCTATTTCAATCCCTTTTGCTTCGTATTCACGGTCAAAAAACGTTTGTGATGTTGCTTCAAAATTTTGCTCTTCAGTTTCGGCAAAAAACGCAGTAGCAAACACTGATAATGAATCAAAGCGCTTTTTAACACCAAACTCAAACTGGTTTACTTCATCAACAGCGTCTTCTTTTGCAACAGAGCCGTCGGCGCGTACTTTACCAAATAAAAGACGGTCAGCATTTGCACGCCCACCTTTACTAATACGTGCAAACGTAGCAAGGCTTGGATCAATTTGATAATTAGCACCAATTGAATAAGAAGAATAGTTCCAGTCGTAGTTTACTGGACTTGCGTTTGCTGTATCAATTCCAGCAACGTTTTGTTCCGAGATTGATATTTCACCATCGCGGTTCATATCTACAGTTGATGTTACGGCACCTGCGTAGTTACCGCGAGCTTCGCCACTGTCGTAACGGGCACTTGCATCAATGCTTACGTCACCCAATTTAGTAGAGAATGCAACGTATGGTGCACGGGTGTCGTACTCTGTGTCGTAATCACGTTGGCAACAGTTTCCCCAGTAAGGTGTGCCATATGCATATAAACCATTTTCTGAAAATTCAGTACCGTCAGCTGCAGTAACATTTAATAATGCTGCATTGTCGCCTTTAAGCTCCATAAGGTATGAATTCCATAACCATGACATAGCAATGTTTTGTGTTGACGCGTAATAACCAAAGGTAATGCTGGTGTCATCATCAAACGATTTAGTTAGTTTAAAGTCGTTAACTAATGAATCGAAGTCGTTCATTGTTACGTCAAACGTATGAATTCTCATAGCGAGGTCGTCGTTAAATGCAGCTCCCGTGTTTGCGTTACTGAGTGTTGCGCCTACACCACCAATGCTCTGTGCAATAGATGATGCGCTGCCAACCTCAGCAGGAATAAGCGAGTTAAAGTTGCCGCTTATTGATGATTTACGAAAACGGTTTTCGATACGCCAATCGTTATCTAAATCAAATACAGCTTCAAACCCAACAGAGTCAACTTTTGGATTCATACCATCGCGAATATCGCCGCTGCTGATTTGGTTTTCACCATTTAAACGCACTGTTTTAGTAAATAATGCTGAGTGAGGTGTGTCTGATTGCGCATCAAAGCCAGCAATAGAGTCACCATTTGAGTACATTGGCATAGGAAGGTAGCCAACACTCTTATCGTCTAAGTGTTTGTAATAAAGGCGAACGTAACCGTTGTCGAAATCTTTAGTAAGATTAGCTTTTATTTGGCCACCTTTATTAGACGTGTAACCTGTTTCGCGCGGGCCTTCGCCTTGTCGAACAAAGCCACCAACATGAAAACGCACGCTATCGGTTAAGTAAGTGCCGTATTCAAAGTCTGTACGAACGCTGTCGTAATCTAAGCCAAGTGTTGTAGATACACTGCCAGATTCGTTTTCGCCATTTTTAGAGATAAAGTTAATAATGCCACCAGGTGCATTACTTGCTGCAGTAGATGCTGAGCCACCACGAATCGATTCGATAGTTTGCACAGTGTTATCTAATCGCATAAAAATATCTGAATTACCAAAAGCGATATCACCGTATTGCAGTACAGGTAAACCATCTTCTTGTAATTGTAAAAATTTTGCACCGCCCGAAGCAACTGGCAGGCCACGAACAGCAATATTTGCATTGCCTTCGCCACCTGTAGATTCTGCACGAATACCAGGGATGATTCTAAAAGCCTCGGCTGTTGAGCGAGGAGTAGACACTTGAACTTGTTCAAGTGATACGCTGCTAACTGAAACGCTTGAAGCCATGATTGTTGTTCGGCGTGGTACGCCGGTTACAACTATTGTTTCAAGACCTTTGTTTTGTGATGCTTCAGGTGTTGCTTGGTCTGTTTCTTGTGCGTTAACGCCTTGACTTACGGCAAGTGCTAAAGCGCTGATTAAATATAAAGGTGTATTGTGTGTAGTCATGTGAACGCCTCGTTGTGTTGAACCCAGTAGGATTTGTTATTTCCACTTAATCGATTAAGTAAAAATAACAAATATTTTACAATAAGCAAATTATTTTGTGTTTAATTTGCTCTTTTATTATTCATATATTGATTTTAAAAGTATTTTTTATTGTATTGAGATACAAATTTATTAAGCTGTTGGGTTATTTTCTTGTAAAGCACTCATTGATGGGTCGCGCAAATAATTGAACAACATAGCTACAAATAAAATCACGGCAAACCCTGTTGCTAAGTAAAAGCCATAGCGCACATGGCCAAAGTAATCGCTGATCATACCCATAAATAAAGGAGCTAAAGCAGCCGATAATGCGGTAAAAAATAATATAACGCCGGCTACGGCTCCATGGCGCTCAGCAGGAAAACACGATATACCTTTAGAGTTTAAAGTTGGATAAACCATAGACATAAATAAACCTGAAAGAGGTAGTAACCCTACAGCCCAGTCAACGCCACCAATAAGTGTACCCACATAACAAAGCGCAATACCTAAGCTTAAATAAGCCATAACACCTTGCCAGCTATAACGATTTAGTAACCATACGGCAATAAAACGACCTGCAGCACGTAGTATAAAAAATATAGTAAGTGCATAAGTGGCAAGGAGTGGCCAAGAGCCTGTGTAGTCCTTTAATAGCGTTGGCATCCATACATAAATAGCCACTTCAGTCGCTACATAAAGTGCAATAGCTAAAGAAAAACCAAGTGCATAAGGGTTTTTTACCATTTTCATGGTGGTGGCCAAAGAGGCTGGCTTTTCTGTTGTTTTAACTACGTCAGGGTAGTCTGCGCGCCATGCTAATAAAGCAAGGATTAAACACATTACGCCCGCAGTAATATACAGGTATGTCCAACTAACGTTTTGCACTAATAAAACACCAACTAGGGCAGGGCCTACAATAGCGCCAATGCCAAAAAAGCCCTCAACCTTGTTCATGGTTTTAGTATGGTCGTCGTTACTATGTGAAATATCGCCAAGCAATGCCAGCGCGCCGGTTTTAAATAAACCAATGGCCAGGCCTATGCAGCAAAGCAATACTAAAAAGAAGGTAAAGCTGGTGCTAAATGCAAATAAAAAACAACTCGCAGAAAATATTAATAGACCTAGCATAATGGTTTTTTTACGGCCAAGGCTGTCAGCTAAAAAGCCTAAAAATAATCCACTAAAGGCAATGAGTGCCATAGGAGCGTAATGAAATGCACTAGCTTGAGTCATGCTCAAACCGAAATCTTTTATAAGTTCGGGAATTATCATGCCGACTGCGTCAGAGGTCATGGCAAACATAAAAAACATCATGTATGTAAGCCAGCGTATTTGTTGCAGTGGGTCGCTGCTTACGTGTGTGTGTGATTTTATCATGTGTTTATTCCTCGTTAAATTCTCTATTAATACTTCGTAAGTCAGTCAGTTGCTTACTGTAGTATTACGTGAGACACGAAATTTGTATGTAAAATTATTAAAAATTACTTGTAAATTCTTACTCGCTAGTTAAAGATATATCTTAATCGATTAAGTTTCAACATGGTAATCACACAATGATGAAGAATAAAGTTCAATTGATCACATATGCTGATCGAATCACTGGCCAAAATATAGGCGCGCTAACCACACTTTTAAACGGCCCTTTAAAAGGCGTATTTGGTGGTGTGCACTTATTGCCATTTTACAATCCTATTGATGGCAGCGATGCTGGCTTTGACCCTATTGATCATAGTGAAGTTGATTCTAGAATAGGCACTTGGGAAGACATACAAGTATTAGGTAAAGATCTCGACTTAATGGCTGATCTAATTGTTAACCATGTATCGGCGCAGTCTTTTCAGTTTCAAGATGTATTAGCTAAAGGTAAGCAATCAGAATTTTGGGATTTGTTTTTAACCAAAGATGATGTATTTCCAAATGGTATGAGCGAAGCTGAGCAAAAAGCAATTTACCGCCCACGCCCAGGTAGTTGCTTTACGCCAATGCAGTGCGGCGACGGCCAAACGTATGATTTTTGGACCACTTTTACCGATAACCAAATTGATATAAACGTAAAAGTAGAAGCCGGTGTTGCGTATTTAAATAACGTACTTACTAAATTTTCGGCTAACAATGTAAATATTATTCGTTTAGATGCGGCGGGTTACGCCATTAAGCAAGCTGGCACTAACTGCTTTATGCTTGATGAAACGTTTGGCTACCTAGATAACTTATCTAAGCAAGCAAACGATTTAGGCATGGAAACCATTGCAGAAATTCATAGCCATTATCAAACTCAGGTAGAAGTGGCAAAACGCGTAAATATGGTTTACGACTTTGCGTTACCACCGCTTATTTTACACAGCTTATTTAACAACGATGTAGATGCACTACTCAAATGGTTACAAATTTCGCCACGTAATTGCTTAACCGTACTTGATACACACGACGGTATTGGCATTATTGACGCAGGTCCAATGGGCGACAAACCAGGGCTATTAAATGCACAGCAGATTGATAACCTAGTAGAAACTATGCACGCTAACAGCAACAACCAAAGCCGCCAAGCTACGGGCGCTGCGGCGAGTAATGTCGACTTATATCAAGTTAACTGTACGTACTACAACGCATTAGGCGCTAAAGACTTTGATTACTTACTGTCGCGTGCAATTCAATTTTTTGCACCAGGTGTACCACAAGTATATTACGGCGGCTTATTTGCTTGCGAAAACGACATGGAGTTACTGACAAATACAAATGTAGGCCGTGATATTAACCGCCCATATTTAGATGCAAATATAATCGACAAGGCCTTAAATAAGCCTGTAGTAAAAGGTTTAATTGAATTAATTAAAATTCGCAATTCACACCCTGCATTTGCAGGTGAATTTAGCGCCCAAGGTGAAGGCAGTATGTGTTGTTTATCGTGGCAACTAGATGAGCAAACTATTTCACTTACTGTTGATTTTAAATTACGCCATGCACTTATTACGCAAGTAAACGGTGATGAAGAAACAACGATTAACTTAAATTCATTTTTAGCTTAATGTTAAAAGAGTAATTTACAAACGTCATGAAAAGCAAAAGCCAAGCTACTTAAGCTTGGCTTTTTAACACATAAAACTATTACAAGGTTTGTAAGCTAACTACTCGCACCAATCTCTAATTCGTAACTGACTTCCTTAGTTTTTTCTTCTTTAGAAATAAATAATTCAGCGGCTATAACGCCTTTTTCTTGGCTGTTTTGATGAATAGTGGTGAGGCGAGGTACAAACCGGGCTGCTTCATCAATACCATCAAAGCCCACAATACGCAGTTCTTCACCTATTTTTATGCCTTGTTTTATTGCTTCTCGCATTGTGGCAAGGGCAATTAAATCACTCATACAAATAATAACGTTAGGACGAGGGGAGGCACTTAAAACCTCTTTAGCAGCAATAATTGCAAAACGCTCGCTACTTTCAGGAATGTTCCAAATGCGATCGTCAGCCACCGTAATATTTGCCTCGCTTAAAGCGCGTTGATATCCGCGTAAACGTTGATGCGAAATAGATTGTCCGGTTTCAAATTCGTGATGCTCATACACGCGGCATAATACGTTTTCATCAAGTAGCCTAAGCCCTAATATAGCCACTTTATCGCTTTGATTATGCAGTACGTGTTTAGCAATTTCGTAACTTGCTTGTTCGTTATTAATATTTACAGAGGCATTGCGAGCAATATCAAAATCAATTGTCACTACATGTTTAGACACTGTTTTTAACTGCTCAACTAACGCATTATTACGAGGGCGGCCATAACAAATAAAGCCATCTACAAAGTCGACCACGTTATTAAGGTTATCGCTATTACCTGAAAACAATAAAATATTAATGCCGTTTTTTTCAAGCACCGAGGTAACACCGCGCATAAAGCTACTAGCCACAGGGTCCGACACCATGTATTCCACACTATCGGGCAACACTAAAGCAACAATATTAAATGTGCCATTACGCAATGATTGCGCGGCCTTATTAGGTCCGTAATAGCCCAAAGTTTTACACGCTGCAAGAATATCGTCTCGGCGTTTAGCCGATAGCTGATCAGGGCGATTAAACGCATTAGATACTGTCGCGTTAGAAACACCTAACTCTTTAGCAATACTTTTTAGGGTCCAGCGGGTTTGCTTACTCATACCAATTCTTTACTCAATACTCATGTTAATAAACTAACATATTCAGGGCGTTAGCAAAGTAAAAAAATAAGATTTTAGGGCTAATGTCGACACTCTTTAGGCGCAATGCCAAACGTTTGTTTAAATAAACGACTAAAGTGGCTCGCGCTATTAAATCCAACATCAAAGCAAACTTTACTAATTGCATGGCCTTGTAGCAATTGAGTACGCGCTTTTTTAAGTCTTAATTGTTGCTGCCAAAGGGCTGGGCTAGTGCCAAATGCAAGTTTAAACTGCTGATAAAACTTACTGCGGCTCATGCAGGCTATTTTGCATAAGGTATTTATGTCGAGCGTTTCACTTAAGTGTTCTTCAATATAAAGCAGGGCATCGCTGACTTTTGTTTTAAGGCGTGGCTTATCGCAGCTAGCCAGCAATAGCTCGCGGCTTTGTTGTTGTAATAAACGGGTGATCAATTCGTTTAACGACAAATCAATCAAGTAATGTCGCTGTGCGCCTTGCTCGCTAAATAAATGCACCATGCGCTCTAATAATTGCTGCGTTTGAATATTATGTTGGGTATGCACTAACTGAGGTACATATTCAAATAAGCCATCGTGTGCAAAGTTTTGCTGCATGTTAAGTGCATTCGCCACGCTAGTTATTTTGTCGGTGCTAATTTCAATAGCTAAACAAGTAGTTGGGGCGTGCATTGATGCCTGTGGAAAATCAATTAAAACACCTTGCTCTGGCGCTAATACAAACGACTCGTGTGGTAAAAATGCTTTATGGTATTGGCTGCTTTCTACGTGCATTACCTTTTTGCCGCTAAGCATGGCGCAAAACAGCAGCTCGTTTGAGTGCAGTGCCACCTTTTGCGCGCTTTGATATGTGTCGTAAATACTCAATTCACTATTATCTGCCGCAAATGTCACTTTATTTTCTATTAAAACATCAAGTTGCTGGCGTTTTTTGTTTAACTGAGATGTGTGCATATCAATCCTTTAGTTTTTTATTAGTGTGGACCCACAGACAACTTTTGTGGACAGCTAATCAAGTTTTTAGGTGCTCGTTAGGCTAATGTCAAACAACACTGATTAAATATAAAGCATTTTGTTTTATATAAATGTTCGACCTTTAGCTAACAACAATAAAGAGAGCACACACATGATATATGCAAATCCAGGCAGCGACGGCGCACTCGTAAACTTTAAACAACAATACGGAAACTACATTGGCGGAGAGTGGGTAAAGCCTGTAAATGGCCAATATTTTGATAATATAAGCCCAGTAAACGGTAAGGTATTTTGCCAAATACCGCGTTCAGACAAAGACGACATAGAGCTGGCTCTCGACAAAGCGCATGCAGTGCGAGAGCAGTGGGGCACAACATCGGTGACCGACCGAAGTAACATACTGCTAAAAATAGCCGACCGAATTGAGCAAAACCTAGAGTTACTAGCTGTTGCCGAAACATGGGATAACGGTAAAGCAATTCGTGAAACACTCGCTGCAGATATTCCGCTAGCGGCAGATCACTTTCGCTACTTTGCAGGATGCCTACGATCGCAAGACGGCACTATAGGTGAAATAGACGCAACCACCGTTGCGTATCATTTTCACGAGCCACTAGGTGTTGTTGGGCAAATTATTCCGTGGAACTTCCCTATTTTAATGGCCGCCTGGAAACTCGCACCAGCACTTGCTGCAGGTAACTGCGTAATTTTAAAACCGGCTGAGCAAACACCAGCTTCTATTTTAGTTTTAATGGAGATAATTGGCGATTTACTCCCTGCAGGCGTATTAAATATAGTAAACGGCTTCGGTAAAGAAGCAGGCGAAGCACTGGCCACAAGCAAACGCATCGCTAAAATTGCATTTACAGGTTCAACGCCTGTGGGCTCACATATTTTGAAATGCGCTGCTGAAAATATTATTCCTTCAACGGTCGAGCTCGGTGGTAAATCACCTAATATATTTTTTAATGATGTAATGGAAAAAGACGACGCGTTTTTATCCAAAGCAATAGAAGGCGCCGTGCTTGCTTACTTTAACCAAGGCGAGGTGTGTACGTGCCCATCAAGGCTGTTTATTCAAGAAGATATTTACGAGCAGTTTATTGAACGAATACTCGAGCGTACCCAAAAAATTAAGCGCGGTAACCCGCTCGATAGTGAAACAATGGTGGGCGCACAAGCTTCAAAAGCACAATTTGATAAAATACTGAGCTACATTGAAATAGGCAAAAAAGAAGGTGCAGAGGTACTTACAGGTGGCAATGTAGAGCAGCTAAGTGACGATTTAAATGGTGGTTATTACATACAGCCTACGTTATTAAAGGGCACGAACGATATGCGTGTGTTCCAAGAAGAGATTTTTGGCCCTGTTATTTCAATGTCGACCTTTAAAGATGAAGCCGAAGCACTCGAACTTGCCAACAGCTCTGAGTTTGGTTTAGGTGCAGGGGTGTGGAGTAGAAACATGAATCGTGCTTACACCATGGGACGTAAAATTGAAGCTGGTCGAGTGTGGACAAACTGTTACCACATGTACCCAGCACATGCTGCATTTGGTGGTTATAAAAAATCAGGAATAGGGCGAGAAACACACAAACTAGCACTTGATCACTACCAACAAACTAAAAACCTATTAGTGAGCTACAGCGAAGATCCGCTCGGCTTCTTTTAATAAAACAGTTCAAACTTGTACACAACAACTATTAAGTGATGAGGGCGCTGCATATTTGTAGCGCTTTTTTATTTAGAGTGTTTTTATTTTAAAGTGCTTTTATTTCACAGTGCTCACAACACTACTTTAAGCTTGTTGTAATACAGAATTACAATATCAGCCGCATTCAAAACGTTAAAACCTAAGCGCATCAAATAACTCATTACCTGCGTTTAAAAAACGATTTTATGATATTAACTTTTTATAAAAAGCTGCTCTAAAAATGTGCAGTGATTTATGCATTGTCGGATATTACTGATCTCCTCCATTTAGGTGTATTACAGCATTAACGGAGATTTCTTTGTAGTTAACTAGTTGTTTACAGTTGGTTATTTGCTAGCTAAGATAAATGCATTGTAATATAGGGACATTTGTCGGTTTATAAAACGACAAATGTCGTAGACAAAATTGTTAGGTATTCAGGATGAAGTATTTTATTTCCGGCAAAGTTCTTCCAGAAAGAGCAGCTGTTCAGTTTAGTGAAATAGCAATGGACATGAAGCAACACGGGTATTTAAAAATTACCTGTGATGCTGGTCAGTTAAATGCAATATTCGATACTCCAATTAAAGATATAGTTAGTGCTAAATTAACCGTAGAGCATAATGCGCAAATGATAGTTAGCGCTTTGGGTTTCTCTTTAAACTGCGGTTACTCTGTAGAAATTATCAATGTATTTGGGTCTGACGAACAAGATCAGGCGGTTGTGTTTGGCGTTAAAGCGGACACAAAAAACGAATTTGAACAAACAAAAGTATTTAATGATTCCCTACATTTTTCTGTTAAAAACGTCTATTTTAGGATGGCTTTAAGAGATTATATGAGAGCAATCACTGACACTATGGATTGTGCTTTTTATTGTTACCGAGCGCTTGAAGCAATAACTAAGTCGTATAATACAGGACAAGGTTCCCAAGGCTGGTTAGATTTGCACAAAGATCTTGGTACTAATCGTGAAGATGTGGACACTAAGATTACTAACTTTGCCAGTCCAGTGAGACATGGTCGTTGGGCAGAAGTAAAAAGTACAACCAGCAAAGAACGGATGGAAATGCTGTCTTACACGCAAAGTGTTCTCTTGAAGTTTTTGGCAAAGAATATCTAACAAACGCATTAACACTCGCTGCGCTCGCAAGGGACAAAAACACGTAGGCTCCCTGCGCTTCGCTTGGTATTGTAGCCTACGTATTTTTGCCCGTTATGCGGGTGTTAAGTTGCTCATGAAATTTATACTCATAATTCTAGCTTTGTTATCAATTCAAACTGAAGCTAAAACAGTTACGATAGGGCCGCCTGATGGGTATACATTCTTCGGGTCTTACGAGGCTGAGTCTGAACTTGAGAGAAAAGCGTACATTGCTACTTTATCTTTTTTAAAAGAAAAAGGTGATGAAGCATATGACTATTATTTAGAGAAAAGTGGATTAAACATAAAATCTGGTTTATTTGAGTTTAAATTAAAGCATCGTTCTACATTTCGTAATAGTAAATCGGTAATGGATCAATCTTATAAAAATGGTGTAATTCATTATGACTTTTCTACAAATAAAATCGTGAAATTTGTTAGGAGAAAAGCAACTTAACAAGGCATTTAAACGGAACTAAAACAGTGGGTTACGTTCCGCTTCGCTACACAGTATTAGTCCGCTTAATGCGGCGTTATATTTAAAGGATAGTATGGACGCTGAATTACAGAAAAAAGTCGATATAGTTGTAGGTTTAAGCCGGCTTGCGGGTGGAACTCTAATAATCATTGGAAGCATATTAGTTTTCATTTTTGTTCAAGCAGCATTAGATCCAAATGCCGTAATTGAAATAAACGGTGTACCAACTAAAGATGAAGGTTCTAAAATAATTGCCGCCATTTTTACTGGAATATTTCCAATTATTGGTATGTTTTTATCTTTCGCACCTAGCAAGCACCATGATAAATGGGTTGCCAAAATAATAACTAGGCTATCTTAAATTTAAATATAACAACACGCCCTGAGGTGGACAGCAAGCGCTAAAGCTCACTTTCCACCGCAAATTTTAACAGCGGTGATCCCTTACTTTTCAATGCGGTTAAGTAAGTTGATTCATCGTAGGGCGTATGTGTTTTCCAGCACCTAAACAGTATTCGTATCCACTTAAATGCTAATGTTCTGATGATGCTATTATGGGGTTTTCCTTTACTTCTTGCTGCCAACTATCGTGGCTAAGTAACGATGCTTTAGCGCAAAATGAATAACGCACAGATTATTACTTTGTAAAGACGCTCAATTGTTCTTCAAGCCAAAGCATAAATGCACTTACGCGCTTGGGTAGGTGGTGTCTATTTGGGTACAAAATATTGATTGGTAGGTCGGGCATCGCGTATTGAGGCAAAACTTGGACAAGTTCGCCAGATTCCAAATGTTTACTAATACCATGAATAGGGGTTTGAATAAGTCCAAAGCCATTTAGTGCGGCGCTTAAATATGCCTCTGAGGAGTTAACAGTAAGCTGGCTTTTCATCGTTATTGATTGTAATTGATTATTGCTATCTAAATATTCGAAACCCGGATCAGGGATACCAAGTGTTTGACTGTAGCGAACAATGTAATGACTTTTTAAATCGTTAAGAGTTTTAGGTAAACCATGATTTTTTACATAATAACGGCTTACGCAATTTAAAACTTTAAAGCTGCCCAAACGTCGTGCAATTAACGATGAGTCGGTAAGTTCGCCCACTCTCACTACGCAATCAAACCCTTCTTTAATGACATCTACTCGTCTATCGGAGCTGCCAAGTTCTATTTCAAGATTTGGGTGCATTTTTAAAAACGAACTTAAGTTTGGAATTATGGTATCTCGACTAACAGCTTGTGGCATATCTACACGTATTCGGCCTGTTAAACCTTTATCCTCACTTACAAATAAATTTTTTAAATCGTCAGCGTCGCTAATAATTCCCAGTGCACGTTGATAAAATAGCTCACCGTCTGAAGTCATATTTACAGTGCGTGTAGTACGGTGTAATAAACGCGTATTTAATGTACTTTCGAGCATGGTTACTGCTTGCGATACACTTGACTTAGGAAGATTTAAGCTTGTTGCTGCTTTAGAAAAACTACTGAGTTGCGCTACTTTAATAAAAATACGTATTGCGTTTAGGTCTTTCATAATACCGTTTATTGTTCGTTTATTTTGAACAGTGTAACTCTTTTCAGCCTGTTTATCTTTGTTGCTTGAAAAAATATACTGGCTTGGAGGTTATTTAACTCCCCGCTTTTATTTTCAACAGGATATAACAATGAACAAACGAATTGCAGTGATCACCGGTGGTAATCGTGGGCTTGGTAAAAGCACGGTGCTTTGCCTTGCAAAGCAAAATATCGATTGCATTTTTACTTACCGTCGTCATGAAAAAGAAGCAAAACAGGTTGTAAAGCAAGTACAGGAGCTAGGCTCTAAAGCGGTTGCATTGCAATTAGATGTAAGTGATATGCTCGGCTTTGAGGATTTTGCACAGCAACTACAAAATGTCCTGCAGACTCATTGGCAGCAAAGTGAGTTTGATTACTTAATTAATAATGCAGGGGTGGGGCTTACTAGCAGTTTTGCAGACACAAGTGAATCAACTTTTGATACGTTAATAAATATTAACTTAAGGGGAGTATTTTTTGTTACCCAAACATTGTTACCCTTTATAAAAAACGGTGGTCGTATTATTAATTTATCAAGTGGTTTAACGCGTTTTTCATTACCCGGTCATATTACTTATGCAATGACCAAAGGTGCAATAGAAGTAATGACAAGGTATTTAGCTCAAGAACTTGCACCTAAAAATATTACGGTAAATGTTGTAGCCCCTGGTGCAATTGAAACCGACTTTGGTAATGGCGTCGTTCGTGATAACGATGAAGTAAATACATTTATTACATCACAAACGGCAATGGGCAGAGTTGGTGTAACAGACGATATAGGGCCTATGATTGCTAACTTATTAGCGGACGAAAACCGTTGGATGACAGGTCAACGGCTTGAGGTATCGGGCGGTATGTATATATAATCATACCAACCGGCATGAATCTTTGAGCAATTTAGTGAATTAAATTGCACTATAACGTCGCTGAAATTTTTATTTAGAACAACTAGGTACAAAAATTTTTGTCTAGTTCTAGCGTAATTTTCTTAACGTTAAGTAGTCCCTATATATAAACAGATTGGTACCATTTATTAAAAATTATAACTTGAGACAATAAAAAAACCGCTCAGTGAGCGGTTTTTTGCATTTTTTACTAAAGGAAATTTAGTTAGAACGTGTAACGAGCACCAATTGAGTAACGAGGACCGTATTGATTAGCAAATAAGAACTGCTCTTCGTAACGTCCGTAACCTTCTTCAGTGGCATTATTTAAGTTTATGCCATCAAAAAATACCGTTACTTTTTCGTTTACATCGTAGTTAACGCTCATATCCCACTGGCCATACGCTTTAGCATATTGCGGAGGCGCATCAGCTGAACCTTGCGCTTGGCCTACACCAATTAGATACGAGTCGCGCCATGCGTAAGTAATTTTAACTGATAGGCCGTCTTTTTCGTAAAAGCCTTGGAAGTTAGCTGAGTCACTTAAGCCTGTAAGCGGTGCTTGTTGATCAAGGCTTTCGCTATCAAATTCAACGTCGCCATCTACAAACGTTGCGTTAACACCAACACCAAAACCGGTTTCACCAATTAAGTGCTGAACAGCTACTTCAAAACCATCTACCGATTTACTGTCGGTGTTTTGTGGTTGGCTAATATTCCATGTAATTAGCGGATCGTCGCTGTTTGGTTCAATAACGCCATTTGCATTGCCGTAACCGCTGGCAATCATTTGTGCAAAAATAGCGTCGGTTGTTGCTTGCTCACCACGTGATTCAATATCGCTTACGGCTTGTAAGTAACGAGGGCCGTTTAAAATATCGTGCAAGCCATCAATAGTAGTTTGCGTAATGGTGGTTTGAATAAAGTTATCAACGTCTTTTTTAAAGTAACCAACAGATGCGTAGCTGCCTTCTGCGTAGTAATACTCAAGTGATAAATCAAGGTTTGTTGATTCAAACGGCAATAAGTTTGTATTACCTTGGCTACCTGTGCGAGAACCTGGTTTTGGGCTGCCTGTTAAGCTGCGGCCACCGGCTAAATTACCTAGTGGTGCACGCGACATTGTTTTACCCCAAGATACGCGGGCTACTACGTCTTCAGTTAAATCAACACTTACGTCGATTGAAGGCAGTAAAACATCGTAATCACCTTGTTGCTCTAAGAAGTTATCATCGCCGCCAGCAGCGTATTGCATGATCCACTCAGAAGCGCTGATCCAATTAACTTGATCTTCAACGCGTTGACGTACAGTACTGGTTACGTCTGTTTGCTCATAGCGTAGGCCTGCATTTACTTTTACGTAGTAGTTACTTACGTCAAATTCCCAGCTTGATTGAACGTAAAAGCTATTAGTGATTTCTTCTACGTAGCTTTCGCTGTCAATACCATCCATATATGCATTTGCGGCGTATGCATCGCCACCGGTTACATCAGCTGTTAAGTAAGCAATTTGGCGCGCAACAGCTTCGTCAAAATCGTAGGTATAGTAGTAACCAGGTTGTAAGTCGCTGCCGCCGCCTTCAAATTGATCTAAAAGGCCCGATGTATCGTGGCGAGTAAACATGCTATCTGGGAATATTTCTGTATACGATGGGTTAAAGCCTGGACCACCTACTAAACCACTCCATGCGGTGTAACCACCGGTGTTTTGTTCTGTACGTGATGCGCCAAATTTTACTTTAACTAAACCAATGTCATAACTTTCGTTATACCATGTGGTATGTAGCTGTAATTGTTCAATGTTTGATTCACCCGGTGAGTGAGTAAACTGACTAAAGTTTGAATCAATTTCGCCAGGCGTTAATTCACTTGTGCCATTTAACCAATTAACTTGTGCACTGGGTACTTCGCCCGTGCGGTAATCATAAATTTTATTAGCTAGCTGATCAGAACCTAAAATTACTTGGCCGGCACTTCCCAGCCCATTATCGGCGCCGTTATCAGTTTCGTTTTTAGAGTCGTGGTAATCAAGCTCTACGTGCCACGTGTCACTAATTTCCCAATCTAGGTTTAAACCAAGTGAGCGTGCTTTTACTTCTGTAGTGCCTTTATTAGCAGTGAATGACGCATCATTACCGCTAATATCAGCATAAACAGCTGTACCATTTTCATCTAGTTCGTAGCCATTTATATTGCTACCAAAGTCGTTCCAAATACCCCAACCGATGCTCTGAGAACCTGTAACTGCTTTACTTGCGGTGTAATCAAGTGTTGCTACAAAGCCATCTACCGGTGCATATTGAAAGGTAACTTGTCCGTTTGTACGTTCACGTTCTACATCTTCAATCGAGTAGTTCATGTCTTTAGGGAAGTAGTAGTTACCTGCAGGGTCTGTGCGGTTATCGACTACGTTGCTGCTATCTAGTTCAGGTAAGTCTACGTTTGCCTGCCAGCCTTGAATATTGGCACTTTGTTTTTGAAAGTCACGCTCTTGGTGTGAAAATGAAAAACCAAAACCAAAAGTGTCATCTACAAAAGTATTGCTATAAACAGTAGAAAACTCTGGTGTTACGTCATCGCCAGCTTCGTTTGACGAGTCGTGGTTTGCTTTAACGGTAGCTGAAAAGTTTTGACCCGGCTTTTGAAAAGGGCGCGCAGTAGAAATATTAACCGTTGCACCTAAGCCGCCGCTTGGCACGTCTGCACGTGCTGTTTTAAACACTTCAAGCGCACTTACGCCCTCAGAGGCAACGTTTTCAAGATTATACGAGCGTGTATAGCCTGTGCCTGGCATTTGGCGGCCATTTAAGGTAATTAAGTTAAACTCAGGGCCAAAACCACGTACTGTAATTTGGCTACCTTCACCGTTTGCACGACTTACCGATACACCGGTAATACGTTGTAATGATTCTGCTAAGTTGGTATCTGGGAATTTACCCATTTCTTCAGACGAAATGGCATCAACAATGCCAGAAGAGTCGCGTTTCATATCCATAGAACGAATAAGTGAACCACGAATACCTTTTACTTCAATAACTTCTACATCAGATGAAACGTTTGTTTGTGCTTCTGCCGCAATAGCTGTGTTTAATGTGCTCGCAGCAATGATGAGAGACACAGAAGCCGCAAGTTGGCTCTTTTTAAAATTAAATGTGTTCATAATAGCTCTGCTTTATAAAATGTTGTTCAAGAGAGAAGGTGCAGTGTAAGCACCTAGAATTTGTCAGTGAAATCTTAATTATGGGTTTGAAACTGTCACATTATCAACACGATATGTTGCGCCAGCCCCTTGGCCCCAATTAGGAAAAATCATTAATACATCTATTGCACTTACATCTAAACCGGCAGCTGATAAATCAGAAAGCGTATAAGTATATGTTTGCCATTCGTTTAAAACAGGGGCAATGCCTTCAACACTTTCAGTAAGTGCAAGCTCTACGGCAGAGTCACCTTCGTTTGACTCAACTTTGAAAAACCATGGGGCATCGGGTGTGCTTGGCATACTCGTAACTTTCATATCAAACGTAATTTGACCAACCGTTATGATAGCGCTTGCATCAAATGCCTCGCCGCTTCCACCAACAGATGTGCGGCTATTAAAGCCCATTACAGTAGGCGTATCATTTATTGTAAATTCTGCTGTTATACCATGTTCTTCATCATCCATTACTTCCACTGGCGTAGAGCCGCTACAGCAGTCCCACATTGGCCAATCAAGGTTTTGGGTATCAGAGAACACATCAAGTTCTGGGAAGTCTTGAGTTATTTTTACATCATCAACTCTATAAACAGCACCATTACCAGTGCCCCATGCAGGGAAAATCATAACTACATCAATAGCACTAATATCTAAGTTTGCTGCAACAAGATCGGTTAATTTAAATGTGTATGTTTGCCATTGACCTACAACAGGCGCAATACCTTCAACGCTTTGGGTAATAGGCAATTCGGCTGCAGTAGGGGCATCTCCTGCACTTTCAAGCTTAACAACCCATGTAGAGTTTGCATCAGCAGGTGCGCTAGTTACTTTCATTCTAAATTGAAAATACCCTTGTGCTAACAGGGGCGTTGCATCAAAAGGGGAGGCTACACCAGCTTCATCAGTAATGTTTGCCGCTCTTGAAATAAAACCGTTTACAGTTGGGTTTTCACCAACACTAAATTCAACTGTATTACCTTGCTGTTCATCAACAACTACTGCAGGAGTTGAGCCTCCGCAACAATCCCACGCAGGCCAATTTATATTAAAAGAATCACCAAATATGGTTAATGGAGTAACTCCTCCAGCTATAGGAACTGGTGCATCACCTTCAAGTAGGGCATCGTCTAGGCTATCGTAACCTGGGCGAATGGTTTCACAACCTTTACCTGTATCAGGATTTGATGCACATTGATAAACACGTACATAATCAATAGCAAAGGTTTGGCCATTTTCAAATGCGCTAGCATCTATACCTAAATCATTAACGTTTTCAGGCCAGTCGCCGCCTACTGCTAGGTTTAGCAATAAGTGAAAGTCTTTATCAAATGGTGCGCTATCCCAATGAGTTTCAAGTTCGCCAGAACCTTGTTCAAAGTATTCTGCAAACCAACCACGATGTTTTAAGCCCGCAGGCTCATTTTTGGAGTTATATAAAACCTCAGATTGACGCTGAGTTGCATAAAGGTAACCATCTACGTACCAGCGAATTTCACCTTCTTGCCATTCAATAGCGTAGGTGTGAAAGTCATCTGCTGGATTAGTATCTTCAGGGAATTTGTATTCTTGCCCTGTATAGCTGTTATCTGGCCACGCACGTCCGTAATGAAGGGTGCCGTGAATGCTTGACTCTATACCGCCATCTTCATCTGGTGTTTTAAGGTTTACTGATTCTAAAACATCTATTTCGCCAGAACGAGGCCAAGTACCATAAACTTCATCAGTTGGCAGCATCCAAAATGCTGGCCAGCTACCTTGTCCTGATGGAAGTTTGGCGCGCACTTCAAAGCGACCATATGTAAAGTCGGCGTTGTAACGGGTATTTAAGCGCGCTGAAGTGTAAGGTTTTTCTGCACCTTCTTCAGCGGGTAGGGCAACAATGTTTAACACACCGTCTGCAATGAATGCATTTTGCTCGCTGTCGGTGTAACACTGTTTCTCGTTGTTACCACCGCCATCGCAGTTTAATTCATAGTTCCATTTGTTTGTATCAATGGCTGAGCCTTCAAACTCGTCGCTCCAAACCATTTGCCAATCTGATACTGGCTCAGAGGCATCTACATTTTCAAAATTTGATTTAGTGGCAGAGTCACCACCACAGCCAGCTAACGTAACTAAAGAGATAGCGGCAAGTAAACGTGTAATGTGCGTTGTTTCAATGTTCATAACTGAACCCCGGTTTCAACAGATTATTGTCAGATTAATTGTTTTTTGAGCTTTGTTTTTCATGCTGTAAGCGCTTACATTTTAGATTGTGTTTTGTAAGCGCTTACAAATGATATTGTGGAGTACGCAAATGGTCAACATATTTGTTTATTTTATTTACAATTAGTTTACGGTAAGAGGCGTTTTAGTGTTACTTAATTCATAATAGGCTCTTTAATAAGAGCCTATTAAATATAGGACTAATCCGAGAATGTACGCGGTTTACTTATTTTTAAATGGCATAATCAATAAACCCCACAATGAGGCATTTTGCTTTTGGCTTGGGTATTCTTTTAAGCCGATATTTATATCTGCGTCGGCTTTTTTTGCTTTATCTTTGTAGCTACCAAATAATTTATCCCACCAAATTACACTAAAGCCATAGTTTGAGTTGGTTTCACTAACCACTTGGCTATGGTGAATTCGATGCAATATTTGCGTCATTAGTATTAAACGCAGCGGTTTTTCAATGGCATTAGGTAGGCGTATATTTGCATGATTAAATAGTGCTAAACCATTAAGTGCTATTTCAAAAATAAGTACCGCAATGGCAGGTACGCCAAGAGCTGTTACTGCAATGAGCTTTATAAGTATGCTCAGTACAATTTCGATAGGGTGAAAGCGCAAGCCCGTACTTGTATCAACATGTGCATCGGCGTGGTGAACGCGGTGCAAACGCCATAATATAGGCACTTGATGAAATAATCTATGCTGCCAATAAATTAATATATCGAGTAAAAGTATGCTCAATATAATAATTAAACTGCTAGGTAGGGCTATTTGATTAAATAAGCCAATGCCGTGCTCTTGATTGTAAAGTGCAACAGCGGTTAACCCAATAGGGACCACTAAGCGCACAATAACTGATGATGCAAACACTAACCCAAAATTAGCAAACCAACGTGTACTGCTTTTAATAGGTGCTTGGCGAGCTGGCTTTTGCCATTCAAGCAGCATCATTATAATTAAAATGCTAAAAAAGCAGCCCAGTCGCCACCATACTTCATTAGTCATTTATTACCTCAGAACTTGCACTGCTAGGCATGTTTTCAGCTGCTTTGTTAGCATCGGCTTCTTGTTGCTTAAGCGTGTGATAACCGCCATGTATACGGGTAAAAATAGTTATGCCACACGCAATAGCAAAAATGCTCGCCATAACCGCAAAGTGCTGCGGCCAAATACAAAATGCAATAAATAGCGCTATTGTTTCAGTGCCTTCGGTTAAGCCGTTTAAGTAGTAAAAGCTTTTGTATTTAAATTGCGGTTTTTCGAGTTTAAATTTTTCGGCGGCAATCGCAAAAGCTAAAAAGCTTGAGCCCGTACCAATAAAAGTGGCAAGTAATAACGATCCCGCTATCGCGTTTTGCTCAGGGTTTGCCAAAATAAAGCCAAGCGGAATAGCCGCGTAAAATAAAAAGTCGAGTGTGATATCTAAAAAGCCACCCGCGCTTGAACTTTGGTTTGCATAGCGTGCTAATGCGCCATCAAGCCCATCTAAAATTCGATTTAAAGCAATAGCAACTAATGCGCCGTACCACATTTCAAACGCCAGTAATGGCACGGCTAATAAGCCTACTAAAAAGCCTACCACAGTTAGCTGATCGGCGGTTATGTCGCGTTTATGCATAAGCATAACCACAGGTGTTAAAAGTGGCTTAATTACAGGGGTGATAAATTTGTCTAGCATGTTTGTTGCCTTATGCGTATTAAAGCCACGAATTAAAGTGCGCTATTTAAAGTAATGAGTTTGCCATTTGCAGCGTCGGCGTCGCTATGGTCATGAGTTACCATAATTGCAGGTAGCTTATGATCGCGTATTTGGCTAAACACGAGTTCGCGTGTATCAACACGCAGTTGGGTGTCGAGTTTGCTAAAGGGTTCGTCGAGTAAAATGGCTTTAGGTTCGCTCAGCAGCATACGTAATAATGCAACACGGGCTTGCTGCCCGCCCGATAAGTTATCGGGGTGACGATTACCCATGTCTTTAAGACCTACTTGCTCAAGTGCGTGTTCTATTTTTTCAAGGCGTTGTTTTTTATTACCTTTGGGCATTGCAAAGGCAATGTTACCAGCAACAGTTAAATGCGAAAACAATAAAGCGTCTTGATAAAGCACTCCAATATGGCGCAAGTGCGGAGGGGTATTATCGATATTTTGACCATTAAGCCACACCTCTCCATTGGCCTTAAAGCTACTTGGTAAAGTACCCGTAAGCCAATTTAATAAGCTTGATTTACCACTGCCTGATGGGCCCATAATAGTCAGAATTTCACCGCCATTAACTTGCTCGTTTAAGCTAAGTAACAGCTCATTTTGGCGATAAAGCTGACAATTTTTAATTTGTAACGATGACTGCATTAAAAAACCTTAACCCTGATAGTGTTAAACATGGGTGCTTTAAATATGTGCACTTTTAAGCACGTGCACTTTTGAAAAAATATTTAGGTAAACCCCATGCCAGTATAAATCCAATAAGTGGCAACGCCATTTGCATAATAGCGTACACGGCACTGGTGCGTCTGCTTGCGCCATTGGCAAGCGTAACAGCTTCGGTTGTTATTGTGGCTATGCGCCCGCCGCCAGCTAAAAGCGTGGGGAGGTATTGTCCAAAACTAATTGCTAAGCCCAGTGCGGCTGCAATTAAAATAGGGGCAAACAACTGAGGTAGTTTTACTTTAAAAAACACCTTGCATGGCGCTGCGCCTAGGCTTGCTGCAACATGAGCAAAACGAGGGTCTAAGCGCCTATAACTGCTGGCAAGTGACAAAAACACGTAAGGCAACACAAACAGTAAATGCGTAAGTACCACATTAAAAAATGCGGCTTGGTTATTTACCAATTGTTGTATCCATACTAGCCCAAACAAAAAGGCAATACTGGGTACTAATAACGGTAAGTAAATAATTAAACTGGTAAAACGAGAAATCGGTTTGTCGCTCAACTGCTCTGATTCTAAACACAATAGAGTAAGAATAATGGCAAAAAGTGTGGTTACTAAACCGATTGCTAGCGTATTAATAAGCGGGCTGCCCATTTGCATCAGCGCACTTTTAAAATGCAGTAGTGTAAATTGCTCAGGCATTGCATCTGGAAAGCGCCAAAAACCTGCAACCGACCACATAACTAAACCAATAAGCGACAACAATATAAAGCTAATTACTAATGTGGTGAGTACGACCGTTATTTTTTGCCAATAAAATCCGCCATATTCGCGCACTCCATTAGTGAGAGAGTCGCTAAATAGCACTTTTACGGCCTTTTCTGCGCCAAGCCAAAGGGCTAATAACCCGCCTGTAACAGCTAGTTGTAATAAAGCACCTGCTGAGGCTTTAATACGCAAATTTAAATCAACATCGTTAAACCAATGCATTATTGCAACAGCTAACGTGGGTGGTGTATTTGGGCCTAATATAAGAGGCATTTCTACACTGGCACTTGCATAGGCAAGCACCGCTAAAAGCGGCAAACGCAACAGCGGATAAAGACTTGGCAGTATTACTTTAAAAAAGGCGGTCATTGGACAATAACCCAAGTTAAGCGCAACCTTGTGTTGTTGGCGTAATTTTTTGCCAAGCTCAGGTTGAGCAAGTACGCCCAGTGCCATTAATAATAAAAAGGGAAGCTCTTTTAGTGTTAAGCCTAAAATAATACTAATACCGAATGAATCATGCGGAAACATGCCGTTTGGCGCAAGTTCCCAGCCGCTTAACCAAGGCGACGCTAAGCGTGAAATCATACCTGAAGGGGCAATTAAAAACCCCACCGCAATAGCCGCGGCGGCATGAGGTATAACTAATATAGGGCTCAATAAACGCTGAATTCGGTTAAGCCACGGGCTATTAAAAAACGCAGCTAAAATCATTAAGGTAATGATAAATGCAAGCAGAGTACTTATTAAGCCCGTTGCGACGCTTAAGGTAACCATTTGAGTAAGGCCAGGTGTTTGCCAAAGGGCATTAAAACCTTGCAAGCTAAACGTTGTTTGCTCAAGTACGGGCGCATAACCAAAGGCAGGCAGCAATACGCTAATTAAGCCACCAAGTACGGGTAGTATAAGTAAAGCGAGTAAAAATCGCGGGCTAAATTTTACAATGCGCGTAAACATATCGGTGCTGCACTGCGTTGTTGCTTTGGTATTAATCGGTACACTTTTTGAAATAACACTCATTGGCTTACTCCATAACGAGTTTGCCAACCTTGCATAATGGCGTTTACCCAGCTTGGATGAGGTTCGCTCAATGTGCGTTTAATACTGTTTAAAGGCAGTGCACTTGGATGTGGTTTAGCTGTTTTAAATAAGGCTTGCTGATCAGGCGTTAACGTTGATTGAATAAGTACGCTTTTATCGCCCCATATATGCGCTTTTTGTTTTTGAGCTTGCGCCTCAGGGCTGAGTAAAAAATTAGCCACTAATTGCGCACTTTGCTGGTGGCTTGCATTGTAAGGGATTGCCACAAAATGGGTATTACTTAAACTGCCATCACTCATTGCGTAACTGCGAATGCTGTTTGGTAAATCATAGCGTTTTACAGCTGCCGGTACTTCAGGTGCTGAAAAAGTAAAGGCTAAACTCAGCTCTGTATCGTCCACAAGGCGGCGCATTTGAGCACCACTTTGCATAAAATGAGTGCCACCACGCCAAAGAGTTGGGTGTAGTTTATCTAAAAAGTCCCACAGTGGATTTAACACTTGCGCCGTATTTTTAGTTGTAGCTGGTTGGTTTAGCTGCGCTTTAATGTTTTCGCTGCTGTGCTTATGCAGCACAACTAAGGCGTATTTTAAAAAGCTCATACCTAAAAAGTCAGGCGGCTTTGGGTAACTAAAGCGGCCAGGGTTTTGTGCGCTCCAGTTTAATAATTCGTTTAATGTCGTCGGCAATTTATTGTTTGCCTTACCATTTATTGCAATGCTGTCGTAATAAAACGTAAGTGACGCTTGCCCCCATGGCGCCTCCATCCCATTGGTAGGTAAACCAAAATCAAATGTTACAGCAGGGTTATTAGCCGGATCGGTTAATGCAAAGTAGGGGAGTTTATTTGCCCATTGCTTTAAAAGCAGAGAGTGCTCACTCATGGTGGCAAAGTTAGCTCCGTTGATCCACATTAAATCTACGCTGCCTTGGTTGTTATTGTTTGCTGATTTTTCGGCAAGTACACGGCTTACTGCTTCGCTGGTGTCACTTAATTTTACATGTACCAGGTTAATGTTGTACTTAGTTTTAACTTGCTGCGCTGCCCATTGAATATAAGCATTTATTTGCGCGTCGCCGCCCCATGCATAAAAGTATACATCTTGATTGCGACCAAGTGTTTGAACTTGTTGCCAGCGAGATTGCTGTTGTGTGTTTATTACTAAATTACTTTTACTATTTGAGTTAATAACGGTATTAGCAAACGCAGTGCTCGAAAAAGCAGCTAAATTTGCGATTGCACAAACGCAAAACGCGACACAGCAAAAGCTGTATCGCGCCAGTGTTTGCCAAAACTTAATGGCGAACATTTAAATCCCAGTTATAGTCTAAAAATTTAACTTTCATGTCATCATTTTTAAGTGCTTTTTGCTGAGCGGGTATCAGTTTAAGTGCATCACTGTATTGCAGGAAAAACTGCTGTAGCGTGTTTGCACCTCTAAAACCTTTTTCAAAGTCATCGCCGTACCATTTAAATATTGAAGACACGCTTAGCGTATTTTCTTGAGCCATATTGCGTGTCATATCTGATAAAAAGCGCACTGTTTGCTCTTGCAGTTGGCTCTCTAAATCAGTGGTTGTATAGGCTTCTTCTCGAAGCGCTGGGCAACCAATACTCGCGCAATTTACTGCAAAGTGAATACGTGGGTCGTTGTATTTACCGCTGCCACGTATTAAACCATGCTCTATATCATCAAGGCTGCGAGTTTTGCCAAGTAATGGCACAAACTCTTTACTCCATGGTGAGCTAAAAAAGCTCCCTAAGTCTTTAATTGATTTAAGATCTGGATACTTAGTCAATATAAGTTCAACAGTCCACGCATTATAAGCATTGATTAAAAAAGCGAGTTGCTTAGGCTTTTCCCACGCGTCAAATTCGCTTTGCGTTACAGCCGTTAACGAATCTAAATACGTTTTTAGCTGTGTATGCTCACGTTTTATAGCAGCGTAATCAACCTCAGTACTGTGATTATGATTAATAGCGACAACATACTTATTTAATAATGCATTCCAGCTATCGTGCATGTTTTGGGCTTGGGCCGAAAATGATGTTGCAAACGATGTTACAACTAAAGCCGAACCAAGTAGCAATGCTTTTAGAGGTGTTTTAAACATATTAGCCTCTGCGCCATGTGTGGTATTTTTCAAGCATGTTAAGTACTTTTTCAGGTGCGTGAGCGCGTTTCCACTCGCCTGCTGCGTACTTGTTACCTTCAGCCCAAGTAGGGTAGCTGTGTATAGTACCGAGTATTTTGTTAAGGCCTAAACCGTGTTTCATTGCCAGTACAAACTCAGCAATTAAATCGCCAGCGTGTTCAGATACTACAGTAACACCCAATATTTTGTCTTTGCCTTTGGGTGTAATCACTTTAATAAAGCCTTTTGTAGCGCTGTCGGTAATTGCACGGTCTAGCTCTTCAAATTCAAAGCGAGTAATTTCGTAATCTATGCCTTTGTCTTTTGCGTCTTGCTCGTTTAAGCCAACACGTGCTACTTCTGGGTCAATAAACGTAGTCCACGGAATAACACGGTAATCTACTTTAAACTTTTTAAGGTGACCAAATAAGCCATTTACCGCTGCGTACCAACCCTGATGAGCTGCCACATGTGTAAATTGGTATGGACCTACAATATCGCCTGCTGCAAAAATATTAGGGTACAGTGTTTCTAGGTATTCGTTAGTTACTACTGTGCGGTTTGTTTCAATGCCAAGCTCTTCAAGGCCATAACCTTTAAGGTGTGCACTTCTACCAACGGCACATAATAGCTCGTCGTATTCAATATCTATTTCTTTGTCGTTATGTTTAACAACAATATATTTTTTACCATCGCGAGCTTCACAGCGAAGTGCTTGGTGCGATGTTAAAATATTAACACCACTTTCGGTTAACGCTTCGTGAGCAAAAGTAGACACTTCAAGATCTTCTTTGATCATGATGCGCTCCGCCATTTCAATTTGCGTAACGCTTGAACCTAAACGTGCAAAGCTTTGTGCTAATTCGCTACCAATTGGACCACCACCAAGTACTACAAGTTTCTTAGGTGCCTCATCTAGCTCTGCAAATTTATTCCACAACGTATCGCTTGTTACATAGCCAGTTTCTTCAATACCAGGTAGTGGCGGTACAAATGGGCGCGCGCCAGTGGCAATCACAATAGTACGAGCGGTGAGTGTTTGCGTGCCACCGTCGTTAAGTTTAATTTCTACAGTCCACGGGTCTATTAATTTACCGTAACCTTTTACAACATCTACGCCTAGGTTGGTGTAACGCTCAACGCTGTCGTGCGGTGCTACATCGGCAATAACTTTATGTACACGTGCCATTACTTTTTTGAACGAAAACTGCGGTGTCGCATTTTCTAGGCCGTAGTTTTCACCATGGCGAATTTGTTCTGCAATTTTAGCGCTTTTAATGACTGCTTTACTTGGAACACAACCATAGTTTAAACAGTCACCGCCCATTTCGCCCGCTTCAATAAGGGTTACTTTTGCTTTAACAGCAGCGGCTATATAACTTGTTACCAAACCACCTGCGCCTGCGCCAATAACAATCATGTTACGGTCGAATTTTTTAGGCTTAGTGTAGTTTTTGTATACGCGACGCTTTTTAAACACGTTTAAGATTCCTTTTGCAATAAATGGGAATATACCTAATAAAGCGAATGATAAGATTAAGTTGAATGATAAAATTCCAGATAAGCTCTCTATTTGCGCCAGTTGTGTACCTGCGTTAACAAATACAAATGTACCGGCGAGCATACCTGCTTGGCTTACCCAGTAGTAAGTCCAAGATTTTATTGAAGTAACACCCATTAGTAAGTTGATTAAAAAGAACGGAAACACCGGTACTAATCTAAGCGTAAATAAGTAAAATCCACCTTCTTTTTCAACGCCTGCATCAATGGCGGCTAATCGCTCAGGAAAACGTTGTTTAATAGTGTCACGTAGTAAGTAACGCGATACTAAAAAGGCAAGTGTTGCGCCAATAGTTGAGGCAAAAGATGCAACCAATAAGCCTTCAACTAAGCCAAACAATGCACCTGCGGCAAGTGTTAAAATAGCGGCGCCTGGTAAAGAGAGAGCAGTTACTACTACGTATAGTAAAAAGAACCCACCAATAACTAGTAACGGTGACTGCTCTTTGTATTGGTTAAACTGATCCATCGACCCTTTTAAGCCATCAAGCGTAAGTAGTTGGTGTAAGTCAAAATGAAAGAACAGACCGACGGCGGCCGCTGCAATCAATAATAGAAATATTTTTTTAATCATGTTCTCTCTCTTAAAAACTATGCGTAAGGGTTAACTTGGCGTTAATTGGCAACTCAGGAAAAGCTAAAGTTGCACCAAAGTAACCGCCTTCAAATACTGGGCGCCAGTTTTTTTGATTCGTCACGTTGTTCACATCTAATCGTAACTTGGTATTAGGCGTAAAAGCATAGCTAGTATTTACGTTTAGGGTGTACTGATCACGAATTTTTACTGTCGCCAAAAAGTCTAATGGGTAACTCTTTGTATATAGACCTGAAAAACCCGTTTGCCATTTCGAATTAATTGAATAATTTCCGTTAAAGCTGAAAGATTGCTCAGGGATGCCCTGAACTTGGCGGTTTGAAGGTGCAAACGCGGTAAAGCTAGGTGCGCCAACACTGGTACCTGAAATAATATCTGGACGTGAGTTGTCAAATGCATCTGCTACTTGCGCTGAGTCTTGGCTACTTGCAGAATTATCGTAGCGAGCGTCAATATAGCTGTAGCCGGCACTTAGCCAATAAGGGTAAGCATCATAAAATACTTGGCTTTCAAAGCCGGTAGTACGAATGCCGGTATTACTACCATCACGATTACGTAAACTACGACGTTGGCTGAATACTGCTCCATCGGCGTACCAATCACTGTCGGTTGGTGCGTATTTCAAACCAAATTCAACTAAGGTATTTTCGGTTGAAAAGTTTTGTGCGCTAATCGTGTTATCACCACCAAGAGATGTGCCGCCAGCCATACTATTTGATGTGGCTTCGTTGTAACTTGCTGCACCATAAGTGGTGTAATCACCATTTAATCGGTAGTTAAAGCTTACTTGCCCCGAATGTAGCTTATCGTTAATGCTGTCGCTCGCTGCAATTTCACCCTCTGGTGCTATTGGGTCGTGCGCGTCTACGTCATAAAAATCTATGCGGTAGCCAACACTTGTATGAAACTTATCTGTCCAATCTGAATCTTGCTGAATAGCAAAACCCGTTTGCCATGAGCGCGAATCGGTAGTGTCTGATAAGTTAAAGTCGCCGCTGCCATCGTTATTAATATCGTACTGACCACCAGGGGATACAAATACACCTGGACTAATTTCAATTAAACGCGCTTGTTGTGCATCAGTTAAAGGAATGCGGCGATTTGAAATTGGGCCAGTTAAATCAATAGGTAAGTCGGCTTCTGTTGTAAATTGGCTGTAGCCTAGCACGCGGTTGTAACGCACATCAAAAGCAAAAATTGTTTGCTGCTCGTTGCTCCATTGGTAGGTCAATTCGGTACGGTTTTGCGCGGTATCGGCACCATCTATAATTTCAACAAAGCTATTTTGTGCAATTTCTTCGCGTTGTAAGTGCTGAAAATACGTAATGTTTTTTATTGATGCGTTGTTTGAAAGTTCACGCTTATAAATACTGTGTAGTAAATAAGTAGTGGCTTCGTTTTGATTGTCAGGGTCGGTAAGTACTGTACTACGGTCTATTTTTACTTGCCCAGTAGGTGAAACAATAGAACCTGCCGCTGGAACTGTGCTGCCATTTACTTGCACGCCTTGGCCGGTAATATAAAGGCCATTATCTATTAGCGCTTGAGTAGGGCGGTTAATACCTGCGTTATCGGTAAATTCAACTTGGTATAACTCAAAGTTAATATCCCAGCTGCTCTTGTCATCAGGTAACACCCTAAGTGCTGCAAATAAGCTGTCGCTTTTCGTGCCCGAAAAGTCGTAGTAACTGCCGTTATCAATGTGTTCAGCGCTTACTCTAAAACCTACTTTGTCTTTTACTATAGGTGCACTGTAATCAACTAAAACGCTGTACTGATCCCATCGTCCTGCCGATACCGTTGCTTTGCCTTTACTGTCGTCAGTTGATGCTTTTTTAGAATGTAAGTTTACAAAACCACCGTTGCGTTGGCTTGAACCAAATAATACCGGTGGCGCGCCTTTTACTACATCTATTTGTTCTATAGAGTTGAACGATAACGGCACGCCAAAGCCATTATTACCTGCTTGGCGGCGTGTACCATCTTGGAAAAGCTCACCTAGTTGCCCACGAATAGTAGGTAAACTTGGTGCCCCAAAACCACTGGCTGAATAGGTATTAGGGCTTACTGCAAGTACGTCTTGTAAAGTCGTAATATTGAGTTGTTCTATTAACTCGCTTGAAATTGGTGTTACTGATCGGGCTATATCTCGTAGAGCTAAGTTGTCGCCAAAAGGGCCGTCTACAGTGGCATTTTTAACCGAAAGATCTTGAGATTTAATAACTTGGCCTGCCACCTCAATACGCTCAATTGCGCCTTTTTTTGCTGTTTTTGATTCTTCGGCTGCAAAAGCATTAAGTGGTGTATTTAATATGGTGGCTAGGGAAAGTGCTAAATATGCGTGTTTCAAACGTTTTCTCTCTACGGTTAAAATGTTGTTGGCGATAAAGACCGAAAGGATTAAAAATAACTTTCAGTAAAATTTTGATTCTTTTTGTTTTTTAGAACATGACAAAACAGATGCATTATAAAGATGGTAATTAAGTGGTATTTTTTTATTAGTTGATAAAATATTAATACAGCGATTGTACTAGAGTGAATGTAAATATATGCTTTTAATAGAATTTTTAATTATAGACTACTTTCAACCTGCTAACATTTTAAAAGAGTTAACTTTTATGCAGCATTTTTTAAATTACTTAAATAAGCTTCACTTTTAGTACTGCATGGCTTAACTAATGAATTTAATTAAAAATTTTTGAAATAAAAAATAACTTATACGGTCTAGCTTACTTCTACGTTTATTAATATTCATTTAAGGAAATTTTATGACAGGTTCAATGAATTCTGATGTGCAAAACCGTTTGCAGTGGTCACTTTTATCTTTGCGTTTAGGCGTGTTTATTGTAATGGTTATGTGGACATTCGATAAGTTTGTTAATCCTGGGCATAGCGCACGTATTTTTGAACATTTTTACGGTATTAGTGGCTCTACAGATATAGTGGCTTACATTATTGGTACGGTGCAGTTAGTGCTTGTTTTAGCATTTTTAGCAGGTATTAAAAAGCGTATAACGTACGGTATCATTTTTGTAATGCATGGCTTATCTACGCTTTCTTCTTACAACCAGTACATAGATGGCTTTAATAACTTATTATTCTTTACTGCATGGCCAATGTGGGCTGCGTGTTTTGCACTTTACTTATTACGCGACCAAGACGTGAAATTTACTGTAAAGTAATAAAGTACATGCAAAAAAATTGGTTATAAGCCATAAGGCTTATAACCAATAAGTACACAGGGAGTGTGTGGAAGTCGGTTTGCGTGTTTACAACTAATGCATAGCGTCGTTGTATTGCTCAGCAAGGCTCTCTTTTTGCCCTTCGGTAAGTGCTTTACCCGCTAATTGAAACACTTCGTGTTCTTCTTCACTTAAATGATGATGTACCAAATGATGTAGCTTTTTAGCTGCAACTAACCATGCAGACGAGCTCATTTCGGTATCTTCAAGTTGTTCAATTAATTCATCAATTTCGTGATGTTCAGCTACGCTGTGGCGCGCTTTTTCATGAGTTAAGTCATCAAACATAAGTGGGTTATAAAAGTAACGTTCTTCAAATTTTGCGTGTTGTTCTAGTTCTGTTTTTAGCTCATCCATTAGCTTGTGACGCTGCTCTGTGTCGCCGTGTGTTTGAATAAGCGCATCTACTAATTTTCGTTGTTTATCATGGTCGTGACGTAGTGCTTCAAAAATATTCATAACTAGTCCTTTTACAATTTATTTGCTTATATCATTAACTAGCAAACTAAATGCCAAATATTAAGTTATTGTATTTTAATAAATTTAATTTAATTTTTTATTCTTTGGCTGCGATCACTGTAAATTTTACAGTGATATGAATGCAATAATTTCAGGCTTTCGCGCAGTTCAATTTTAAAGAGAGTATAAATTCCTACAGAACCTTACAAATATTTACTGGTTGTTTATTTTATAGCAGTGATAAAGTATCAGTGTTATTTAGGTACAACCTATATATTACCCTCACACATAAATGCAGGTAGCACGTTAACTTAATAGGATAGTTTAAGGATGAACAGAAAAAGCCCCATCGCCCATTATTGCTGTGCGCTTTACTGAGTGCATGTAGTGCAGCCCCGCGTTCTGACCCTAACTTATGCATTGAAGAGGCCGAAATGGTTGATCGAAATGGCGCTCAAACAAGCTGACAGGTTTATAATCAATGCATTAGCGAACAAATTAAAAAGGATGAAAAAAATGACACTTTTTTTGATGCCATCGGTACGTTCTTTTTTGAATTTTTTGTAATGGTGGTAGAAAAGTAAATAGGCTAACTTGCAGCTGTAATTTAAAGTAAATAAGTTGCGCAAAAATAGGATTAGTTATGAAGCAATTATTGATAGCAATTCCACTTTTTTTATTACTGAGCGCTTGTGCAGCAAAGCCTTACGCAGGCTCGGCAAAATGTATGGAACAAGCAGATATTGCATACGAAACCGATACACGTAAAAATGAGACATTAGATAATGAATGCAAAGCTGCAAAAGTAAATACGCCTAATAAAGAGCTTGAGAATCATGGCTTGGTTGATAGAAGCCTTTTGCAGCTAATTGTTAGCTTTTTAAATGGCGTATTGTAATAGTAAAAATATAATTAAATAAGGTATGTATGAGGGAAGAACTAAGAGCAAAAATAATTACCGTGTGCGATAAAAAAATAGCAGCTAAAGGCGAAAATGTAGGACTTTCTTTTTATGCATTTTTTGCTAATAAAAACGACGACCCAGAGCTACTTATGGAAGCTGCTACTTGGTGGATACACACCCATAAATTAGATCATTTTGTAAAAGCACATAAAATTAAACAGATGGTTTTAGATGGACTTTAGTTGTACTAGCTCAGACTTGATCTGACAGTTACCCGTTTTTTAATCGGTGACTGTCA